>Ga0114931_10002629_pt1 | contig 22789 bp, 13 predicted proteins | sample 2SBtaG_FD_89579 | JGI IMG/M metagenome (GOLD analysis project Ga0114931, IMG submission 89579) | Deep subsurface microbial communities from Kolumbo volcano to uncover new lineages of life (NeLLi) - 2SBTROV14_V59a metaG | ecosystem: Environmental > Aquatic > Marine > Volcanic | place: Kolumbo... | reverse complement strand
GGGGCAACGCACCGATCTCTTTACTATCCCACGACTCCTGCCATTCTTCTCCGTCGAAATAGGCGAACTGCAACTGCACGACTTCTGGTGCCAGCAGATTGGCCGTTTTGGCGAGTTCGTCAATGTTGCCATTCTCGTCCGCATTCTCCATCGCGAACCGGTCTCCCTCCAGTCGCGCGAGACCCAGCACAGAAGAATGACTCGTCGTTTGGCTTTCTGAAACGAAATTTGTGACCGCCTGGGCAAGAGAACCGCCGTTGGAGTCGGCAAGTAAATAGGTCACCGAAATTAAATCGCTGGAGCGGCTTGTCAGGTCACCCGTTTCCTGAAACGAGAGATAATTCATATCTCTGGGAGGACGGCTGATATGAAGCACCAAGGCATCGGCCGTTCCCACAATTCCAACCGAGGAGCGGGAGACAGCATCGCTAGCGTCGGTGACTTCGCTTGAGGAATTCGAACCGTCCGCCGATTCTTCCTGATCGGTTCCCTGTTCCTGGGTTTCTTCGACGGAAAAGATGACCGAACGAATATCGACTTCGATTTTGCGATAGACCGCTCGAACAATCTGTGCTTGTTCGATCTGTTCTCTTCCTGTAACTCGTACCTGTCGATAAACAGAGATCGCGCTTTGAATGAGGATCACGAGCAATCCCGTCACTCCAAGGGCGATCAAAACTTCAATCAGTGTGAAGCCAATTCGTTTTGGAGTGTGAAACCGTCGAAAAGTACGAGAAGCGTTCATTGTCCAGACCCTCCCGACGATTCGGCATCCGAGTCTTCCGCTTCGGCTTCGGCTTCATCGGCGATCGCATCTTCATACACTTGCGGATCTCTGATAAACCGCCTGAGCGAGTAAGACATATTCTGTTTTCCAAGTTGGTTCAAATGGAACACAGTGACCGTGAGATCGAGCAGGTCTTCGTGCTCGCCAAACGACTGTTCCATGCTCCAGAACCAGGTATCGGAATCGGAGAAGGGAACGTCACCCGAGGATGTCAACGCTTCCGCACCGGTCATCACTTCGGCCATTTTGGATTCGCATCGCAAAATCGCTTCGGACTGGAGGTTCGCTTCGACCCCGGCTCGACGGCCGGACGAGATTAGCTCGCTTAACGCTGCAAAGGTCATCAAGAAAATGATCAGCGAGAGAATCACTTCGTACAAAGTAAGTCCACTTCGATTCCCAGAAGCAGACGATTGAGCGACTTTTTGTGGTTGAGTCACCATCAGTTCAAACTCTCCCCTTCGATATCGCTGACGGTGACCGCTCCAGTGAGTTCGCGAAGATTCAGTCGTATTTTCTGTTTTTTGTCGTCGACGATTTCGAGTTGTGCTTCGGTGGCAGAACCGTCGGGGTAAAACAGAATCGGAGACGCGAAGTTCTTTTGGGCAAGTTCGAAACCGTTTTCGAGACTCGATAACCATTCTTTGGGAAGGCGGGCGACTTCCGAACGTCCTTCGTCGAGTTGCTGCAAGAACCGTTGCCCTTCCGCAAGCGCTCCCGCATGTTGCGCTCCATAAACCGTTCCCGACGCAGCCGCTGTCTGGTTCGAAGAGGAAAGACTTTCCAGTTCGTCCGGCTCGTAGGGAATGACGAGGTAGTTGGTGCCTTCCGGTTCGTAATAGAAGGCGTAGATGCGACCCGAATCGATAGCTCGTAAACGGGTTTTTGTCAGTTGATCGCGAACGTTTTCGACCGATTTCTCCAGTTGACGGGCGAGAATTGCAGACTGCAACATCGGCATGGTGATGCTGGCTAAGACCAATAAAATGATCAGCACAATCAACATTTCCAACAGCGTAAAGCCCTTTGCTTTGCTCGTTGTGGAAAATGTGGGGCGTTTGAAAATGTGGGTCTTCATTTTTTAGGATTGAAATCGATTCCAAGACGGATTTTCGAAGTGATGCAAATCGGTCGCGTGACTTCGATCTTTCCGGCAGGTTTCTTATTACTTGTTGTTTTTTTTCCAACTGGTGATGTCGTCACCCTGACCTTGTTCATTCTGCTTGTTGGGTCCGGCTGACCAGATAGCCGGTTTCAGACCGTTATTCGGGGTTTTTTGTGTGGGATACTCGTAGTAGAAGTACTCTCCCCAGGGGTCTTGCATTGCATCGATATCCAAATAAGGCGGAATCGTTCGCCCTTTAATTTCATCCGGTTGAGTGAGATATTGCAACATTGTTTCCTGCCCCGAACCCTCTGGGAATGTATCTTCGTGGTCCACACTATAAACCTTCAACTGTGCTTCAATGGCTTTGATGCTGATTTTCGTGGCATCGATTTTCGTGCCTGATAACCTGCCGATCAATTGCGGCACAACCAAAGCTGCGATGACCCCTAGAATCGCTAAAACGAGTAAGACTTCCAGCAGTGTGAAACCGCTACGGGTTGCTTTGTAAGTCTGTCGGGTTTTCATCGTTGTCTCTCCTCTTCAAAAATGTTGTTTAATTTATTCCAACTTCGAGACCTAAAGGGCCGAAGAGCTTTTAAGAATGGGGTACATCAGGGCGATGACAACGAAAAGAACGATCCCCGCCATGAACGTCAGTAAAACCGGTTCGAGGAACCGTACGAACATATCGAGGTACCGGTTGGTGCGACGTTCCATCGCCTCGGCGATATCGATGAGTACCTGTTCGAGATTGTTGGCTTCTTCGCCAACAGAGATCATCTCCACGACTTCTTCGGGGAATTCGCCACTTGTACCCAATGGTTGCGCCAGGTTTTTTCCTGCGGTGATGTTTTCTGCGGCATTGGCGATCGCTGTGCTCAAGACGACGTTGCCCGTCGCATCTTTGGCAATGCTTAGCGATTGAATAATCGGCACACCATTCGCTAAGAGCGTACCCAAAATTCGGCAAAACCTCGAAATTGCCAAAGATTTGATGATCCGACCGAAGCCCGGTGTGCGCAAGCGAATGGTATCGAGACGAACCCGGCCTTCTTCCGAATTGAACCAGGAATGAAGACCGAAGATCGCCGCGGCAATTCCTCCGACGACGAGGTACCAGTAATCTTTGAAAAACGCGCTCATCGCCATCAAAGCATCGGTAGCCCAGGGAAGTCCGCCCTTTTCTCTTAATCGCGAGAAGATCGGCTCGAACTTGGGGACGAAAAAGATCATCATCCCCATCACAATCAAACCGCCTACCACCAGAAGAAACAACGGATAAGCCATCGCGCCCGTGGCTTTACTTTTGAGTTCCTGTTGATGTTCCGTGAAGACAGCGATCCGCTTGAGAACGTCTTCCATGAAACTTCCCTCTTCGCCGGCTCTCACCATACTAATTGCCAACTCGCTGAACACCTTGGGATGTAGCCTCATCGCTTCGGCAAGACGAGTCCCCTCGGCAACATGTTCACGCACATCTTGGATTGTGAGTCGCAGAATATGATTGCCCGATTGTTTTTCGAGTAGTTCCAACGAACGCAATAGAGGAACTCCCGATTTAAGCAGGTCGGCAAGTTGTGTGTAGAAAGTCGCCAGATGACGCGGATTGACGCGGCGAAATCCACCTCTGGTTAGCGATTTGGTTTCTTCCGCAATATCGACTTTCATCGGGAAAAGCTGTCGTGTCGACAAGTGACTTAGGGCTTCCTGTCGGCTGGATGCCGTCAGGACTCCCGTGACCTGCTGACCGGTCGCTTCTCTCGCTGTGTACTGAAAGTCTGGCATCGATGTCTCGTCAAAACGATTTCTTTATCTGAGAGGTTTCCAAGATCCCCGGAATCTCAAAGATTCCGGGGATCTCTTTTCGGGGATCTCTTTTCGGGGATCTCTCTCCGGGAATCTGAATAAATTCCTAAACGATATCTCCCTTGGTGATTCTGATGACGTCATCCAGGCTCGTCGTTCCGTCGAGGACTCTCTGCCAACCACATTGACGCATCGTGATCATACCGTTTTCGATGGCATACTTGCGAATCAGACCTGCATCGACTCGTTCAACACATAAATTCCGCACGGTAGCATCGGTTTTTAAGAGTTCATAAATACCCGTTCGACCAGAGTAACCAGTTTCACGACATTCACGGCAACCTTTGGCACGCCAAATCCTTTCGGGTAGAGGACGCGGAAAATCGGGGGGCCATTCGTCGTTTTGGGGTTGATAGGCTTCTTTGCAATGTGGGCAGAGTCGTCTTACGAGACGCTGTGCAATCACACCTTCCAGCGTACTCGCCACCAGATACGGTTCCACGTCCATATCCATCAATCGTGTAAACGCCCCGGGGGCATCGTTGGTGTGTAGCGTACTGAAGACGAGGTGACCCGTGAGAGATGCCTGCATTGCGGCCTGGGCTGTTTCACCGTCACGAATTTCGCCGATGAGTACCACGTCGGGGTCGTGTCTGAGGATACTTCTTAATCCCGCGGCGAAGGTCAAACCGATTTTTGTGTGAACCTGTATTTGCTGGATTTTATCGTTGTGGTATTCGACCGGATCTTCCACCGTAATGATTTTGATCGACGGATGCGCGATCTCGTTTAAGGCACTGTAAAGCGTCGTGGTTTTGCCGCTTCCGGTTGGTCCTGTGACAAGTATAATGCCGTGCGGTCTGGCGATAATATCTCGAAAGGGGACAAGCATTTCTGGCAACATGCCGATGTTATCGAGTTCGAACTTCATGCGTTCTTTGTCGAGAAGACGCATCACGATACCTTCGCCGTAAAGCATAGGGATGATCGAAACACGCACGTCGATTTCTCGGCCAGAAACCCGGAGTTTGATGCGACCGTCCTGGGGCAGGCGTTTCTCGGCAATGTTCAGATGCGACATAATTTTAAGGCGTGTCACAATCGCCGAGTAAAACTGGAAGATCTCCGGAGGCACGGGTTGAACGCGCAACATACCGTCCACCCGATAGCGAATCGTCAGACCGTGTTCCTTCGGTTCAATATGCACGTCACTGGCATTGAGCGAGAGCGCTTCGATTAAGAGTTCGTTGACCAGACGGATGACCGAAGCGGCTTGTGCTTCCTCGGCCAGTTCGCCGATGTGTTCTTCAATTTCTTCGAGGAGTTCGACTTCATCCTCAGACCGTTGCCGCACCAGTTGGTTAATCGTATCACCGCCAACCCCCAGATTCTCTTTGATGAGTTGGGTAACATCTTCCCGACGAGCAAGCACCGGTCTTAAACGATAACCACTTAAAGAACTGAGTTCATCAAGTCCTTCCAAGTCGAAGGGGTCACTGGTGGCAACCTCGACGTGACCGTTTCGTTTTTCCAACGGGAGTAACGAATGACGGAATACCGCCGTCGTGGGAAACTCTGCAAGAAGATCGGTATTGACAGAAAAGTCTTTCAGATCGATAAAATCCATACCGAGTTCTTCGGCGATGACTTTTAAGACAGCTTCTTCAGCAACGAAACCCATCTCGACGACAGCTCGGTCGAACCGCGTACCGTTAGCGGACGCTAAAACCGTTTCCATCTGGTCGCGAGTGAGGAGTTTCTTTTTGACTAAGAGTTCTCGAATTTCCATCATGTCTGAAAAATAAGTTCATTTTGAAGAATGTCGCAAAAACCTGACGACGTTTAGTCCTGCGAAGAGATGCAGTGAATTTCAGGTGGGATCGGTCAGGAAGTTCTCGACCGGTTTCTGGTTGGTTTTCGGAGAAAGCGATTCACGGAATTGTGTATCGAAATCATCCAGATTTGTGTGAGAAATGTCCGTTATCGACCTCGTCCGCTACGGCTACGACTTCTACTAAAACTTCCGCGACTTCCACCGCGAGAAGAACCGCCACGACTGAAGGAACTGGTGCGACCATTGCTTCTGAAGGAGAATGACGGTCTGCCGCTGCTACGACTGCCACGGCTGAATCCTCCGCGCATCATCTGTTCGAACATTTTCCGGCGAGCGTCCTGGCTGCTACTGCTGGAACGAGAACGATTGTTGGAGCCGCTACGAGTGGAACCGGAAACCATGCTTTCGCCCTGTATTTTAGAGGAAACTTTGAGGACAGACTCCAGAAGTTTTTCGGGATCGGTATAAAGCGGTTGAATGACGCGCGACTGGTATTTGCCGACTTTTGCAGCTTCGTCCCGCTGTTTCACATAAGTTTCTATTTGAGTGAAGAGTGAATCGCTGGCGGACACGAGCAAGTCTCCCATGCGGGAATCGACACTGATTGCCAAGCGAATCTGGTTGGATTGATCATTACCACTGCCGCCTCGACTACGACGACTCCTTCCTCCACCCATCAGTGCTGCAAACGGATTCGCATTCTTACTACTACCTCCTTCCGGTTCGAGATAATCTTTGTAGAGTTCTCGAAGGTTCTCGGCGATCTGATTGACATCGGCGTAATTCACAGGGATTGAACGAGGAAATCGATCTTTCAGAGAGGCAGGTACTTCCGAGACATCCAAAACTTTCAGGGTTTGACGGACTTCAGCAATTTTGACAGGAGGCCCCTTCACCAAGAGGGAATTCGTTCTCACATCGGGAAGGATCGTCAAGTTATTCGCATCTTCGAGACCAGTGGCACTGGCGACCTGATTACCTAGACGACTGAAGAAACCTCCAAACAACGATCCGCTGGTGGTGGCACTTGTCTCTGCCACGGTGCTGCCCTGAAAAATTTTACCAAGTAATTCCGCAGTGGTGGTGGCATCGCAAGAGCGGAGGTAGAACACCGTCCAACCATTGTTTGCCGGCATTGATGCAAGCAGCATATTCATGGTTTTTTCGAATTCATCAAGGACTTTGGGATCGGGATGCTGAATCACCAGTTGACCGTTGATGTTTGTGATCGTGATGGGGATTTTCTTCTTCTCTTTTTGTGGGACAGCAGGTCGAATTTGACTTTCGGAATTTTTTGTACGATTGGCATTTTTCTTTTCGTCGTCCAGAAAACTGGTTTGCACGATGGAGTTTTTGTCGATGATCGCCGTATCCTTCTCGATTCTTTTTGGAATCTTTGCGGGATTCGTTGGACGTCTCATCGGGTGGGAAGTCTTCTGCAGAGGTCGTCCTGGCAATGTGTTGTAACCTGGAATCTTCAACGCGTTGGGAATATCTTCCAGTGAAGGAACAACGCGTTCACGAATGACACCATTGGTTGGAACTACGTTGAAGTTCAAAGGTTGATTGGGATTCTGTCGATTCCAGAACGATCGTAACAACTGGAGATATTCCCCCGAATTCCGATTGGTCAAATCGAAAAATCGCGTCATACCGGTTCCATTGAGTCCGCTGCGCTCTTCCATGCCGGTAATCATTTTTTCGATTTGGCGATACTGGGCTTCCGTGCTGCGGACAATCAGTTTTCGACCGGCAGCATCTGCCTTGATGGAAGGTCTGGCATCAACCGCTTCGCTTTCAAAAAGGCTTTCCAGAGTCGTCGCCAAAGGAACCGGGTCTCTTCGCCCCACGGGAATAAGGTAAATCTGCTTTCCGTTTTTATCGCGTAAATCTCCCAATTCATCTTCGGAATTCGGTTTGTCAATTTCTTCGATAATCTGGTCGACACGTTTCATCGTCGCCGAGGTGCAGGTGACGAGGAGCCCGTTACTACGGTAGTCCGCACTGACTTTCTCTTTTCCCGAATTCGTTTTCTGTGAAGTAGAATTTGTCTTTGCAACTTTCTTTTTGGTAGCATTGGAATCACCACCTCTTCGACCTCGCGATTCTCTCATGCGGCTGAAAAATTCTCGAAATCGTTTTCGTCGATCATCCGACGATTGTTGACCTGAACTGGCAGTGCTGGCACTGACACTTCTGGCACCGTTGGTCAATCCCAGTTGATCACTCACCAGTTCTTCGGCGTCATAGGCCAGAATGTATCTCAATTTGTAGTATTTGAAGACAAGTTCGTTGGGGCCGGGTTCGTCGATTGGAATTAAATCTTTGATTCGAATCAAATTCTGAGCTGTATCGACCACGATCAATGCGTTGGCAGCAGTCATGGGAACGGCGGAACCGTGTTCACCCTGCATATCTTCAATTTGCTGCGCCATTTTGGTGACATCGACACCTTCCCTCAACCGAAATGTCACCCGTACATATTCGTGTTTTCCTCGAAAATAAAGCCCCTCCGGAGTGACGTCGGGAATCATGTTGGGCGGAATAGGCTCTTCCAGATCGTGCAGATAAAGAAATCGATGTTTCCTCAGAAGCACAAAACCTTTGGTATCGAGATAACCATTCAGAATATCGAGAGCTTCTGTGGGTGTATATTGATGAGAATCGCGGTAGTTGAAGTTTTCTTTAGGGACATTCTCTGTCACAAGCGTCAAATCGGTTTTGTCGGCAAAGTAATTCAGCACAGTCTCCCAAGGCGCATTGGCAAAGTTGAAAGAAATCTTTGCTGCATTAAAACTGTTGAAAGAATCCCGATTTCGACGCTTGGACTGTTTTGAATTTTCGTGGATTGTTGAAGGTTTCCCGAATGTCGTGTCCTTCATTTTTTTATTGGAAGGCGCGAATGAAGCGACGACGGTTCCGTCACCCACAATTTTGTCTGAAACTCGCACGGTGCGCTTTTCGCTGGATTTGTCTACGGTTTCATCTTCCGCTTTCTCCTCTTCAGAATTCGTCTCACCACTTTTCTTCTCTTCACTTTTCGTCTCGGCAACCGTTATGTTCTTGCTCGTATCCTCCAATTTTCCTCCGAGCGAAACCCAGGTTATTTTCTGATCGCTCGTGAAGACCTGATAGGTTTTTGCGTTCCAGTCTTTTTCGAATTCTGCACGTTTTTCAGGCGTTGAGCGATAACCCAATTTTCGTCGAGCTTCGCCGCGTTTTTTGGCGAGTTCCCCCAGCGACTTGAGTTGCTCCTGGGAGAGTTTCAACTTCTTTTGAATGCTCACAGCCTGCAATGCTCCCAGTCCACCTTTTTCGACAAAAGCTTTGTCAAGCTCATCGCGTTGACTCTGGGTGAGAACCGCGAAGGCTTCGGCTTCTTTCTGCTTTTTGAGTGCAGCGGATTGAACTTTTCGTTCTGCTCTAATTTTCGACTTCTCTTCTTCGTTTTTCGCTGTAGAAAGTTTTTTGAAATAATCGTCGAAAGGAAGTGTAGATTTCTTGGAAAGTTCCTGCAGTTTCGTTTTTTGATCTTCACTGATTTGCAGATCTTTTTGTAATTTTTCGTCGCGCAGAATAAAGCTGATGACGCTCTTACTTCCACTTCGGCGGGAACTCGACCGGTATTGTCTCTTTCCGCGTTGGCTGGAACTGGAACGACTTCTTTGCGGAGCGGCGATAAGAGATGTCTCAGCAATAATCGACAAGACTAGAATGCCGAGGAGAGCCGTGGTAGTTTTTGTTTTGAACATTTATAGTGATCCTGTGCTGTGATCCTGACAAAAAATGAGATCCCTGTCGATCAATGGAGTTTCGATTTTCAACTTCCGATGTGAGACCAGTCTCTATTTGAACGACTTTTCATCCGTCGATTTCTAACAAGATTGAAAGAAATTCACAGAAGATAAAGGAGAAATCTGGCGTTCTTTTTCGTTGCGGTTCAATCTCTGGAAGGGAACCTGCAATAAAGTTGACGATTTCCCAGCTCTCTCCAGAAAACCTGGCAGCATCTCTGTTCCAAACGAACCTTACAATCCATGCTAAGCTGTCCCAGGACATTACTCAAGAGGGATTTCTTGGAGATGTTGCCTTATCTTCTTGTGAAATAAAGACTTACGGAAAAATTATCGGTTCCAATTCGGAACTTTCAACCGAATTGGGACAAGTGACTCGCACTCGAAGGATTAAACACCGTGAAAATTCCTTTGGGTTCCCCAAATTATCGTTTCCCTGACAAAACCAGAATGAACGCAAAAGCATTTCCGTCGAGATAAGGATGTCGTCATAAATCTCTTGCCATCTCAACGAAAATTGTTGATCTTAGGATGAGAACTTTCTCGAAATGGGGACTCGTTCACACTATTATTTGCCGTCGTTTTTCTTCTTTTTTGCCTGATCGACGTCGGGTTTCGGTGGTGCCTCTTTCGGCTTAAGCATAATATTTTGGATGGCTTCAGCCAGCGCGATTCCCACAAATTGGACCATACCTTCTTCAAACTTGACGCGCATCCTCACTCCATTATCCAGCGGTCGTACTTCGAAGCTAATTTTATCCTTTCCCGGTACGAATGCTTTTTCGGCTTGCAGGCGACCTTTTCCAGGTCCTTTCTCGCCTGTCGGCGCAATAGACAGCCAGCGGGAGATGTTGGCGACCGCATGGACAGGAGCACGAGTATTGGTTTTCTGTCCGATACGTGATCGGTCTGCAACTTTGTCCATGGCCGACTTCAGGGAATTTAAGGCATGGTCTCCACCAAATGTGAACCAGATGGTATTCGCGCCAACTCCGACGTAGAACGCGGGACTCTTTCCGAACATACCTTCTCTTGCAGGTTGTCCCTGCTGTGATCGGCCTGAAATTTTGTGGAATGTGACATTCCGATGGGTGAAGTGATTCAGTTCGATCACCGGACCGTTCTGATTGAGTTCCTGAATCTTGTTCAAAAACTCAGGTAATCCCCGGGCGAGGGTTCTGCCTTCTTCAATTTTCGCACCACCAATCAGACTCATTCTGTCTTGGGGATTTCCGTCCAGTTGAAGGAAGATGTCGAGAAATCCTTTCTCGATTGTATGGAGTAACGGATCGCCGATTCGAGAGAGCATTCGCTTGTCGGATTCCAAAGGTGTCTGGCCATCTCCAAGGTTTTGTCTTGTGAGCTGTTTGAGAATCTGTTCTTTGGCGAAAACGATCGTAGAAATGTACTGTTTCTGATTGGTTTTATTCAGTTTGACCGACATCGAAGCCGAGAGCGGGGCGTTATCGTCCACCAGGCTACTGAAGTAAGATTTTTTCCCAGTGAATTCTGAAAGTTCTTTGGCAAAAGGTGAATTTTTCTTGGCAAGAATTTCCAGCTCCAACGTCACCGATTTTTTATCTTCCGAAGCATCCAGCCCGATCATGAAGGATTCGCCGTAATTCAGAAGTCCTTCGAAAAATTCCATTTGCGATGCGCTCTGATTGCGTCGAAACTGATAGGCACAGTCCTGCTCGTTATTGCGTTGTTGCATCTGAGCATTGCTGTATTGTCGAAGAAAAAGCACGAAGGTCTTCTTGACTGCTTCGGGAATGCTTTTCAAATTCAGCGATGCGGCGACGTCGTACTTTGCGGCCAGACCTTTAGCCCAGCTCTCGGGGTCGGGTAATTCGCGATCCAGATCGTCGGCATCTTTTCCAATAAAACAATAACCGTCCGAGAAATAGATTGTCGCGCCGTTGGTTGCTTTTCCACGTTTGATTTCGTATGTGTCGGGCAGATCCTTGACGACATCGATCAAAAATCCGGTAGATTTCAAAGTCTTGAGGAATTCATTTTTGTTTGTGATGGGGATATATCCGATAGGCGAAACTTTGGGTGGTATGGCGAGTTCCAGATAAATAATCAATCCAAAGGACTTGTTCCGTTCGACACCATTGAGATCGTTGAACTCTCCGAGTTGCTTGGTAATCATCTCCATGACATCTGATCGACCTGCTGTGCGGAACATGTAATCGACGTCTTTGGTCAGCCTGTCGAGATTAGCCACGTTGATCGTGACCAAAGGGTACTCCTTCTTTGTTTTTTTCGCCTCATCCTGTGCGAAAACGGTGGCAGGGGCTACAGCGATTGCAGCAGCCACAAAAACGGATGTTAGAGAGAAAAACCTACGTTTCATTTTGGTGAGATATGTCATGGAAATCTCCTTTGCGTGGAAATAAAATCTCATACGTTTTTTAAGCAAAAAGTAAAAAAAACGGGAACGACTCCAAAAAGTACGATCTGCGGGGATTACTTCATCACCGAAGCAGTGGTGTCAAAAAAACGCCCCGAAATACAGATTGACAAAGAAATTGGACTATCACAGATGTGTCGGCGAGATTCTAGACGAAGTCACCAGGTACGTCGACTTCCTTGGAAATCGAAAACCCAGACTCTAAGATGGTGCATTCGTTGGAATGGCTAGAATTCATCCATGACAACTTTCATTGAGAAAGATATTTGAGGCAAGCATTGAACGAGCAAGCAAAATCGCAACTTGACGAACATACGCGACAAACGGTTGCCTGGCACTTCAATCCCGAAACGGGATCTCCGTTCTGGCTGGAGAAAGCAGCAGAATTGGATTTCGACCCCGCCAAGGATGTGACCTGCTTTGGCGACTTGAAGAAGTTTCCGCTTTTTGAAGATGAATGGTTACGAGGTGGCCCGGTGCGTCGCTGGTTACCCAAAGCGTATGACGACAAACCGACATACGTTTTCGAAACCGGTGGGACGACGGGTATTCCCAAATCCCGTGTGGTCGTGGACGATTTTCGTATCGATTATGAAATGTTTTCCGAAACGCTTCCCGACGAATCGTTTTCCAAAGGAAGTAACTGGCTGATGCTCGGCCCGTCCGGGCCGCGTCGGTTACGGTTGGCGGTGGAGCATCTTGCACAGTTTCGTGGAGGGATATGTTTCTGTGTCGATCTCGATCCGCGTTGGGTGGTCAAGCTGATTAAAAAGGGAAAAATCGAAGAAGCGAAAGAATACAGCAATCATGTGGTCGACCAGGGCATGACGGTGCTTTCCGCCGGTCACGATATCAAGTGCATGTTTACAACGCCCAAACTTCTCGAAGCACTCGCCATGCGATTGATCGACGAAGGGTCGAGCATCGAAGAAGCTGGGATCACCGGCATCTTTTGCGGTGGAACCGAATTCACCCCGCAATGGTATCGCTTCGCCAAGGAAGAACTGCTCGGCGAGAACGTTTACATCACGCCAACCTACGGCAACACGCTGATGGGGTTGGCATGTGGAAAACCGTTCGACCCGGAAGATCACTACAAGATTACCTATTACGCGCCCCAACCGCGTGCTGTGATCGAGGTTGTCGATTTCGACGATCACGAAAAAGTCGTCGATTACGACGAAACGGGACGAGTCAAACTCTACACGCTGACGAAAGAACTATTCATTCCCGGGTTTCTGGAGCGCGACGAAGGCGAACGCGAAAAGCCGCACGAAAAATTTCCCTGGGACGGCGTCAGTGGCGTGAGACCGTTTCATGTGTTGGCCAAAACCACGACCGTCGGCGTTTATTGAATTATAGATCTTCGGGTGGCACGCCCTGACGAGAGGAAGGGCGTGGTCGAGAGTGTCTCCACGCCCTTCGAAAACTCAAGGCGTTCCATCCGCTTGGCATTTCAACATCGGACAATTTTAGAAGAGGTAATTCTGTGATCGAGATTCCTGTCATCCGTTGGGGAAAACCGTACGAAAGTATGGAAAAAGAAGAGGTCGTTCATTTTGAGTCCGGCGAAAGTCTGGCCACGGTGCATCAGGCGAACGGCGGCATCATCAAAATGGATATGAAGAAAGCGCAAAACGCACGCAATATCCTCAGACAATTTTCCATCGACGACCTGATCGAGAAATGCAAACAGGCAGCCGACTTTTATCTGAATGCGACTCTACCCTTGGGTAACGGCACGCAGACACCGGAAGAATTCTGCACCATGCAATCGGCAACAACCGGGCTTCCCGAACACATGTGTGCTGGCAATATGAAGAAAAACCACTTCGTACTAACCCACATGCGCGACGTTCTCGACGCATTGACGAGGGGATTGCCGTTCGAGATTCTCACGAAAGGATACGGCAGCGAAGAACGCGGCGTGATGATGAGCTATCAGGCGAATACTCCCGTTCTTGCGATGGTGTTGCCGTCGAATTCCCCCGGCGTTCACACACTTTGGATGCCTGTGATTCCCATGCAGATAGGACTTGTCCTCAAACCTGGCCCGCAGGAACCGTGGACGCCTTATCGAATGTTCGAAGCATTCTCGCAGGCGGGAATTCCAAGAGAAGTGATGTCGATTTATCCCGGCGGAGCCGAGGCAGGGGCTGCATTACTGGAATGTTGCGACCGTGCGAAAATCTTCGGAGGGTTACCCACCGTCGAACGGTATCATGGTAATCCCCGGGTGCAGGCTCACGGTCCCGGCTTCAGCAAGTTTGTCTTCGGCGACGACAAAGTAGACGAATGGGAAAACCACCTCGATTTGATGGTCGATAGCGTTCTGGTCAACAGCGGTCGTAGTTGCATCAGTTGTTCGGGAATCTGGGCGAGCCGTCACGGTAAAGAAATCGCAGAAGCGTTGGCGAAAAAACTCGCCCCTGTTGCACCGTTGCCTATGGCCGATCCCGCGGCACCTCTGGCGGCGTTTACTGTCCCGGGTGTTGCCGAAGCGATGAACAACCAGATTGAAGAGGGTTGCAAGGATTCCTCAGTCACCGAAGTAACGTCTCAATATCGCGATGGCGACCGTCTTGTTTCCCACGAACGATGCGATTACCTGCGCCCGACGGTTTTGCATTGCAGCGATCCCACCGCAGAGATGGCCAACACCGAGTACATGTTTCCGTTCGTCTCCGTCGTCGATTGCCCACAGGAAAAAATGCTGGAAACCATAGGCGGCACACTTGTCTGTTCGGCGATTACCGAAGACGAGACGTTTTCTCAGCAGTTACTCGATGCGAGAAACATCGACCGCTTAAACATCGGCCCGGTGAAAACGATTGCTCTGAACTGGCTGCAACCTCATGAAGGTAACATCGTCGATTTTCTTTTCCGTGCTCGAGCCTTCCAAAACAGCCCCCCGGTCGCCCATTGAGATCGCAACTCCAGATCCCCGGAATCTTGAAGATTCCGGGGATCTTGCTCTGGACTATTTTTGGTGAAATCGAAGAATTCCAGTAATTGGCAGACTACAAGACGTGATGATTTTCATTCATTGTTCCGATCGGTTTGTACGATAGAGATCTCAGGGAGTCTTCAATTAGTTGCGAGACACAACTCAATAAACCTTTTGATCGTCACAACCGGCAGGGTCGCTAGCAGATCCGGGAAACGACGACAGCAATTCCCGCTTTTTTCTTCGATGATGTTTTTTTTCATCTAAACTAGGGGTGTTCAGAGCTAACGACTCTTTCTTGTGAACGCGAAAATTTTGCCCTACCGAATACAACGAAGCCGGAAGCCGGGTAGGATTTTCAGAATTCACTCAACAAGTTCCATCAATTCATGCAGGGCAGGGAATTGCGATGCTCGTTTTAAGTCGAAAGAAGGACGAAAAAATCATCATCGGCGAGAATATCACTCTGATGGTGATCGAGATTCGAGGCGACAAAGTTCGCTTGGGAATCGACGCGCCCAAAGAAGTGACGGTTCATCGTCAGGAAGTTTACGAGGCGATTAAAAAGGAACAGGCCGAGAAGAATTCCGGGGTTTCCGCCGACGCCGAGGAATCGTCGCCGTAGCTTCGAAGCGTACGTCCAAAAAATTTATCGAACCCGGCCTGTAGGAATCGTCCGCAGGGGTCGGGCTTTCTTTTTGCTTTTCCAGTGGGGAACAGTCGAGATTTCCCGCCTTCTTTTATAGGATGATGCGAATCGTTCCTCATATCCACAAACCGATTTCGCACCATCGTCTGTATGTCGCTGACACTCGTTAAAAACGGAATCCTCTACGATCCTAAAAATGGGATCGATGGCCAGGTTTCCGACCTCTGGCTCGAAGACAGCAAGGTGGTTTCTGCCCCGGTCGACTCCGCCAAACGCCCCGTGAGAACCATCGATGCCACGGGGCTTGTCGTCATGCCGGGCGGTATTGACATGCACTGTCACATTGCCGGACCCAAAGTTAATACAGCGCGTAAGATGATTCCTGAAGACAAACGTGCTGCACCCGATATCCGACGGACTTCGTTCAGTCGTTCGGGGACCACCGGAAGCGTGCCCAGCACGTTCTCCACCGGTTACCTGTACGCAGGGATGGGTTACACGACCGCGTTCGATGCTGCGATTCCCCCAATATCTGCCCGTCATGCCCACGAAGAATTGCAGGACACTCCCATTCTCGATAAGGGATTTTATCTCTTAATGGGAAACAACCATTATTTAATGAAGCAGATTGCAAAAGGAGAAATCGAACGCGCGAAAACTTATGTGAGTTGGTTGCTGAATGCCGCCAAGGGGTATGCGGTAAAACTCGTCAACCCCGGCGGTGTCGAAGTCTGGAAAACCACCGGTGGCAACATATTCGGGTTGGACGAAACCGTCGAACATTTCGACGTCACACCCAGATCGATCGTTCGCAATCTCGCATCGATTGTCGGCGAGTTAAAACTGCCTCATCCGGTTCACATTCACTGCAACAACCTGGGAATCCCCGGAAACGCCGATTCCACATTGGAAACGATGAAGGCTTTGGAAGGATCTCGCGGCCATTTGACGCATATTCAATTTCATAGTTACGGAGGCGACCCCGACCGACAAAGCACGTTTTATTCTCGCGTTTTGGAACTGGCAGAATACGTCAACACACATCGGAACATTACCGTTGATGTCGGGCAAGTCATGTTTGGCGAAACGGTTTCGATGACGGGTGACGGTCCACTGGGTTATTTTCTGCATAAGGTCACGGGACGCAAATGGTTTAGCGGCGATACCGAAATGGAATCCGGTTGCGGAATTGTTCCCATCACTTATCGTAATAAAAGCATGGTGCATTCGTTGCAGTGGGCGATCGGTTTGGAATGGTATCTGCTGATGAACGACCCCTGGCGGATCGCGATGACAACCGACCATCCTAACGGTGCGTCGTTTCTGGCGTATCCTGAAATCATCGCTCTGTTGATGGACCGATCCCGACGTGCCGATATGCTAGGAACCCTACCCGACCGTCTGAAACAGAAATGTCAGCTCCCCGAACTGGATCGCGAATATTCGCTTTACGAAATCGCGATCATCACCAGGGCTGCTCCCGCCAGAATACTAGGGCTACCAAATAAAGGCCATCTCGCCATCGGAGCCGATGCCGATGTTACGATTTACGAACCGCAGAACGACATTCAAACGATGTTTGAGCTTCCGAAATATGTGATTCAAGGTGGAAAAATCGTCGTCGAAGACTCGGAATTGCGTTCATCGCATATCGGCAAGTTGTTGCATACTTCCCCTTCCTACGACGAACAGAACATCGACGACATTAAAACGTGGTTCGAAGAGCATTACACCATTCAGTTCCGCAATTACCCCGTCGACGACCATTTTCTCGACCGACACGAAATCGTCGGGTAAAACGAATCGCTTCATGAGACTTTCTTTGAGTAGTAGCTGAATTTCTCAAAATTCAGAGAGTTGACAGCGTAACTTCATCATCTGAATTCTGAGGAATCCAGCTACGGAAAGCGGGGTAACTGAACTTCTCAAAATTCAGAGAGTTGACGGCGTTACCTCATCATCTGAATTCTGAGGAATTCAGCTACGAGTAACGGATTTAGCCGTTTCCTGTACCGCACGGACGATTTTATCGTAGCCTGTACAGCGGCAGAGATTACCCGCGAGATAAAAGCGGATTTCATCCTCGGTGGGGGAAGGGTTTTCTTTCAGTAATGCTTTGGCCGACATGATGAACCCCGGAGTACAGATTCCACACTGCAAAGCGGCTTCTTCCAGAAAAGCCCGTTGCAGGGGTGCCAGGCCGTCCTTCTCGGCAACGCCTTCGATGGTTTCGATTTCGGCTCCGTTTGCCTCGACCCCAAAGACCAGACAACTCACCACTGGTTTTCCATTGAAGAGAACGGTGCAAGCCCCGCAGTTGCCGTTATTGCAACCCTCTTTGGTCCCCGTGTATTGCAATATGTCGCGAAGAATTTCCAGCAAAGTCTGCCTGGGTTCGCAGAGAACTTCCTGCGGCGAACCGTTCAAATGAAATTCAATAATTCGTTTTCGAGTCATCGGTTTGATTTCGTTTCGTTGGATTTGGCTCTCTCGATGGCTTGTCGCAAAACCCTTTTTGCGAGGACTGCCGTGATTTGCTTGCGAAATTCTTTCGTTCCTCGCAAGTCGTCGATGGGAGTTGCGGTCTCCTTTGTGACCTCGACTATTTTGGAGATCGTATCGTCGTTGACTGGAGAGTCCATCATCAACTCGGTAGCATCTTCGACGGCAAGAGGAGTCGGTGCGACGGCCCCTAACGCAATTCTTCCCGAGACGAAGCGCGCACCCGATTCGTCCAACCTGACCGATGCTCCCACACCGACAACGGCGATATCCATTTCGTTCCGTGGAATAAACCGTTGGTACGCAGAACCGCTATGGTCTGGGGGTGTTGGAATCCGAAATTCGAATAGCAACTCTTGGGGAGAAAGAACGTTTTTGCCCGGACCGTTGAAAAAAGAAACGATCGGTACCGTTCGAGTCCCAGCAGGTCCGACAAGATGACAAGTCGCACCCAGGCAAATTAATGCGGGGTTGGTATCGCCAGCGGGACTGGAATTGCAGACGTTACCCCCCACACTGGCCCGGTTTTGAATTTGAATGCTGCCAATCAGACGACAACTATCGTCGAGAGCGGAAAATCGACAGCGAACTTCGGCTCGCCTGGAAATTCGGTCGCAAGAAACTGCGGCACCAAGTCGTAACTCCTCGGACGTGATTTCGAATGTGTTAAGTTCCTCGATTTTTTTGAGATCGACAATGACATCTGGCAGAAGCTTTCGCAACCGCACTTGGTCGATCAGGTCGGTACCTCCCGCAAACGGTTTGGCACGTTCGCCGTATTCCGCGAGGAGCGCGACGGCCTTGCTGAGTTGGGTCGGTGCAAAATAATCGAAGTCGTGCATCGGATGTTGCTTGCGAACGGATTGGAAAAAACGTCGACAATGCTTGATGATCGTTTTTTACCAACAGACTAACAGCAGCAAAGCGAACGGCAAGCGCACCACAACAAAAAAAGCCAGGATTCCTTATCGTTGTTTCGATTCGCCGTTCGTGTCCGTCGGTCGAGGTTTGGATTTGGAAAGCGTCGTCGTCTTGCTGACCTGAAGCCGAATTCTCTCGTTGTAGCTTTTTAACTCGACATATCGATCACGCAGGTTGATGCGCAATTGTTGGAGAGTTCCGTAGTTGGTAGGAAACGAATGATCGTATAATTTTTTCCCGGTTTTTTTATCAATCGCCAATAGTGCCTGCTGAGCATAGCCAAACCCCAAACCCTGGACACGTTCGTACTTTTGAGACGAAAAAACCAACAATGGAGAGTGCTGAAATTGATCGGTCAGAAGCGAAGCCTGCTTGATTGCCTGTTTCCATCGGATGGTTGAGGTTTTTCTATCATAGGCGATCATTGTTCCTTGTACGGCGATGGATGAGAGCGTTCCGGAATTGAAGTAGAATCTATTGCTACTGATATTTTGGCTCGAGCGATTCATGATCAGATAGATGGAAGCTGGATCGGAGAGGACGTGAAAACTGCGATACTTCTTAAAGGTCTTTGTTGGAATTTGTGGGAAGGAATTCATTTTTCCGGTATAAAGATCGACAAATTGAAATTCGCCGTCCCCCGTCAACACGCCGAGATAACCACCGTTCAGTCTTGCGAGACGGGTTTTCTGATTGAAAGTTTTCTTCCACATCGTTTTACCGGTTTCGACGTTTTTTCGGGAGATCGTCGTTTCGTGTTTTTTCAGAAAACTGAATCCTCTTGTTTTCGTTTCCGCAACGATAAGATCGTTCTGAATCTTATCCACAGCGTGACGGACGTATCGGTCGATATTTTTCAGAGCGACTTTTTTTCCGTCAAATGCTCTCAGCACGATCGTTTGGGTTTTCTTTTTTGCGGTAGTCTCTCGAACTCTGTTTCGGGTTGGAACGAGCAATACATAATCTTTCAGCCCGACCACTCGATAGTGAGATTTCAATCGCTCGTAAGTCCACTTCACCCTGCCTGTCAAAGAATCCATCACTATCAGACGCCGGTTTCCATAAGCTGCGATGTAATTTGAGTTCACAACAGGTAACATGCCCGAATAATTCGAACGCGATAACAACAAGTGCGTTCCGCTGTTCGACGATTGCGTATCTTCTCCCAAAACGTTGCTTTTTATCATCGGTGAAACGGTACGTTTCGCGACACTTCGAAACGTCGAATACTGAGAATTGAATTCTTCGATCGGTTTATACCAGAGGATTCTCTTTTCCAGAGGCGAAACGCAGTAAATCAGATCTCCATAAAGGAAAACGATCCCATGGCCGAATGAAAAAGCAACCCGGTACTGACTGTTTCGCGAAGGAGTCGACAAAGGAAACAACCACTTCATTCGTTCTTTCTGTACATTCGTCATAACAAAACGGCTATACGGGTTGATCTCGAAGCGATAATTGCGAAAATCGGTGTGTCGAATTTCGCTGGTGTCCATCGGCTGGCTGATATTCGAAGAATAGTTAGTTCCCGATTTCTTCAGTTTGAGCTTCTCTTGCCCCCAACTTGAAAATTCGCCGAACTTGGGCGCGCTTGCGATTTTGTTTGCCTTCAAGAAGCTCGCAATCTGTTCGTTGAGAGAAGTACCGGCGTCACGTGTCACTTTTGGAAATCGCGTTTGTAATTCCGAAAGGATTCGCCTTGTGGCTACGGGGAATCCCGCTTTGTGAAGACTTTTCGCAAGTCCGAAACCGATTTCGGCAACCGCTGGTTTCGACGAAGAGTGAATAAGTCGGAGAATTTCGGTTTCCGCTTCAAGATATTTCTTGTTACCAATGTGATTCCGTATGGTTTGTTCGACAACGGAGAGGTAGTTTGGGTGAAATCTCATCAGAACCATATTTTCTTGCAGTCGTTTTTTCTTGTTTTTTCCTTGCGAGAAAACGTCGGCAAATAGCGACTGATCCAGTTCCTGCCGGGATTCGTTGGAGAGTTTCTGCCAAAGTTCGGTCAGTCGACCGGCAAGCCAGCGTATCTTGGGTATTCGAACGTTGGTAATGTCTCGTCTTTCGAGGGATTCGTAAGGGATTGTTCTCAGTCTCCAGAGCACACGAATCGCCTCATCGGGTTTTCCCTTGGCGTCGAACGATTCCGCTTTCAATCTCAGGTACGAGAATTTTTCAGCGTCGGTTTGACTTTCGCGAGAAAGTTCGGCGAGATATTTGTCGGCGTTTTTTAAATCCTGCGAAACCAGCGAACTCAACGTGTAGAGCAGAGTCTTTCGAAACAGGGGTCGATCCAGATCTCTGGGTTGTTTTTTAGGAATTCGGTGTAGAAAGCCCAACGACTTCGAATATTCTTTTTTCGACAGGGCAATTTCCGCTTCTTTGAGTAACGCCCAGCCATCGTTGGGATTTTGGGTTTTTCGTTCTCGTATTTTCCGAGTCAAAACATCTTTTTGTTCGTAAGCGGTCATCCCTAAAGCGTTCGCAGAAAGCAGCATTCCACGATACATGAGAAGATTTCCGAGGTTTGATTCACGGTGTTCCGTGAGGAATTGTTTGGCGGTAACCTTTCCCGTCTTGATATCGATGGCCCATAATTGACCCGAGTGTAATGGGAGATAAAAGAAATTTCCGACAGCCGTTCCGCGACCCGCGGGAAAGTCTTCGCGATCTTTAATCGGGAGAGTCCAGCGGATTTTTCCATCTTTCAAGTGGTAGGCTTTAATCGCCTTTTTCTCGACGACCACTACCGATTCCTTGAAAACACCTGCGAGATAGAGTGCCTTTTCCTTATCGATCTTCCATAGCCGGCGACCGTCGAACAGGCTCAGACATTCCAAAATCGGTTCTTCAAGCGGCGTATAAACGACACGGCCTGAAGAAACGATCGGAGCGGCCGGAATCCAACGTGTATTCAGAGCAGGTATCGGAGTGTAGTTGTTATAGCCACGAAAAGAATTGTTCCGTTTATTCTTCTTCTTCAATTTCGAATAACGATGCGCCCAGACAATAGAGCGGTTTTGCTTATCGAGACCGAGAATCCAGCCAGAAGTCGTCGGACAAACGATGATTCCCTCGCCCACCGACGGTTGGATATAGGAAAATCTCCTGAGCGTATCCTGCTGAATTTTCACATCGGAGTAAGCCAGGAGGTGAGACCAGTTTTTCTGCCCCGAAACCGGATCGAGAGAGACCAGACTGATCTCGTCGTCCTTTTCACCAATGACGTACAATTCGTCCCCAACAGCAACCGGTGGACCGAAGAAGTAGTAACCCGCCAACGGACGATCGAACGGTTCGTTGAATTTCTTTCCGCCAATCTCCCAGGTGGGTCTTCCTGTTTTCAAATTGTAGGCCGCGATTTTATTGCTTTTCCAGTCGCGTCCGTAAGGGTCGTGCGAAGAGGGATCCTGACCCCAACCGTAGTAATTACGGTTCGGAATGAACAATGCCTGATCTTCGACGGCAAACAGTTGCGCACCATCGCTGGAGATCATTCCATGAGACCCATTGCGATACAGGTAGCCTGTGAGCGAGTTGAAATCGACGGACGTGGCGGAGGATTGCAACCCCATTCCCCTTTGGACGAATACCGCCCCTTGCATCGCCATCAGTTGTTCCGAGACATCGCCCGAGGAATTCATCCCGGTCAACAGATTTTCTGCCGAAATTCCAGGACGAGTTCTCCAAAGCAATTTGCCGGAATTGGCATCGATGACCTGCACGCCATAAAAAGTGCTGATGGCAATTTTTCCGTCGATGGTAACAGGCTGCGCCACGGGAATGGGAACACGCTGCTGGCTGACGAGGTCTTCTTCGAGCAATTTGACACGTTCGCGGATGGAATGGCTTAAAGTACTCGGAATGTGCCATCGGGAAATCAGCAGCGGTTCACTACCGACGACAGTTCCCAATCGCGAGGGATCGCCATGTAGCATCCACCAGTCTTCGAGTTCTTTGTTGGGTGAGATCTGAAACGAATCGCTTTTTCGAATCCAGGATTCGAGAGAAACCGTTCGCTC
>Ga0114931_10002628_pt1 | contig 22789 bp, 18 predicted proteins | sample 2SBtaG_FD_89579 | JGI IMG/M metagenome (GOLD analysis project Ga0114931, IMG submission 89579) | Deep subsurface microbial communities from Kolumbo volcano to uncover new lineages of life (NeLLi) - 2SBTROV14_V59a metaG | ecosystem: Environmental > Aquatic > Marine > Volcanic | place: Kolumbo... | reverse complement strand
CGGGTGTCCGGGAGAGCGGAAATGCGCGTGAGGCGCGCAATTCAGTGCCGTCGGGTGCCCGGGAGAGCGGAAATGCGCGTGAGACGCGCAATTCAGTGCCGTCGGGTGTCCGGGAGAGCGGAAATGCGCGCGCGGCGCGCAATTCAGTGCCGTCAGGTGTCCGGGAGAGCGGAAATGCGCGTGAGGCGCGCAATTCAGTGCCGTCGGGTGTCCAAGCCCGGTCGCGTAGCGGAGCATCGCCGTGCTGACGGCGGAGCTGGTGCGCGCCCGGCGCAGGGCGGGGGAGCTGCACATCAGCTCGCTCAAGGGCGCGCAGCGCCAGAGTGCCGTGGGGCTCGCGGGCGTGCTGCTCGACGTCGCGCGCGGGGGGATCCGCGGCAGCCGCGACGAGCTTCGCGAAGCCTGGCGCGCGGTCCAGGTCCTCGCGCGCCAGCGTCGTCTGGCCGACGGCCTGATGAAGCTCATCGAAGACGCCTGTGCGTTCTCGGCCGAGTCCGGGCACGACCCGCCCGCACTGCGCTCGGATCTGTTCCTGCGCGCCGCCGCTGCGCGGCGCGCGCTCGGCACCGGCCAGCGCTTCGATCGCGACGCGGTGCTCGGCGCTGCCGCGGCCGCCGCGGGGCTCGCTCCGCAGGAGCTCGAGCGCGCCCTGTATTCCGATCTGCGCGGCGCACAGCAGCTGCTCGCCGTGGAATCGATTGGCGCCGATGCCCTGCTCGCCCGCTACGAGCACGCGCAGATCCAGGCAGTGCTGCTGCGCGCGGTGCGTGTCCGCGCCGAGGTGCGCTGCGCGTCGCCGGCCGCGTATCGCGCGCTGTTCAACAAGCTCAAGTTCCGGCGTTTGCTCTACAGCATCGAGCCGATGGCCGACGGCGGCTACCGCATCGACATCGACGGGCCGTACAGCCTGTTCGAGTCGGTGACGAAGTACGGGCTTGCTCTGGCGCTGGTGCTGCCGGCGCTCGAGGAGTGCGACGCTCTCCAGCTCGTCGCCGATGTGCGCTGGGGCAAGAAGCGCGACGCGCTCGTGTTCCGCTACCAGCACAAGAACCGCCATGCGGACGCAGAAGAGCAGGCGGCGTTGCCCGACGAGGTGGCCGCGCTCGTCGACGCCTTCCGCGCCCTCGACTCGCCGTGGAGCGTCGAGCCCAGCTCCGCCATCGTGGATCTGCCGGGCGTGGGCCTGTGCGTGCCAGATCTGGTCTTTTCCCATGAGGAAACGGGCGAACAGATCCTGCTCGAGGTGCTCGGCTACTGGAGCCGCGAGGCGGTGTGGCGGCGGGTGGAGCTGGTCCAGGCGGGGCTGCCCGCGCGTATCCTGTTTGCCGTCTCGAGCCGCCTCCGCGTCAGCGAAGAAGTGCTGGAACCCGGCGAAACCGGCGCCCTGTACGTGTACAAGGGCGTGATGAGCGCCCGCGCCGTCGCCCGGCACCTCGACGCCCTGGCCGGCCCCTGAGCCGCCCTGCTCGACGCAATGCGGCGTCCCTGGTACATATCCGGGCCGTGGTCGATACGCTTGGGACGCATCTGCTTGTCGAGTACCACGGCTGCGATCTCGCCGTGCTCGACGACATCGCGGCCGTCCGGACCATGATGCGCGCCGCGGCCGAGGCCGCGGGCGCCACGGTCGTGGCCGAGGTGTTCCAGCCGTTCGCGCCCCAGGGCATCACCGGCGTCATCGTGATCGAGGAGTCGCACTTCTCCGTCCATACCTGGCCCGAGTGCGGCTACGCCGCCGTCGACTTCTACACCTGCGGCGACTGCGTCCCCCAACGCGCCGACGCTGTGCTGCGGCAAGCGCTCCGCCCCGACCACGTCGAGGTCATGCTCGTCCGCCGCGGCCTCAAGGACGCCGCGGGCTCCCTCCGCGTCGAGGAGCACACGCACGGCCCCGCCGAGGCCGAAGGACGGAAAGCGGCGGGGTAGGGGGCGCGCGGTGTCGGCTCCTTCCGCTTCGCTTTCGGCCGGCGACGTTCTTGCCGGCAAGTATCGCATCCTGCGGCTGCTCGGTCGTGGCGGCATGGGTGCCGTGTTCGCCGCCGAGCACACGCTGCTCGGTCACGAAGTCGCGATCAAGCTGCTGCTGGACGATTCGGCGCGCACGGCGTCGCTGGTGCAGCGCTTCATCAACGAGGCGCGCGCCGCATCGAGGATCCACGGCGAGCACGTCGTTCGCGTCTTCGACGTCGATCGCCTGCCCGACGGCAACTTGTTTATCGCGATGGAACTGCTCCAGGGCGAGGACCTCGACAACCTCGTTGAACGCGAGGGCACGCTGCAGCCCGTGGTCGCCGTCGACTACATCCTGCAGGCCATGGAAGCGCTCGTGCAGGCCCACCAGCTCGGCATTGTCCATCGGGATCTGAAGCCGTCCAACCTCTTCCTGGTGATCCGCCCCGACGGCGAGCACGTGATCAAGGTGCTGGATTTCGGCGTGGCCAAGGTCGCGAGCCTGCCGAACGTCCAGGCTGTGGCAACGCAAACGTCGGCGCTGTTCGGTACGCCACTGTACATGTCGCCGGAGCAGATCCGCAGCGCCAAGGCCGCCGACGCACAGTCGGATATCTGGTCGCTGGGCGTGATCCTGTTCCGGGTGATCACCGGCGCACCACCGTTTTCCGGGGAAAGCTTCGGCGAGCTGTGCTTCTCCATCGCCGAGCAGACGGCGCCCCTCGCTGCAACACTGCGTCCGGATGTGCCGCCCGGGTTGAGTGAGGTCATCGCTCGCTGCCTGGAGCGCGACAAGGAGCGCCGCTACCGGACGGCGGGCGAGCTCGCCGCTGCGCTGCGCCCCTTCGCGTCGCAAGACGGGGCGCGCAGCGCCGATCGGGTTCTCGCGACCGAGCGGGGCACCAGCTCCATCGCTCCACCGTCGCAGATGACGGCGGCGCGCGGCGCGGCTCTGGTAGGCGGAGCTCCGGCCGCTCCGGCCGACGCCGAGCCGGTGGCGCCGGCGGCAGCGACCGCCGGCAACTGGGCGGCGTCGCAGCCGCGGTTCAGCGCCAAGGCACGCACCGGCGTTGCCCTGGGACTAGTCGGTGCGCTCGTCGCACTGGCTGTTGCCGGCGGACTGGTTCTGCGTTCCAGGCGGCTCCCGGCGGTCCCATCGGCCGCGGCGGCCGCCGGCGTTGCCTCGGCGCCGGAGCCCATCACGTCGGCGGCGCGCGCGGTCTCCTCGCCAGCGCCTGTCGCGTCGGCTTCGGCCGCGCCGGAAGCAGCGGGCGCCAGCCCGGTAGCGTCGGCGTCCGCCAGTGCCGTCCCCGCGTCCCCGCCGGCGCCGCCAGGGACGGTCCGACCCGTGGCCTCCAGGCCGGCAGCCCAGGCCACGCAGGCACACCGTGCGCCCGTCGCGCCCCACCACGCTGCGCCTGCTTCCAGTGGAACGGGCATCGTCAACGATATGGGATGGAACTGATGAAACGCACCGTTCTCGCGCTGCTTTTCGCACTCGCGTTCGCGCCGGTCGCGCACGCGGCCGATCGCTCGGCCGCGCAGCTTTTCAAGCGCGGGGTTGGGCTGTTCAAGGCCGGCAAGGTGGAGGCGGCGTGCAAAGCGTTCGAAGAGAGCGACAAGCTGGACGACCAGCCCGGCACGTTGTTCAACATGGCCGCGTGCCACGAGAAGCAGCGACGGTACTTCGCTGCGCACCAGGAGTTCGCGCGGCTGGCTGCGCGGATGCAGGCGGCGGGCAAGGCAGACAAGGCGGCGATCGCGAAGCGGCGCGCCGACAAGGCCGCCGTGCACGCCCCGAGGCTCGAGCTCGTTCTGTCCAGGTCGAACAACGTGACGAGGATCTCGCTCGACGGGCAGGCGCTCCCCGCCGAGAGCTGGAAGCAGCCTGTGCTCGTCAACGCGGGATCACACCAGCTGTCGTTCTCTGCGGAGGGCAAGCGGACGGTCACGGCCAGCGCGACCGCCGGAAGCGACAGCACGACGCGCGTGCCGGTGCCGGTTCTGTCCGGCGCAGTGCCCCAGAAGCAGGAACCGGCGTCTCCGCCCGCGAAGCACTCGCCAGCGCCGGAGGAGGCGCCGACCCAGGTTGCAGCGCCGGCGATGCAGCCACCAGGTGCGCGCGATCAGGGCACCACCAGCAGCTGGACGGGTCAGAAGACACTCGGCGTCGCGCTCGCAGGCGTGGGCGTGGTCGGCGTCGGCCTGGGCAGCTACTCCGGGCTGCACGCCCTGTCGCAGAAGAGCGACGCCGACAGCGCCTGTGGCGACCCGGGTGGCGGCTGCGCGTCCGCCACACAGACCCGCGACGCCAAGGCCCGCATCCACAGCGCCCAGACCAGCGCCACCATCTCGACGGTCGCCTTCGCCGCAGGCGGTGTCGCCCTCGCCGCCGGTGCGTACCTGTTCTTTACCGGCGGCCGTTCCACGGCAGGGCCCGTCGCCCGTCGCGGCGTCCACCTCGTCCCCGCCGGTCCCGGCGATGCCGGCGTCAGCGTCGTAGGAGCCTTCTAGATGTCCCGCCCGCTGAGCCCCGCCCGCTGGCTCACCCAGTTCGCGTTCGCCGTCTCTCTGCTCGCCGGCTGCTCGACCCTAGCCGGGATCAAGGACGACTATCATACGGCGGGGGACGCTTCGCTAGCTGGTGGAAACGGCGGCGTGGGGGGCGGGGTCGCTGGGAGCGGAGGCGCAGCAACAGGCGGCGTCTCCGGAGATGCAGGCAAGGACAGCGGCGCGGACGCCGATGCCGGGGATTCGGGAGGGCCGCCGCCGAAACTCGGCGCCAAATGCGCGAGCGACGCGGACTGCAATAGCATCGCTTGCATCACTCCGACTTCCAGCGCATTCGGCAATGCGTCCAGCTCTGGGGGTCCCAGTCTCGGCTACTGCACCAAGATCTGCCAGGACACGCCGGAATGCGAGGCGGTATCCCCGGGCGCGCAGTGCGCGCAGTTGGGGAACGGTGCCAAGTACTGCATGCTTGGCTGCGATCCGCAGGCAGCGGACAATTGCCGCAAGCGCTACGACGTGATCTGTGCGCCCTTTGACAGTGGACCGGACAGCGGAAGCGGGCCGGACGTGTGCGAACCCGAATGCATCACGAGCAACGACTGCAAGGGTCGCATCTGCAATCTGGCAAGTGGGTTATGTGAGGACTCGCAGTCGACGGGGCTTCCAGTCGGCTCCGACTGTGACCCCCACGCGACGAGCGACGCGTGCCAGGGGTTCTGCATGGACGGCCTCGGGGGTGGCGGGACTTGCGCGTCCTGGTGCAATAGTAGCTCGCTGGGCGTCTCCGGCGCTTGTGGCTCGAGCACCCAACCGGGCTCCAGACAGGACGCCGCGTGCCTATACACTACGAACCTCTCGAGTGGCGCGACCGTGGGCCTGTGCGGACAGCTCTGCGACTGCGACAGCGATTGCCGCGGGACTGGCAAGGTGTGCGAGAGCTGGGCAAACGCGGGCGTCTCGAACCCTTCCCAGTTCACGAGCATCTTCCACCAGGCTGGATATTGCGCCGCGAAGGACGCGGATGCTGGCGTCGTAGCCGGGATACCGAGCTGTCCGTCGGACGGCGGGCTGAACTGACGCGAGCGCGCGGCCCGCGCCCGTCGAAGCATGGCGGCAAGAAGATCGCTGCCCGCGCCGGGTGGCGCGAGCAGCTTGATGCCCTCAGCGACATGGCTGTTTCGTCGACTGGGTCTTCGGCGTGGTGGAGCAACTCGTCGTTGAACAGCTCAGCAGTGTTCCCGTTTGCCCGCAGTTGGGTGGAAACTTGGCGAATACGGGTTGAAACGCCGCTACCGGTCCGCCGCACGACGGCAAGCACTCGATGCCCATGCTGTAGTGTGTGCCCTGAAAGTTGCTCCACCCACACGTCCTGCATGATGTCGGAATCGCGAAGTTGTCGTACCAACCACAGTCCTGGCATGTCGTCTGGAGGGTGGCAGCGTACTTGTTGTATTCCATCCCATCGCAGTCGTAGTCGAAACTTCCATCGCCGCGATTGTCTATGAAGTACTTCGTCTGTCCTGGTTTGGCGTTGGCGTTGTGGTCGTAGCAGTCATCGGCGTTGTCTATGTACGGGATGCCGCTCACGGGTAGCGGCGCGTCGTTGTCGCAGGCGAGCTTGTCATAGGCGCTTGTCGCACCGTATCCATCAAGATCCTGGTCCTCGTGCCACATGATGCACGAGTGCCCGCTCGCGCATGCCTTGCCATTGCACAGGCATTGTCCCGTTGCGCAGCTGTTCGGCGCTGCGCAGGTGGTGTGACAGCACACGCTGCCGATGCAGTTGCCGCTCTTGCACTGGTTGTTGCCGCCGCAGGAGCCGCCGTCGGCGATCTTGGCCACGCACTTCTTGGTCTGGCACCACGCCGTGGAGATGCACTGTGTGTCGGCGCTGCAGCTGGTGCGGCAGAGGTTCGTGCCGCAGGTGTAGTTGCCGCAGCTCTTCTGCTTGGGCGAGCTGCACGTGCCGTCGCCGCCGCAGCCGTAGGTCGTCTGCTTGCCGGCCGCGCACATCGGGTTGCCGCAGGAGGTCGTGGCGTCGGGGAACGCGCAAGCCGATTTGCCGTCGCAGGTGCCCGCGCAGGTGGCGTTCGCGCTGGCGCCGCCGAGGCATTCCTTCTCCGGATCGGTCCCGCTATTGTACGGCGTGCAGGTGCCCTTGCTGCCGGAGACGTTGCACGCCTCGCAGGTGCCGCCGCACTTGGTGTCGCAGCACGCGCCGTCGATGCAGTTACCGGTCTTGCAGGTCGAGCCGTCGCTGCAGGTTGCGCCGTTGTCGTCGAGGGTTGGGCCGGCATCGCTGCCGGCCGAGCCTGCCGAGCCTGCCGAGCCGGCCGTGCCCGCCGTGCCAGCCGTGCCAGCCGCGCCGCCCGTCCCGGCTCCGCCGTCGGTGCCGGTCGAGCCGCCGCTTCCGCCCGTTGCGCCGGTTCCTGCACTGCCGGCCGTGCCGCCGCCGGCGCCGCTGCTGCCGGCCAGGCCGCCGTCGGTTCCGCCGCTGTTGCCGCAGCTGCGGGTGTCTTCGCACGAGTGGAAGGACGACGAGCCGCAGCCGTACGCCAGGGACGCGCCCGTCGCGAGCGCCAGGGCAGCCAGGATTCGGGAAGTGTTCATCGAGATGCCTCCAGAGAACGTGCCGGTCGGGAAGGGGATGCAGGGAGCCCCGGCAGGCTCCGACGGCGATTTCCGGCTCTATCGGGCTGCCGCGGCGGCAGTTGCGTGGAAAATGAGCTCCCCGGGTCCCCTCCCGTCAAGGATGGCCTAGGGCTCTCGCAGACGGCTCCGGAAGTCAAGGGCCTACGTCAGCACCGCAGGAATTCCATGTTCTCTCCCAACATGGAATTCCCGCGCGCCCGACACGCTGTCTAGAAGCGCCCGCTCACGCCGCCCAGCATGCCGCCGCCCGCGATGGGCTCCACCGTGGCGGCCAGCGCGTGCTGCTTCGCGGCGGGTTTCCACAGGAGCCACGTCGCAAGGGTCGCGGCGGCGCCGACGCCGGCCCCGATGAAGCCGACGGTGGCGAGCTTGCGATCGGTGTCCTTGTCGCCGAGGGAGCTCTTCAGCTCGTCGCAGCTCGACTGTACGTCGGGCGAAGCGTTGGTGCACGCCGATGGATTGCCCGGATTGCCTGTCTTGCGATCGATGGCTGCCTGCGCGTCGTCTGCACGGCTCGAAGCGTTGCCGCGCGCGACCGTGAAGCCGATGCCGACGCCGAGCCCGGCGAGGGTGACCGCACCCTCGCCGATAAGCACGACAGTGCGCAGCGGGAAGGCGCGGCCGTGCGTTCCGGTGTCCGCGCTGGGTCGGGGAGCGGGAGCGGCCGTTGCGGGGGCCGCCCTGGGCTTGGCGAGCTGCACCGGGAGGGTCTTGCGCTCGCCCTCGACGAGCCTGACGTCGGCGTGGAACGGCTTGTACCCGTCCGCGCTGACCTGGATGCTGTGCTGTCCCGGGTCGAGCGGGATCGGCTGGCCTGCCACGGCCGCTGCCATCGCGTGCCCGTCCACCGAGAGCTTCGTCCAGTGCAGGCCTGTCGGCATCGTCAGCGTCAGCATCGGCACGCGCTTCTCCAGAGCGGTGCGCGCCGGGTCCAGCCGTGCCGCCACGTCCGGCGCCTTGACGCCGTCGGAGATCATCGCCGCCGCGCGGTCGTAGTCGACCAGCGCCTGTACGAGCTGGCCCATGTTCTCCTCGCAGTACGCGAGGTGATAGCGCAGGCCTGGCGTTTCCTTGATGTCGAGCGCGCCGTGGAGTTTCTTCGCCGCGTCGGCCCAGTGCTGGTCCTTCTCGAGCTTCGACGCCTCGTGGAACAGCCGGCGGGCGACGGCGATCTCCGCTGGCGTCGCGACGTGCGCCGTCTTTTCGCCGCGTGCTTTTCCTGCGCTGCCGCCTGCCGCGCGCGCCGTGCCCGCGACGAACAGGCACCCCACCACCACAGTCGAAAGGCCCCGCCTGAACCGTCCTGGAATCGATACGCTCATCGGTCAGTCGCCGGCCAGATCAGAATCCCAACACCTGCATCACGAGGCCGTCGGTGCCCTTGTTGCTCGTGCTGACGCCGCCACCCGGTCCGCCCAGGGCGGGGGACGACGCCAGCTGGAACGTCGTCGCCGTGTCGAGCGTGGGTTTCGTTCCCATGTAGGCGACGCCGAGGCTGTGTCCGCCGAGTCCGCCGCCGCCCGCGCCGCCGTTGCCGCCCTTTCCGCCGGCGCCGCCGGCGCAGGCGTTCGTGCCGTTCTTGCCCGCCTCGAACTTTCCGCCGGCGCCGGGCTTGCCGCCGGCTCCGCCGATCTGCCCGGTGGCGCCCTTGCCGCCGATGCCGCCGCTGGAGGCCTGGAGCGTGCAGCCGGACAGGTTCACTGTGGAATCCACGGACAACAGAGCTATGCTCGACCCGCCGCCACCGCCGCCGGGGCCACCAGCACCTCCACAACCTCCCGAGCCGCCGCTGCCGCCCGACGAGCCGTGCCCGTAGCCGTCGCAGACCGAGGCGTCCTGCGCGCCGCCGCCCCCGCCGGCGCCCTGTCCGATGCCGCCGGCCTTGCCGCTCTGGCCGGCGCTGCCGTGATAGCCCGTCGCGTCCAGCGTGCCCTTGCCGGTGGCTCCCGCGCCTTTCGCGCCGTTGCTCCCGTTCGCGCCGGCGCGGCCGCCGCCGTTGCTTCCACTGGCGGCGCAGGTCCAGCTTGCGCTGGTCTGCCCGTGGCCGCCGGCACCCGCCCCGAGCGCCGGCTGGCCCGCTGCGCCGTTGCCACCGGGTGTGACGGTGGCCGTCGGACCGTCGCCGCCCTTGCCGCCGGTGCTGGTGCTGCTGCCGCACGCGGTGGACACCGCGGCGCCGCCGGCGTTGGGCGGGGGAATGCTCGTGAGCGTGCACGTTCCGTCGGCGCCGGGGTTGCCGCTCGCGCCCTGCTTTGCGAAACCTGGGAATACGGCGCCGTTCTTGCCGTCCGCGCCCTGCCGCGCATGCAGGGTAACGCGCGTCAGCGTGACGCTCTGGCTCGAGTCGACCCACAGCGCGACGCTCGAGTCGCCGGGCACCGTGGCGTAGCGGGCGCGGAGGTTGAAGTCCTCGATGTGCAGCCCCTTGGTGAGTCCGCTGACCTTGATCGCTACCTGATTGACGGACTCCAATGTCGTTTGCAGCGATGTGTCGTAGCTCCAGTCGGCGCAGTGGAAGCCGCCGTAGAGCTTCTCGCCGTCGCGGCTCGAGTCCAGGGTCAGCGTGGGCTCGGTGAACGTCCCGCTGTCGGCGCAGGCGTACACGCGCCTGGCGCCGGTCACCGCGTCGGTCAGCGCCTTTCCCAGTGTCGCGTACGGGGCGGCCCTGCTGCCGTCGCCCAGCGTGTCGTCGCCCTTCGGCGAGACGAACACGCCGTACTTCTCGTCGACAACGCAGCTGTCCTCGGCCGGCGTCTTCGACGGCTCGCACACGCCGCTATCCGCGCCCGCGGAGTCGCCGCCCGTGCCCGCGCCGCCGTCGGAACCGCCGGCGCCGCCCGTCGAGCCACCCGCGCTGCCTCCACCCGCTCCCGCATGGCCGCCCGCGTCCGCTCCGCCCGCGCCACTGGGTGCGCAGGTCCGCGTCGAAGCGCAGTTGTCCGCGCTCGACCCGCACCCCGCCGCCAGCGTCGCGGCGAGCGCCAGCGTCGCGGCGAGCGCGAGCGCGGAGGCGAGGGTGAGGGGGCGCGGGGAGGACACGGTTGGAGTCTATTCGGGAACGGGGAGGAATGGGTTGCGTTGTTGTCGCGCCGAGCTCGATGTCGTTGGGGTTACTGCACCTGGAGGATGTTCTGGGCGACGCCGTCGATGCCGTCGTTGCTGCCCGCCTTGCTGGCACCGCCACCGCCGCCCTGGCCTGGGCCGGCGTCGTTGGCGTCCGAGCCCCTGGACGGGGCCCAGCCGCTCGCGTCCAGCGTGCCGGGAGTGGTCGCGCCAGCCGCTGCGGCCGCGGCGGGGGCGGGGTCGCCATCTTTCCCGAGCCCGGTGGAGAAAGAGCCGCTCGCCGTCCCCGCTTGGCCGCCGTCGAGGTCGGGCAGCCCGGCGCCCGCGCTGCCCGCGCTGCCCGCGCTGCCGCCCGAGCCCGCGCTGCCGCCGGTGCCGCAGGCGCTGTTGTCGGCGCAGTGGGAGCTGCCGCTGCACCCAGGCAGGCACACCCAGTCGGCGCTGAACACGATCGTCGAGCCAAGGAATCGAGTCACACGCATCACCGCCTCCCGCCTCCATGAGCCGACGGGGCTATCGCCCTCGAAGCGAGCCGTCCCCGGATGATGACCGCCAATATCCTCACCAAGTCAACGCCCCCGGGCGATTTCCACTCGGTAGGGCGGCTAGAAGTGCCCCTTCACGCCGATGCCGCCCGCGCTGAACAGCCCCGTGTCCGGGTAGTCCACGCCCAGCCCAGACGCTCCGAGCACGACCGGCATCATCCGCACTCCGTGCGTGCCGCGTGCCTGCGCGTGGTGCGCGTGGCTGGGCCAGAACAACATGGCACCCACGGTGGCCACGGCGAACACGCCGGCCCCGACGAAGCCCGCCGTGGAAATCGTACGGCTGCGGCTGGCGTGGTCGTTCGCGTCGTGCAGTGCCACGCACACGCTCGCGTCGGGATTCGCCGCACAACCGTTGGTGCCGACTTCCTTGACAGCCTGTGAGCGCAGATCGCTCGCGTTGCTGTCGGCCGAGCCCGCATCCACCAGAAAGCCGATCCCCACGCCCAGCGCGACCGCCGTCAACCCCGCCCCGGTGATGATCGCCACCGTGCGCGGCTCGACGTGATGGTCGCCGGTATCGGACGTCGGCGCAGACGACGCTGGCAGCGCCGCGCTGCTCGTTGCCGACGGCGCGCTGCTCGCGGGAGCAGCGGCCTTCTCCAGCGTCATGTCGAGCTGGTCGCTCCCGCCCGCCTTCGCCGCCACGCTCTTGTTCTGCGGGGTGTAGCCCTCCGCCGCGACTGCGAGCTCATGCTGCCCCGGGTCGAGGAACAGCGGCGAGGGTAGCGGCGGGGCGACTCTGGCGCCGTCGACGCTCACCCGCGCGCCGTCCGGTTGCACATGGAGATCGAGCGCGCCGACCTTTGCGCGGACCTTGTCGAAGCTCTGCTGCAGGCGCTGCTTCTTCTGCTTGTCGCCCGATGGCGGAAAGTGATCGAGCGCGAAGCGGAAGTGCTCGGCCGCGTCGCGGTAGAGCTCGAGCTGCAGCTCGGTCTGGCCGAGGTTGGCCGCGATGTCGAAGCTCTTCTCGAGCCGCCAGGCGTCGTGCTGGCGCTGGTAGGCCGTCTTGAAGTCGCCCTTCATGTACGCGGCGCGGCCCTGCTTGAAGAGCGCTTCGGCGCGCTCGTGCTGGCTGGGCGCGGCCGAGGCCGGCAGGGCGAAGGACAGCGCGACCACACTGGCGAGCACCGCGCACGCACGGCGACCGGCTCGGATCCTGCGCGGCTTGCAGGGTTGCGGAAGTGCGCGTTCGGGGCGGACAACGAAAAGCATGGCGGAGCAGTCGATCAGCGACGCCGGAGCTACCGGTCGCCGGGGGCGGAGGGTAGTCGCAGCGGGTCCAAGGTGCGACATTTCCGCACCCTGGAGAGACGCTGTTCCAGCCAGGACGGAAACTATCCGGCTGCCGGTATCCGGCGGTGCGAATTGCCCCGAGCTCGCGCCCCCCGGCAGATCGCCCGGCAGAGGCGCCCCGGGTTGCGCCGCGAGCCCCGGGCGGCTCGCTGCCGGGTTGCGGCGGCGCGGCCCCCGTCGCCGTTTCGTCGAAATCGCGTGCTTGCACGCTGCTACAGGCCGGAGGAGGGCAGCGCCCCGTATGGATTCGGTGGGATCTCCGGATGGCAGAGCATCGAGGTGGCGCCGGCCGGCGCGCTGGCGGGAAGCGCGCCGTCGGAGCGGGGCGCGGCCGCGGAGGCCGCGGCGCTGGGGCGCTCGGCGACCGGCGCATGGAGACGCGCGACCGCGCGCCGATGTGCCGCCCGGGGACGAGCCCGCCGCGCGCCGGCCGTCCGCTCCCGCGGCGCCGGCTTCGGGCTTTCGACGGGATGCCGCGCCGGCTTCGGGCTTTCGACGGGATGCGGCGCCGGCTTCGGGCTTTCGACGGGATGCGGCGCCGCTACGCTCTGCAACGGCGCCGCGCGCCGCGCCGTCCGGGGACGCGCGGGCAGGGCCTGGGCGAGCGCGGCGTGTGGCGGCGGGCCCGCGTGGGCCGCACTCGCGACGCTCTCGCCGCCGACGAACACCCAGCCGAGCGCGAGACAGCACAGCAGCAGCACCGCCGCGCCGGTGCCGATTATTGCAGCCCGCTGTGCGACGGCGCGTCGCGAAGACCCGGGGCAGGGCTCGACGGCTGGCCGCGTCGGCGCGGCGACCGGTGGAGACGACGACAGCGCAGTCGATCGGACCGCCGTGTGCTGCGCGGCGGCCACCGGCAGCGGCGGCGGTCCGGCACGCCGCACCGGGACCGCCAGCGCGGTGGCGTTCGGATCCAGCGCTGCCGCCCGGGGAGGCGACGACGAGCGCGCCGCGATGCCGTCCGGACGCGTCTGTCCGGCGGCGTCGACATGTGGGGGAGCGTCAGGCCGCGTAACGGTGCTGTTCTGAGCCGGCACGATCGTCGGGCGCGTGTCCGCCGAGTAGCAGGCCTCGCGCGTCGGCGAATCGTGCGAGACGGGCGCGAGCAGCCGCGAGCCGATCTGCTGCAGCTCGTCGGCGATGCTGCGCGCGTTGGGCGGACGAGACGCCGGATTGCGCGCGAGCAGCTCGGCGACCAGCGCGTCGAGATCCGCCGGCAGCCCCGCGGCGCGCGTGGCCAGCGACGGCGCTTTGCCCGTCGCGCGCTCGAGGAGCATCGCGCCCGTGTCCTCTGCGTCGTCGAAGGGGCCCGCACCCGTCAGCATCTCGAACAGCACCAGGCCCAGCGCGTAGAAGTCGGCGCGGTGATCGACCTTCTCGCCCAGCGCCTGCTCGGGCGCCATGTAGCGCGGCGTGCCGACGGCGACGCCGTGCGCCGTGAGCTTCGACGGCGCGCTGTGCAGCTTCGCCAGCCCGAAGTCCTGCAGCTTTACCCGTCCGCCGCGCGCGAGGAAGATGCTCTCCGGCTTCACGTCGCGGTGCACGATGCCGATGCGATGCGCCGCACCGAGTGCAGCCGCGACGCCCGCGGCAATGCCGATCGCCTCGCTGGCGCGCAGCCGCCCCTCGCGCTCGAGCCGCGCGCGCAGCGACTCGCCCTCCAGCCGCTCCATCACGAAGAAGGGCAGACCGTCCGGAGTGGTGCCCGCGTCCGTCACCGCGATGATGTTCGGGTGCGCGAGCCGCGCCAGCGCGCGCCACTCGTTCTTGAGCCGCCCCACGGTGTCGAAGCGCGCGGCCTGCCGCGGCAGCGCCTTGAGCGCGAAGCGCTTGCCGAGCTCCACGTGCTCCACCTCGTACACGCTGCCGGCGTTCGCTGCGCCGAGCATGCCGACCACGCGATACGGCGTGCCCGGCACGCAGGCGCCGACCGCGATGGACTCCGCCGGAGATTTCGTCGTGTCCTGCATCGCGTCCCTCATCGGACGCGGGCGGCGGCAATTGCGTGAAAAACGAGCGGCGGCAGAGGCGCGCCCCCACCGAGTGCCCAGGGACGGAATCGAACCATCGACACGCGGATTTTCAATCCGCTGCTCTACCAACTGAGCTACCTGGGCGAAGCTTGCATTTTCAACGGATTGGACCGGGGTCCGACCCGCTCCGGCGCGGCGCTGGGCCGCACGGGCGAAGCGTCTTAGCTCAACGGTGGGGGTGGGCGCAATATGGGCATGACGGCGCAACGCACGAGCAGGGGAGCCTGCGACGTCCAGGCCGGATCCTCCGCGCCAGGATGCTCCCCCGGCGGATCACGACGCGGCCGCGCCCGGCCGTGCTCGCCCTCGGTCCTGTCGGGGCTCCGCCCCGCGCGCTGGGGGCTGCGCGCGCCCGGGGTCCCTCACGTGCGGTGCTCGGCGGGCCGTCCTTCCGCGCCGCAACCTCCCGCTGCACCGCCCCGCCCGTCGCAGCGCCACCAGCCCGCCTCCGCCCGCCCGAGGGTCCCCACAGCCCATCGCGCACGGAACTGTGGCATTTTGCTACATGTATCGTAGCAAAATGCCACAGTCGGCGCGTCGCCGGCGCGCCGCGCGGCGGAGTGGACGTGGGGCCCCCGGGCGGCGCGGAGCGCCGCGCTTGGCGGGCCCCGGCGCGCACAGCCCAGGGGGCGAGCACGCCGGCCGACCCGCGACGAAAAGTGCGGGGGCACCCATCATGTCCGCACCGCAGCACGCCGCCCGCCCCGCGAAGGTGTCGGCCTCGTCGCGGCTGTGGCGTCGCCCAGCGCGACACTGGGGGGGACATGACCGGTTATGTCCGGATAAATGTCGGCGCGGGGGCTGCGCGCGGGGCAGAGGGCGACACTGTGGGGGACATAACCGGTTATGTCCGGATAAATGTCGGCGCGGGTCGAACGCGACGGCGCTGTCGCGACGCGCAGCCCTGGCTCGAGCTACGCTCCGTGCGGCGCGATGCTCGGGCGGTCGGCGATGCGTTCGACGCGGACGGGTAGGCCGACGAAGCGGCACATGCCGCTCAGGGGGTCGACGGCGCGGGGGCCGGAGGCGGCGAGCAGGTTGACGTTGGCGCCGCCGCGCAGGCGGGCGGCGTGCCAGCCACTCTGCTTCTCGTGGCCGTAGCCATGGGGAACGGCGACGGCGCCCTGCATGATCTCGTCGCTCGGTTCGGCGGGGAGCTCGATGCTACCGCTGTCGGTGCTCAGGCGCACTCGATCGCCGTGGCGGATGCCCAGGCGCTCGGCGTCGACGGGTGACAGATAGGCGCGCTGCTCGGCGGTGCGGAGCGCACGGCTGGCGTGCATCCACGAGTTGTGGCCGAGCCGCTCGCGGCGCGTGAACAGCTTGAGTACCAGGCCCGGCCCGCCGCGCGTCGGCTCTTCCAGGCTCCGCTCGAGCTCGCCGAGCTGCGCATAGATATCCCGGGGGAAGAGCTCGACGCGGCCGGAACGGGTGTGGATGCGACCGGAGAGGAACTGTCCGGGGCGTTCGCGGCGGACCAGCACGCCGTGCGGGCTTTCACGCAGCACGTGGCGCGGGCGGGGGCCGAGCGCTCCGCTGAGCAGCGGTAGCACGAGGGCGCGTGGTCCGACGGTGGAGAGCGTGGCGCGCAGCGCGAGATCCGCTGCGCGCGAGCCGAACAGGGGGACGCGCGCCGCGCGTGCGAGGTCGCAGAGGATGCGCCAATCCTCGCGGCGCTCGGCGCGCGGCGTCAGCACGCGCTCGGTGTACTGCACGTACGGAATCGGTTGGAGCTGCATCTGCGCGAGCGGCAGATCGTCGCGTTCGAGGAAGTCCGTGCTGGGCAGCACGTGGCTGGCGTAGGCGGCGGTGTCGTTCTGGAACAGATCGATCGAGACGCAGAGCTCGAGGCGCTGCAGTGCGTGGCGCAGGCGGGCGCCGTCGGGTGCGCTGAGCAGAGGGTTGCCGGCGATGACCACGAGCGCGCGGATCTGCCCCGCGCCGGGCGTCAGGATCTCGTCGGCGAGGATCGCGGCGGGCAGGGCACCCATGACCGGCGGCAGGTTGCCGATACGGCTCTTCCAGCGGGGCTCGCGGTCGAGGCGCGTCAGGGCGAGCAGGCCGGCGGCGTCGATGGCGCCGCGGGGCATCAGCGCGCCGCCTTCGCGGTCGAGGTTTCCGGTGACAAGCTCCAGGGCGATCTTGGCGGCGTAGGCGATGGAGCCGTAACGGCTCTGGTTGACGCCGGTGGAGACGTGGCAGAAGGCGCCGTTGGCGAGGGCGAAGCGCCGCGCGATGTCGCGCAGCGTGGCGGCAGGGATGCCGGTCGCGCGCTCGATCTTTTCCGGAGGGAATCGCTGCGCAGCGGCGCGCAGCTCGTCGATGCCGCGCGCGTGGCGACAGGTCGTGCCGCGGCATTCGAGCTGTTCGGCGAAGACAACGTGCAGCAGGCCGAGCAGGAAGGCGGCGTCGGTGCCGGGCACGATGGGCAGGTGGGTGCCGACGCTGCGCGCGGTCTCGGTGCGGCGCGGGTCGACCACGATGACGCTGCCGCCGCGGGTCTCGATGCCCTTGAGCCGCTCGACCATGCGCGGCGCGTTGATGAACGAGCTCTGGCTGACGGAGGGGTTGGTGCCGACGAGCAGGGCGAAGTGCGCGCGATCTAGATCGGGTACGGGGTGCAGGGCGGGCGAGCCGAACATGCGGCGCGAAACCACGAACTTGTTGTTGCAGTCGAGCGAGCCGGCGTTGAAGGCGTTCCGGGTGCCGAGGCCCTTGATGAACGCCATGGAAAGCAGCGTGGTGGAGTAGCTGAAGGCGCTCGGATTGCCGACGTAGACGCCGACGGCGTGGGGGCCGTGCGCGCGGCGGATGCGCGCCAGCCGCTGGCCGATGTCGGAGAGGGCTGCGTCCCAGGATGTCTGCTCGAGGATCTCGCCCTCGCGCATCAGCGGATGGTCGACGCGATCGGGGCTCGTGTGCAGCTCGCCGAAGCGCGTGCCCTTGGCGCAGGCGAAGCCACGCGAGACGACATGGTCGGGGTCCGGGCGCAGGGCGCGGAGCTCGTCGCCTTCGACGTCTGCGAGAAGGCCGCAGGCGGCTTCGCAGATGCGGCAGTAGGTGGTGCGTGTCTCCATCGGGGGTCCCTCCACACGCGGTCTGGTTATCCTCCAACGGGCAATAGCCCGCCCGGGTCGGCGCCGCCACCGATCGCGGATTTGCCCGGCGGGGCAGAGCCGCGTAGAAGCGACAGCGGTGTCCCGCGCTCCGCACTGGCTCTGGCTCGCGGCGGCCGCGCTGCTTGTCGGTTGTCACAGCCAGCAGCACGCCGGCGCCGGCGCGATCGGCTCGCTCATTGCTGCAAGAAACGCACCCGCCACGCCTGCAGCGACGGCCGGGCCCGTGCCCGATCTGCGGCCCGGTCCGCCCGCCCGTCCGACGCCGCTGGCGAAGGACAAGCTCTGGCAGCAGGCGGCCGGCGGTGCGGCGATCGATCTGCATCGTCTGGCCGAGCGCGAGGGCGCGGCGGGGCTGATGCAGGGCGTCGAAGCGGGCGGCACGCTCGCACTGACGGCGCTGCAAGCGCTGCCCGCCGCGGGTGATGCGGAGCTGGCGATGCGGCGGCTGTGCCGGATCCTGCGCGACGGCCCGCCGCGACGGATCGGTCCAGTACTCGGCGCGGTGCAAGCCGTGATCGCCGAGCCGCCGCGTCCCGTCGAGGCGCTCGATCCGGAAGGCATGCGGAGCTGCGCTCCCGTGCTGGAAATGCTGGAGAAGAACGCCGATCTGCCGCCCCACGAGCGGGATCTCGCGGCGAGCGCGCGGGCCATGCTGGGCGAGCGGCTCTAGACCGCGAAAATCGGCGAAAAGCCGGCTACTATCTGGCCGTGGTCAGCCTGGCGCCCGGCAATACCGGCAATCCCTACGCCTCCGAGCAGTATTTCCATCAGCTGCTCGGCAAGGCGTCGGCGGCGGGTGCGCGCGACGTGCACCTGAAGGTGGGGCAGCCGCCGGGGGCGCGCGTGCGCGAGTCGCTGGTCTACTTCAGGGTCGACAAGATCAAGCCCCAGGATACCGAGGCCGTCGCGCGGCACCTGATCAAGGACCCGGAGGTGTTGAACGAGCTCGGTTCGCTGGACGAGTACGACACGTCGTACGCGGTGCCCGGCGTCGGGCGTTTCCGCGTCAACGTCTACCGGCAGCGCGGCACGCTCGCGATCGTGATGCGTATCATCCCGTTCGAGGTGCCGACGTTCGAGGAGCTCGGCTCGCCCTCGGCGTGTCTGGACCTCGCGGAGAAGGATCGCGGATTGGTGCTGTGCGTGGGCGCGGCGGGCAACGGCAAGAGCAGCACGCTTGCGGCGATGGTGGGGCACATGAACCACAACATGTCCCGCCACATCATCACGATCGAGGACCCGATCGAGTACCTGCATACCGACGATAACTGCTCGATCAGCCAGCGCGAGATCGGCCTCGACACGCACAGCTTCGCCAGCGCGCTGCGCGCTTCGCTGAGGCAGGACCCCGACGTGATCCAGGTCGGCGAGATCCGCGACCCGGAGACGATGGAGATCGCGCTCAAGGCGGCCGAGACGGGGCACCTCGTGCTCAGCACGCTGCACACGCCCGACGTGGCGCGCACCATGAACCGCATCATCGCTCTGGCAGAGGGCGACCCCGAGGATCTGCGCGAGCGCCTGGGCGACGTGTTCCAGGGCGTCATCGCGCACCGGCTGCTGCCCCGCGCCGACACCCAGGGCGTGGTGCTCGCCGCGGAAGTGCTGGTCGCGACGGGCTCGGTGCGCGAGAGCATCAAGCGCCCGGTCGGCAATCCCTCGCTCAAGGAGCTGATGGAGCAGGGCGAGCACCCCTACGGCATGCAGACCTTCGAGATGAGCGTCCGCAAGCTGATGGCGGCCGGGCGGCTGGATCGCGAGACGGCGCGGCTGGCGATGGGGTTCTAGCGCGCGATTGTGGGGCGACACGCGTGCGGCGTCGCGCGCAGCGGCAGCGAGCACGGCGCATCGCGAATCGACGTGGTGCGTGGGGGGCAACCCACGAAACGAGCGGCGCGTCGGAACGCCACTGCGCTCGCGCACGACCGATGGGAGGACATGGTCTTCCATGTCACCGCCCATGCCGCTGCAGCCCGCCGCCCGCTGTCCGATGCGGATGCTTGCTGGGCGTTGTGGTGGCGGCTGCGGCGCGTGTTCGAGCACGTCATCGCGGCGTGCCTCATGCCGGATCATCTGCACGTGTTGGCGCACGCCACTTCGGTGGACGCCGTACGCCGTGCCCTCGGCTATCAGCTCGGCGCGTTCGCGCGGGAGCTCGGCGCCGGTCCGCAGTGGCAGCCCGTGCCGCCACCGCTTCCGGTGCTGGGCGACGACAAGCTCGAGCGGCAGATGCGCTACGCGCTCTTGAACCCGGTGCGCGCGGGCTTCGTGGGCGACCCGGCGAGCTGGCTGTGGTCGACCCATCGCGACGTGACCGGCGTGCGCGCCGATCCGTGGGTGACGCCGGTGGAGCTCGCGGTTGCGCTCGGTCGTCCCGACGACCGGTTCGTGGAGTGGTTCCACCGCTACGTCTCGTCCGACCCCAGCGTCGCGGTCGGCGGCTCGCCGCTACCGCTTCTCGCGACCGGGGGCAGGCTCGACGAGATTGCGCGAGCCGTGAGCTGCGCCGCGACGGAGGACGCAACAAGGCGCAGGCTGTTCGCTCTCGTCGCGGCGCACGTGGGTCATCTTCGCCGCGTCATCGCTGCGGAGCTCGGCATCTCGCCCGACACGGTCACGCGCTGGACGCGGCGACCCGCGCCGGAGCTGCTTCGCGCCGGGCTGCTCTGTCTCGGCGACGAGCGCCTGCGCACTGCGCCACGATTCCGCCGTCTGCGCGCCGCGTAGCCGCGTGCGCGCCGCGAAGTGTGCGCTGACGCGAGAAAACCCGGAACGCGCCGCGGCCGCGCATCTGGTATACAGCGCCCCGATGTCTACCGACCTCCGTCACGACTGGACGCTCGCCGAAGTGCGGGCCATCCACGATCTGCCGCTCTTCCAGCTCATCGACCGGTCGCGCGCCGTGCACGTCGCGCACCATCCGGACAACCAGGTGCAGCTGTGCACCCTGCTCAGCGTGAAGACCGGCGGTTGTCCGGAGGACTGCTCGTACTGTCCGCAGTCGTCGCACCACAAGGCGCCCGTGAAGGGCGAGGCGATAATGAAGGTCGACGAGGTGCTCGCCGCGGCGCGCACGGCGAAAGAGCACGGCGCCACGCGCTTCTGCATGGGCGCCGCCTGGCGCGAGGTGAAGGGCGGCCCGGCGTTCGAGCGCGTGCTCGAGATGGTGCGCGGCGTGCGCGAGCTCGGCCTGGAGGCGTGCGTCACGCTTGGCATGCTCGGCCCCGAGCAGGCCGTGCAGCTCAAGGAAGCAGGACTCACGTCGTACAACCACAACCTCGACACCTCGCGCGAGTACTACAAGTCGATCATCTCCACGCGGAAATTCGAGGACCGCCTGGAGACGCTGAAGAACGTGCGCGCAGCCGGCATCACCGTGTGCTCCGGCGGCATCATCGGCATGGGCGAGGGCATCGACGATCGCTGCGCCATGTTGATCGAGCTGGCGCGCCTCGAGCCGCATCCCGAGAGCGTTCCCGTCAACGCTCTCGTCCGTGTGGAAGGGACGCCGCTCGCCGCGCTGCCGCCCATCGATCCGCTGGAGCTCGTGCGCATGATCGCGCTGGCCCGCATCATGATGCCGCGCTCGAAGGTCCGCCTCAGCGCGGGCCGCACCGATCTGCCGCGCGAGGCGCAGCTGATGTGCATGTACGCCGGCGCCAACAGCATCTTCTACGGCGACAAGCTCTTGACGACGCCCAATCCGGGCCCGAACGAGGACGCGAGCCTCATCGAAGCCGCCGGCCTGCGGGCCCAGCCGCCGGCCTGAGCGAATTGCGGGGCGGGTGCGGTCGCCCTATGCGGCGCGCCGACATTTTTCCGGGGATGACCGGTTATGTGGCCGGAAATGTCGGTGATCGGGTAGCGGGCGCTTGCGCGGGCTTGGGGTTGCCCCCCCGCGTCCGTCCTCGCCCGCGCGCTGCCCGGCGCTCTGCCGAAGCATTGTCGTCGCCGGCGGGCTGCGGGCGGCCGAGCCCCCCCAAGCCCTCGCTTCGCTGCGGGCGGGGGGTCTCCCTACGTCGCGTCGCGCTGCACGCGGTCCGTCGGGTCGCGCTCCACGCTGGCCGGCGCTCGTCGTGTCCGGTGGAGTGTAAGCCGGGCCGCAGCGGGGCGTTTCCCGAGCGTCATGCGAACCAAGATGCTTGTGGCACTGAACGTGGTGGGATGGATGGCGCTGGCCGCGCCCGCGGTGGCGGAGACGCCGGCCGATGACGACATCGGGACGCGCCCGGCTGGGGCCGCGGTGATGGTCGAGAAGGCTGCGCCGCGCAACGCGCCGTCGAGCGGTGGACAGGCGGTGGAGCACCGCGACCGCATCGAGCGGGTCGAGCGCGTCGACCGGGTCGACGAGCAGGAGTGCGCGTCCCCGGGTTGCCACCCGTCCCGGGGCGGTCTCGTGGTGGCCCGGGACGCTCCGTCGAACTGGTACGTGCTCGGCCTCGGGCTGCGCTCCCACGTCGACACGTTCATCGGCGTCGCCACGCTGGCCGCGGCGCAGAGCCGCACCGAGCGGTTCTACGGCGTGGCGTCGCTGGCACTGATCCGCAACGACGCGGGCAGCCACTACGGCCTGGCGCAGCTGTCGCTGGGCAGGAACCTGTCGGATGACTTCGGAGGCCTGACGCAGCTGTCGCTGGGTGAGAACCGCGCACGCCACTTCTACGGGCTGGGCCAGTTCGCGGTCGGCTACAGCCGAAGCGTCGACTTCCGCGGGCTGTTCCAGATCGCGGCCTACACCCGCGCGCGGAGCTTCGCCGGGCTGGTGCAGATTGGCGGCTACAATCGCGCCGGCGACTCGTTCGGCGGCGCGCTGCAGCTCGGCGCCTACAACCGTTCGCAGGGCGCTTTCATCGGCCTGACGCAGATTGGCGCTCACAACCGCGTGGACGATTCTTTCTCCGGCGCGCTCCAGGTGGGCGGCTACAACCGCACGAAGGGCGACTTCGTCGGGCTCGCACAGGTGGGCTTCTTCAATGCACAGGGCAAGAAGCTGTACGGGGGCAGCGGGGACGACTCGGAGCTGTGGGCGCTCGGACAGTTCGGCGTGCACAACTACGCCAATGCATTCCGCGGGCTCGCGCAGGTGGGCGTCATCGATGCCAGCCGCGACTTCAGTGGCGGCGTGCAGGTGGGCGCGTTCGCGGGCGCAAAGACCTTCCGCGGGCTCGCGCAGATCGGCGCGGGCGTGGTGACCGAGCGCTCGTACGGCGGGCAGATCGGTGGCGTGAACCTGGCTCTCGAGGAGCACACGGGAGCCCAGATCGGCGCTGCGAACTACGCGAAGATCGTGCATGGCGCGCAGATCGGTCTGGCCAACGTCGCCAAGCAAGCCAACGGCGTGCAGATCGGTCTGTTCAACCACGCCAAGCGACTGCGCGGTCTGCAGATTGGCCTGTTGAACCACGCCGACGACGGCGTGCTCGAGTGGAGCCCCATCCTGAACATGGGTTTCGACGAGGCGCCGATGCAGATGGGATCGCTCTAGCCGCTCGATTCACTTGAATCGAGGGGCTAGACGAGCGCGGAGCGGTCGAGGGGGAGGCTCGGCGAAGCCGAGGGGGCGCTGCTGCGCCCCCAACAAACGCTGCTAGTCCCGCGTTGCGCGGCGCAGCCGCGCGTG
>Ga0114931_10002627_pt1 | contig 22790 bp, 19 predicted proteins | sample 2SBtaG_FD_89579 | JGI IMG/M metagenome (GOLD analysis project Ga0114931, IMG submission 89579) | Deep subsurface microbial communities from Kolumbo volcano to uncover new lineages of life (NeLLi) - 2SBTROV14_V59a metaG | ecosystem: Environmental > Aquatic > Marine > Volcanic | place: Kolumbo... | reverse complement strand
TGGACCGCGGCGGCGTGGGCGTTGTTAATGTTGTGGTGCATCGATCGCACGATGGTCGCCCGGTGCATCTGCGTGGCCAGCCGCGGCAATTGATCGCTGAGCGAATAGCCTGGCACCGTGGTTGCGATGGGGCTGAACTCCCCTCGAATCCCCTCGGGAGCCTGTGGCTTCATGTCCCACATATCGAGATGACTGGGACCACCGTCGAGAAAAATGATAATGCAGGCGTCGGCGTGCGCTGTCCGCCCCGCGGTCTCGGCAACCGCATGGGATTCAAATAACTGTGGCAGCCCAAGGCCCATCATTCCTAGAGAGCCGATTTGAATCATGTTCCGGCGAGTCAATCGCGGAGTGCCCAGCGGCACTTGATCGGCTTCGGGAATCGCGGCTCGTTCGTCCATCGGACAGCCTCGATAAATTGGGTAGGCACATTGGGCATGGGACTCGTTTCATATGATACACGCTCTGGCCCGCGACCGCACGCAACCGCCGTTGGATACACCCCGACTGCGTTACGCCCCTGAAGCATCGTGACGCGTTGCGAACCACGCGACAAGTTGGCCGGGACAGGTTTGATCCGCGGAAAAATCCTCTACGCATGCCGGTTGTTCCGAGAATTCGTTCATCGGGTTTGGTCGAGACGAAGGCCGCGGGGAACGATCATGCGTTCGGCCAGCTCGAAAGCGCCTTGCACCGCGAGCGCCAGAATGGAGGCGGGCACGGCTCCTTGCCAGACGATCATCTGCATGTCGAGCCGGGTTAAGCCCGTCATGATGGGCTGCCCGAAACCGCCGGCGGCGATGAGCCCACCCAACGCCGCGGTACCGACGTTGATTACGGCTGATGTCTTGATCCCCGCCATAATCGATCGTGAGGCCATCGGCAACTCCACGCGAAACAATCGGGCGGCCCCAGGCAGCCCGAGCGCGGAGGCGGAATCGCGAACTTGCGACGGAATATCGTGCAGCCCGGCGTGCGTGTTGCGCACAATGGGCAACAGGCTGTACAAGAACAAGGCCATTATTGCCGGGCGCACGCCGACCCCCAGCAGTGGAACCATGAACGCCAACAGCGCTAGCGAAGGAATGGTTTGCACAATGCCTACGGTCGCCAAGATCACTTGGCCAACACGTTTCCGTCGGGCGGCGACAACCCCCAGCGGCAGCGCGACGATGATCGCCGCGGTGAGCGAGACGGCGACCAACCGCAGATGCTCCAAGGTGTTGCGGACAAGTCGCTGCTGCCATGTTTCGATCTCGACGTCGACTTCGATTCCCAGATTGTGCTTGAGGTAGTCGGCCGCCACTTCGCCGGGTTGTCGTTTGTCGTACTTCACGCGGGCGTTCAACTGCATCATCTGCTGCTGATCGAGACAGCCTTCGAGACGCTTCAGGGCAGGCTCGATTCCCGGAAAACGCTCGACCAGATCCGCACGATACAAGACAACCGGTTCATAGACGGGAAAGTGATGTAAATCGTCTTCGAGCACGCGCAGGCCGAAGTGTTCGATTTCGGCGTCGGTGGTATAAACATCGATCAAGTCGCAGGCTCCATCGACAAGGGCCAAGTAAGCCAGATCGTGGTTCATTCCTCGCGCGTCGTGCTGCGGGAGCGCATAGTGCTTACGAAGCGTCGGCCAACAATCTTCGCGTGCCATGAAGGGGTCGCTAAAGCGGAATCGCAACTGGGGGTGATCGACCAGATCGGAAACTCGCTCGATGCCGAGTCGCTCGGCGGTCTGTTCCAACATTCCCAGCCCGTAGTTGTTCCGAAACCCCAGCGGATGGGTCATTCGCAAGCCCATGGTGGCGAGTTGATCGCGGAGGGCATCGATGGTTTCCAAATGGTCTTCGACCAATAGTTCTTTCATCAGAGTGCCGGTGTACTCGACATAAAGATCAATTTCCCCGTTACGGATCGCTTGCCAAGAGATCTGCGCCTGCATTTCGACATGGTCGTGTTCGGCACGGATGCCGGCGTCGGTGAGCACGCCTTCGACCATCTCCGCAAGAATCACCGACTCGATAAAACTTTTCGATCCGATTTTCACAAAGGAATCATCCCGCAACAACCAACCGACAACCCCGGCGGTTGCCGCGAGAGCTAGAAACAGAACGGCTCCGATGGCGATCCCCCTCACGATATGGCCTCGCTTCCGCCGGGGAACATGCTTCGCTGCGCGTTAATGAATTGCGTTACGAAAGGGTCACTCGGGTTGTTGACCAGCTCGTCGAAGGTACCCTCTTGAACGATGGCTCCCTTGCGAAGAAGCACGATTCGATCGGAGAAATAAGCCGCTTCGGCCATGTCATGGGTGACCAGCACGACGGTGGTGGAGAGTTCGCCGAAGATCCGCTTCAGGTCGGTCTGTAGCTCGAAACGAATCATGGGATCCAGCGCGCCAAGTGGTTCGTCCAACAGTAAGACCTTGGGGTCGAGCATCAGCGCCCGCATGAGGCTTACGCGTTGGCGTTCGCCGCCGGAGAGTTCCGCCGGATAGCGCGTGAGTCCCGCGCGTGGAAATCGGGTAAGTTCCGTCAATTCCGCGATTTTGTTTTCAATCCGATCGCGCGGCCATTTCAAGTGGCGTGCCAAAAGCGCGACGTTTCTGTAAGCGGAAAGATGCGGGAACAATCCACCTTCTTGAATCACGTACCCCATCCGTTGGCGTACCGAGAGCAGATTGTCGTCGTGCAAGACGGTCCCGTCGAATCGCACCTCCCCGGCGTCGGGAGCGATCAAGCCGATCATCATCCGCACAATGGTTGATTTTCCACATCCGCTTGGGCCAATCAACGCCGTGATCGACGAATTCGTGATTCTCAAGGACGTCCTCTGCAAGGCAACCGTCTGGTCGTACGATTTGGATACGCCTAACAACTGCAACATGGAGGTCTCGCTCGAATTGGGCTTGCGGAGTACGCATCGTAAGTCGTCTCCTTGCGATTCGCCATGGCTTCGCCATGAGCGGGCCTCTCCGGGTGCGGCTGCGAATTCGCCGGAAGCTGGTATGGTAAAGGCTTGGGACGGTTGTGTAACGGCCGCTGCCCGAGAGCAATCCATCGTTGAACGCTTGTGGACTACCTGTCGGACCACGATGACCAACAGCATCGACACATCGCCCGAACGTGTTGCCGATCCGTCGATCGAGCGCACCCGCATCAATCTTGGTTGGTTACTGACGCTACGCTGGGCCGCGGCCTGTGGGCAAGCGCTAACGATCGCGGTGGCGCGACTCTGGTATCGAACCGATCTCCCGCTCGTGGAGTTGATGTCGATCATCGCCGTGGAGCTTGTTACCAACGCCGCCTTTGCGTTCTGGTTCTATCGACAGTTGCGACATGATACGTGGCAACGGAATCATATGTGGGGCGAACGGCTGCTGGGAGCCGTCATGTTGCTGGATATTTTGCTGCTCAGCGGGTTGCTTTACCTCTCCGGCGGCGCGGAAAACCCTTTCAGTATCTTCTATCTGGTTAATCTCTCGTTGGGCGCGGTCGTTCTGCGACCCTATTGGACGCTGTTGTTGGCCACCGTATCGGCAATCTGCTTCTCCGCGGTCGTTGTGTATAGCAATCCATTGGAGGCCTTGGACGAGGTAATGCCAATCCCGATGGCGATGGGAGCCGAGAATGTATCTCTGAATGTCAAGGTGCAAGGGCTGTGGGTCAGTCTTGTTGGAGCTTCCATGTTTATCGTCTATTTCATCACCCGCGTCACCACGGCGTTGGGACGTCGCGAAGAAGAACTGGGTTTGGCCCAATCGCGTCGTGCTCAAAGCGAAAAGCTGGAAGCCCTGGCGACGCTCGCAGCCGGGGCCGCGCACGAGTTGGCTTCGCCGCTGTCGACCATTGCCGTGGTGGCGCGGGAGCTCGAGGTTGAGCTGCAACGAGAGAGCGCCGCGGAAGCCGCGGTGTTGGATGCCCAACTGATACGCCGGGAGGTCACGCGGTGCCGTGGCATTCTCGACCTGATGGCCACGCATGCCGGCGAGAGCACCGGTGAGGAGATGGTCGAACTGACCGTCGAACAACTAATGGATCAGATCTTGGAAGGATTACCCGATGCCAAGCGGATCCAGACGGAGATGGTCGGCGACTCCCGCTGGTCGCGGCTAGTGGTTCCGCGACATGCGCTGGTTCAGTCGCTGCGAGGGCTTGTGCGAAACGCCCTGGATGCATCGCCCTCGGAAGCGCTGGTAAATCTTCGGGCTAGCCGATACAGCACGCAGTTAAAGATTGAAATTCGCGATCGCGGGACAGGGATGTCTTCAGCAGTGCTGGATCGGGCGGGGGAGCCGTTCTTCACCACCAAGGAACCCGGTCAAGGCATGGGATTGGGGCTGTTTCTAACTCGGAAAGTCATCGAACGGCTCGAAGGATCGCTCGAACTGGTTTCGCATCCTGGAAAGGGGACAACGGCGATCGTCAAGTTACCCCTGATCGCGGGAAACACCGATTCCATGGCAAGCTAGCCTGAAGAGCGCGGATTCCCGGCTGCTTCGGTTGGCCCTTTCGCGCCGGAAGGGATATTCTGAACCTTGGAATCCAACAACCATGCAGCGAGAGAAGAACCATGGGTCTCTACCGCGACATCATTTTCCCCCACGTGCTCGACTTTGTCATGAGTCGCCCCAACATGATGGAGCAGCGGGAGGTTACGCTCTCTGAAGCTCGGGGCGACGTTCTCGAGATCGGGTTCGGTACGGGATTGAACCTCGACTTCTACCCACATACGGTCGAGCAACTAACGATCCTCGACCCGGCGAAGCTGCTTCCGAAAAAGGTGAATCAGCGCATCAAGAGTGCCCCCATGCCGATTGAGAAGTCCGCCATCACGGCGGAACGGCTACCCTTTGATACCCATCGGTTCGATTATGTCGTGTCGACGTGGACATTGTGTACGATTCCCGATGTAGCCTCGGCGCTCGAGGAGACTCGTCGTGTTCTCAAACCCGGCGGCAAACTGTTGTTTGTCGAACACGGTCGCAGCGACGACGATCGCGTGGCACGGCGACAAGACCGCTGGAACGGAGTCCAACGAGTCATTGGCGTTGGTTGCAACATGAATCGCCCGATCGACCGCATGATCGAGCAGGCTGGCTTTGAAATCGACCGCATGGAACGTTTTTTGATGCCCAAGTCGCCACGCGTACTGGCCGAACTCTATCGTGGAGCCGCGGTCGCGCCATGAATTGAGGGGAAAGCCCATGGGCCAAACCATCGCCACGGTGTCGAAAAGAAAATAGGTGGATTTGGTCACCAAACCTCGGTTAAAATCAATCTAGTAGCGTTGGGGGCACATAGCTAAATTTTGGGCAATTCAACCGAGAAACCCTTGGGAAAAGTCGGCAATGTTTGATTCCTCGCTAAACGCGGCCCCAAAACTCGACCACGCCGATCAACTTGCCCGTGGCGACGGACAAACGCTGTTGGTCGTCGACGACAACGAAACGCTCCGTGAACGGGTCGCCCGAGCCTTCACCAACCGCGGATTTTGCGTTTGCACCGCCTCTAACTACGACGAGGCCATGGCGATAGCCCGGGAGGAAGTACCCGATTTGGCGGTGGTCGATCTTCGTATGCCGGGGCGTTCGGGGCTGGAGTTGTTGCGGGACTTGAAGCGGCTCAACGAAGCCACGAAGATCGTCATGCTCACTGGTTTCGGGAGCATCGCGACCGCAGTCGAGGCCATGCGGCACGGAGCCCACAATTACGTGTCGAAACCCGCGGATACCGACGATATTCTACGAGCTTTTGACAAGGGGGAACCAGAGACTTCGACACCCCCGCTGACCGACTATCATGCCCCCTCGCTAGCTCGCGCGGAATGGGAGCACATCCATCGCGTGTTGGACGACTGCGGAGGGAATATCTCCGAAGCGGCTCGTCGACTGGGGATCCACCGCCGATCGCTCCAACGCAAGTTGCACAAACTGGCGCCCGAATAATCGCCGAACTCCGCTGCAAGCGGTCGTTTCGTTCGAGAACATCTCCCCTGGTTCCCTCTTCTCTCCAGACGGATCGTCCCGGCTGTCGGTCTACTTTTTTCTACAAGTTGTGTGGAATGTGCGGAAAATCAGCGCTCACTGCACATGGCGGTAGTGCTTGCAACCAATGCGACGATTTGCCGCATGCCGCTATACAGCGAATAGCGTTATGATGTCGCGGAACTTAGGGAGAGGCTCCTTGTCCCTTTCTGAGTTCACCTTCAATTGCTCTGACGATCTTGGGCGGTGCGTATTCGCTCGGTTGTTTGGCTATTCATCCCGTGGATGGGTCTCCGTCTGAGCGATTTCGACCATCGTTGGCCCCATGCCGGGCTGGGTTTTTCAACCTTTTACAAGCGACGAACGAACCGTGAGCGAGAAAGAGCGACTTCAGTTCCCTGAGTGGGTCGACAAGCTCCGTCCGTTAATCCTGGGCGGATTGCTTCTCGGCCCCATCTACCTGACCGGACTCGTCACATTTGGTGCGTCGCCCAAGACAATCAATGTTGGCTACGCCCCGAAACAACCCGTGCCGTACAGTCATGAGTTGCACGCGGGTCAGCTCGGCTTGGACTGTCGATACTGCCACACGACGGTCGAAAAAGCTGGCGTTGCGGCGGTTCCGCCGACGCAGACGTGCATGAACTGTCACGCCACGATCAAGACGACCAGTAAGGCGCTGGAACCGATTCGCAAGAGCTATGCCACGGGAATGCCTGTTAAGTGGACCAAAGTTCACGATCTACCCGACTACGTCTATTTCAACCACAGCGCTCATGTGAGCCGGGGCGTGAGCTGTGTTTCATGTCATGGTCGCATCGACCAAATGAAAACCGTCACGCAGGTTGAGCCGCTCAGCATGGGTTGGTGCCTCAAGTGTCACCGCAATCCGGCTCCAAACCTTCGTGACGTTGACAAGATAACCGACCTCGGCTGGGAGCCGAGTGAAGATCCGAGTGTGATCGGAGCCCGGATTATGGAAAAAAACAACATTCATCCCTCGACGGACTGCTCCACATGTCATCGCTAGCGGAAAATGCCCGCAAGAAACCGTATTGGCGAAGCTTGTCGGAGTTGGAAAACACTCCCGAGTTCGAGGACTTTCTTCATCGAGAGTTTCCCGAAGCTGCGTCGGAATTCCCTGAAGGCGTCTCGCGTCGCCGCTGGCTCCAAATCATGGGTGCCTCGTTCGCGCTAGCCGGTGTGAGTGGATGCCGCTGGGAGGAAGACCATCTACTGCCGCTCAGTGCCCGCCCCATGGGGCGAACACCTGGGGTACCGGTGTTCTATGCAACGGCGATGGAGCTCTCTGGGGTTGCCTCCGGGCTGCTTGTCACTTCTTACGATGGTCGCCCCACGAAGATTGAAGGCAATCCCGACCACCCGCAGAACAAAGGGGCTACCGACGCCTACGCTCAGGCTAGTACCTTGGAGCTTTACGACCCCGATCGAAGCTCTGGCGTGGTGGCACGGCTGACCGGCGAAGGTGATTCGACCAACAACGACTCCTGGGCGGCCTTTGAATCCGCACTGCAAGCCAAGCTGGACGATCTTTCGGCAGCCTCGGGGCGTGGGTTACGCATTTTGGCCGAACCGTCCTCTTCGCCAACGCTTGCCAAGTTGCGATCGAGGCTGGTCGAGGCCTTTCCCGAAGCCAAATGGGTCGATTACGAACCACTGGCCTCTGATAATGAATTGGCCGCATCGACGGTGGCCTTCGGCAAGCCAATGCGGACGCAATTCGACATTGCGGCCGCCACGACCATTCTCTCCCTAGACTCTGATCTGCTCTCGGGTGATCCCTCAAGCATCCGTCACGCCCGGGAATTCGCCGCACGTCGTGATCCAGATTCCGAAAGCATGCTCCGTCTTTATGCGGTGGAGAGCACCTTTTCGACCACCGGCGCCATGTCGGACCACCGCTTGGCGATTCGTTCGCGGCAAATCTTGGCATTGGGCTTGGCATTGGAGGCCGCGATTGTCAGTCGCCTGGATGCGTCGGAACTCGAAAAGTTGGACAAGCTTTCGGAGCCGCCAACCGGCGGTTTTCTCGAGGAAGACCAAGTCGCCGCGTTTGTCGAGGCGGTCGCGGACGATCTTGTCGAACATCGTGGCCAAGGAATCGTGGCGGTTGGCCCGCGGCAGCCGAAAGAAGTGCATGTCTTGGCCCATCGGCTCAATCGGTTGTTGGGCAATGTGGGCAAGACTGTACGGTACACAAGCCTTCCCGAGCAACTTGCGGCGTCTCGGATCGAAGGCTTTCGCGAGCTTTGCAAAGAATTGCGGGAAGGGAGCGTTGACTCGCTTGTCATTCTTGGCGGAAACCCGGTGTACGACGCCCCGGTCGATTGCAACTTCGCCGACGGTCTGGCGAAAGTCGATTTCGCCGTGCATCTAAGTCTATACGACAACGAAACCTCTCGGGCATGTCCATGGCATGTTCCGCGTGCTCACTACCTTGAGTCGTGGGGCGACGCACTTGCCAGCGACGGGACCTACAGCATCGTGCAACCGTTGATCCTACCGCTCTACAATGGCAAGACGTCTCACGAGATGGTGGCGATGTTGCTGGATGACACAACCACTCCGGGACAAGATCTGGTGCGTGAGACCTTCGCCGAACTTGCCGGCGAGGGTTGGGAGACGAAGTGGCGTCATGCGTTGCACGATGGCCTGCTGAAAGATTCACAATGGCAGCCGGCGGCGCCGGAGCTACGCCCGGAACACCGAGAGGCGTTGGAGAACGCCGATGGCACCGGCGGATTGAGTGCCGAGCCGCCCTCCAATGGCGAGTTGGAAATCGTCTTTTGTCGCGATGCCTCGGTGTATGACGGGCGATTCGCCAACAGCAGTTGGCTCCAGGAATTGCCGGACTTCATGACAAAAGTCACCTGGGACAATGTAGCGTTGCTTAGTATCGCGACGGCCGATGCGCTGGGTGTCAAGAACGATACGCTTGTCCGTTTGACATACAAAGACGCCGAATTAACCATCCCGGCATACATCATGCCGGGGCATGCGGATGGCTCGGTCTCCGTTCATTTGGGCTATGGTCGCGAGGCGGCGGGCTTCGTGGGGGGTGATGTCGATCGCGATGTCGCGTCCGTTGGGCAAAACGTTTACAAACTTCGTCGAAGCGACGCCATGGGCTTCGACACCGGGCTTCGTGTCGAGCCGACCGGTAAGGCCTATGCTGTGGCATCGACACAAGACCATCATCTCATTGACAAAGTCGGGGCCGAAGGCCGGGATGAGCGTCTTGGTGAGATTGTTCGCGAGGCAACGCTCGAGCAATACAAGCAGCATCCCGACTTCGCCGAGCATATGGTGCATGGCCATGCGTTGAAGTCGCTGTGGGAAGAACCGCAACGAAAGGTTGAACACAAGTGGGGCATGGCCATCGATTTGAATAAGTGTACCGGGTGCAGTGCGTGCGTGGTCGCTTGTCAGTCGGAAAACAACGTCCCGGTAGTAGGAGCCGAGCAAGTGCGTCGCGGCCGGGAAATGCACTGGATTCGCATCGATCGCTACTTTCAGGGCGATATTGCGAGCCCCACGATCATGCATCAGCCCCTAACCTGTCAGCAGTGTGAGAACGCCCCGTGCGAGCAGGTCTGCCCGGCGGGGGCCACGATGCACTCGGCCGAAGGGCTTAACGATATGGTCTACAACCGCTGCGTCGGCACGCGCTACTGTGCGAACAACTGTCCCTACAAAGTCCGACGCTTCAACTACTTCAATTTCCAAAAGCGTGAGTACGGCCAGTATCAGAACACGAAAGATCCTAGTCGGATCGTTCTGCAAATGGCACAGAACCCGGAAGTTACGATTCGCTCTCGCGGGGTGATGGAGAAGTGTACGTTCTGCGTGCAACGGATTCAGGCCGCGAAAATCGAATCCAAGAACAACGGCCACCGGCCCATTGTCGACGGTCAAATCAAGACGGCCTGCCAACAAGCGTGTGCCTCCGAGGCGATCGTATTCGGTGATTTGGCAGATCCTCGGAGTCAGGTCACGGCGCGCCATGCGAGCCCCCGTGCCTATGCCCTCTTGGGCGAGTTGAATATCAAGCCGCGGAACCTTTTCTTGGCCCGCGTGCGGAATCCCAACCCGAAGCTTAAATCGGAAACGGCATGAGCACAGCAGTCATAATGTCTGACAAGCAGAACACCGTTGACGACCCGACGCGGCGCCCGCCGCTGGTCACCGGTGAACACGATATGGCGGATGTGACCGACATCATCTCGCGTGTTGTCGAGATGCCGCCTCCGTCGCTTGCCTGGAAGATTGCGATCACGATCACGTCGCTACTGACGCTCAATCTGGGTGCCTTGATTGGTTATCTGGTGTGGACGGGCGTCGGGGTGTGGGGGAATCGTTCTCCCACGATGTGGGGATGGCCGATTGTCAACTTCGTGTTTTGGATCGGAATTGGTCACGCCGGGACGTTGATTTCGGCCGTGCTTTTCCTCTTCCGCCAACGATGGCGAACCAGCATCAACCGCGCCGCCGAAGCCATGACGCTCTTCGCCGTGGTCTGCGCGGGCATGTATCCCGGGATTCACATCGGGCGGGTGTGGGTCGCTTACTGGTTGTTTCCCATTCCGAACCAGATGTCAATTTGGCCGCAATTCCGCAGCCCCTTGCTGTGGGACATGGTCGCTATTTCGACGTACGGTACGGTCTCTTTGATGTTCTGGTACATGGGTTTGATCCCCGACCTTGCCACCTTGCGTGATCGGGCGACCACGAAGGTCAGGTATTTCGTCTACGGTCTGTTGGCGCTGGGTTGGACGGGATCAAATCGCCATTGGCACCGATACGAGCGAGCCTATTTACTGCTTGCCGCGTTGGCCACGCCGCTGGTGCTGAGCGTTCACTCGATCGTTAGTTTCCACTTCGCCGTCGCGCAAGTGGTTGGTTGGCACTCCACGATTTTCCCACCCTACTTCGTCGCGGGGGCTATCTTCGGTGGGTTCGCGATGGTGTTGTTCCTGCTGATTCCGGCACGCGAGTTCTTTGGTCTCAAAGATATCGTCACGATGCGGCATATCGAAAACATGAACAAGATTTTGCTGGTCACCGGTTCGATCGTCGGCTACTCGTATGCCATGGAGTTTTTCATCTCCTGGTACAGCGGAAGTTTGTACGAACGATTCGCGTTCATCAACCGGGCCCTGGGGCCCTACAGTTGGGCCTATGCCACGATGATCTTCTGCAATGTCCTCTCCCCCCAAGTTTTTTGGAACAAGTCTGCCCGAACAAACCTTTGGGTCAGTTGGATCGTGTCTATTTTGGTCACCATCGGCATGTGGTTCGAGCGGTTCGTCATCATCGTGACCTCCCTGGCACGCGACTATCTACCCTCGAGTTGGGGTTACTTCAAGCCGACTTGGGTTGATGTGATGATGTTCGCCGGTACGTTCGGCTTGTTCCTAACGTTGTTCCTGTTGTTTTGCCGCTTCCTGCCCATGGTGGCTCTCTCCGAGGTCAAGGGGATCATGCCACATGGGGAAGACGCCGATGGCGGTCATCCTCAGCCACGCCCCCCGCAGCCGATCGAGCCCAGCACCGCCGAAGCCTAAACACGACCGCAACCACGTTCACTTACTAGACTGTTGACGTCGGAAACCCGTGATGTCCGATTCCAAGAAAACGACGACTACCAATTACCCCGAACGAACCGTGGGGCTGCTTGCCGAGTATGCCACGCCCGAGGCAATTCTCGAAGCCGCCTACCGGGTTCGTGAATCGGGCTATACGAAGTGGGACACCCACGCGCCCTTCCCCGTGCATGGCATGGATGATGCCATGGGCATCAAGATGACCGTTCTGCCATGGATCGTGCTGGCCTGTGGCATCTTTGGCGGCGCATCGGGGCTGTTGATGCAGTGGTGGATGAACGCCTACGACTACCCATTTTATGTGAGCGGAAAACCGCTATTCAGCATTCCGGCCAACATCCCCATCACGTTCGAAGCGACCATTTTGCTGAGTTCCTTTGGTGCGTTCTTTGGCATGCTGGGCTTGAACAAACTGCCTCAGTTATGGAATCCACTGTTTCGCAGCGACTTGTTTCGCCGTGCTACCGACAACCAGTTTTTCATCACGATCGATGCCAGGGATCCCCAGTTCAACGAGAATCAAACCACGCAACTGCTGCGAGACACGGGAGCGGCGGTTGTCGATCCGGTGAAAAAGGTTGATCGTCCGGTCCGTATCCCCCCCACACTGCATTACGTGGGGCTTATCTTCACGCTGTTCGCGATAATTCCCCCCGCGGTGATAGTCGCCGCGCGGGCAAGCACCAAAACCGAACCGCGGGTTCACCCGATTCCCAACATGGATTGGCAAGCCAAGATCAAACCGCAACGTGCCAATCCGCTGTTTGTCGACGATCGCGGTGCCCGGCTTCCCGTGCCCGGCACCATCGCGCGAGGTGAACTTCACGAGGACGATCACTTCTATCGCGGAGTGGTTGGCGAAGCGTGGGCTAAATCGTTTCCGGAGCAGATTTCGATCGACGCCAAGACCATGGATCGTGGTCAGCAACGGTTCAAAATCTACTGTTCCGCCTGCCATGGACTTGCTGGCGATGGACAGGGGATGGTGCATCTTCGGGCCGTTGAACGGCAAGAGCCGACTTGGCGCCCTCCAAGTGTGTTGTTTGACGGTCCTGTTCGTCAGCAGCCGATTGGACAGCTATTCAACACGATAACGCATGGCGTGCGCAACATGCCGGCCTATGGACCGCAGATCCCAACGGAGGATCGCTGGGCAATTCTGCTGTATGTACGAGCATTGCAGCGTAGCCACAACGCCACCATCGAGGACGTTCCCGAAGACCTGAGAGCAGCACTCCAATAATCGCGACAGACACCCACTGGCCCGTTGAACGTCCTTGTCGACGAAAGGCCGAACAAGGTGTTGCAAACGAGATATCATGCACAATACGAAAACGATTAATATTGACGACGACAACCGGTTCCTGGGCGATTTGGGGCCGCGGCTAACGCTAGGCGGCGGCGTGATCGGTATCTCTGGAATTTTTCTGGCGCTGTTGCTAAGCGTGGCTAGAGATAATGGGTTGGCCCATTTTTTTCACTCCTATCTCTTGAACTTCACGTTCTTCCTGAGCATCGCTCTCGGAGCGTTGTTCTTCGTCGCCACGCAACATTTATCGGCCGCCGGTTGGAGCGTGACGATCCGTCGTATCGCCGAATTCATGGCTTGGCTCTTGCCGTGGATGTTGGTTCTGTTTCTTCCGGTTCTGTTTTCCGTGCTGTTTGGCAGTTCGGATTTATATCACTGGAACAATGCAGCCGTAATGAATCCCGACAGCGACCACTTCAACGAACTGTTGGCGAAAAAACAGTCGTTTCTTAATCCGAGCTTTTTCGGGGTACGCGCCGTCATATACTTCGGCATCTGGTTTCTGTTGTCCCGCTACCTGATCACGAAATCGATCGAGCAAGACGCAACCGGTGATCCTGAACTAACGAACAAGATGCAACGCTTCAGCGCGCCGACCCTGGTTCTCTTCGCCCTGACAATCAGCTTCGCCGCCTTCGACTGGATCATGACGCTCGACGCGGAGTGGTTCAGCACGATTTTCGGTGTTTACTACTTTGCCGGGAGTGCCTTGGGTTTCTTCGCCACCGCGATTTTGATAGGCGTGGCCCTTCAGGGTTCTGGCCGCTTGACCCATTCGATTACGATCGAGCACTATCATGACATGGGCAAGTTCCTGTTCGGCTTCATTGTCTTTTGGGCGTACATCGCGTTTAGTCAGTACATGCTGATGTGGTATGCCAATATGCCCGAAGAAACACATTGGTTCCTGGTCCGACAAGAAAACGGTTGGGAATGGGTTTCGCTGACACTGTTGTTTGGTCACTTTTTCATCCCGTTTCTGTACCTGATGTCACGCCACATCAAGCGGAACAAAGTGACGCTGTGTGTCGGGGCGATTTATGTACTGATCGTGCATTGGATCGACCTGTACTGGTTGGTAATGCCCAGTCTACCGCACCACGAATTTGGCTTGGGTGGCCTGCTGATCGATCTGACTTGTCTGATCGGTCTGGGGGGGCTTTGCGTGGCCGGGTTTGCCTACGTGGCCGGCGAACGATCCTTGATCCCCGAGCGCGACCCACGTCTGGGCGAGTGCCTTGCCTTTAAGAACATGTAGGTTTCGATGATGTCGTATCAATCAAACGATCATACCGATGAGCCGTTCCCGTCGATGGGAATCATGCAGCCCGACGAGACCAACGTGGGAGGTCTGTCGAAGCTGATCTTCGCCGGCGCGGTCGTATCGGTGATCCTCATGACGTGGTTGGCCGCGCTGTACTATCAGTTCAATGATCACGTAACGGTCCAGAAGAATAATCCCGCCCCCGACATGCTGGGGGCGACAAAACAACTCGGACTGGTACTTAGTGAAGCCCAACAATCGCTCCAGGGGCCGCCTCGCGTGGCCGACCCCAAAACAGGGCGGATCGCCATTCCGATCACTCTGGCAAAACAAAAAGTGATCGCTGAGTTGAACAACAACCCGGAAGCAGACGTCACTGGACCGCCGCCTCCGCCGCCCGCGGAAACGGAAGATTCGGCCACCGGTGTTCAAGAAGCCGGTGCCCAAGAAGCATCCAAAAAGCCAGCCGCGGAAGACAACAAAGACGCCAAGGAAGGCCCGGCAGAAAAAGACACGGCAAGCCCAAAGGAAAAGGAAGATGGCGCCGCGTCCGCTCCCGAAGAAGGCACGTCGACCGAGCCGGAGGTGAATAAAAATGAGTAATTCCCGACAACGCGGCAAATGTTGCCTGTTGAGAGACCCTGCCAAGCAAGGTGACATTGCTTTGGGCATCGCGGTGGTTGTGGTTTGTGCATTGCTGGCACCTCGGAATGCCTTGGCACAAGTCTCCGGCAAGCTTCCCGCGGAATTAGAGTCGGTCGGCATCGACGAACATCGCGGCGATAAGCTGCCGCTCGACTTGCAATTTGTCGATCACCAAGGACATGCTCTTCGTTTGGGTGACTTATTCGACGGAAAGCGTCCGGTGATTCTCTCGCTGAACTACTCGGACTGTCCCATGCTTTGCAGCCTGCAACTGCATGGTCTTACCGACACCCTTTCAGAACTCCCCTGGAAGCTAGGGGAGCGGTTCCGCGTAGTCACGGCAAGCATCAACCCGAACGAAAAACCAAAACGAGCCGGGGAAGCGCACCGCAATTACATCAAAGCCTATGGCGGCGAGACGACCGACGATGGGTGGACCTTTCTCACGGGGAAGGAACCGGCCATTAAACGGTTGGCCGACGCCGTGGGGTTTCGCTACACATTCGTCCCCGAGCGGGGTGAATACGCCCACACCGCGGCGCTGATGATTTGCACGCCCGATGGCACGATCTCACGCTATATGTACGGCATCGAGTACGATCCCGTGACGCTGCGTCTATCGATGATCGAAGCGGCCGACGGCAAGATTGGAAGCGCCGTCGACCAATTGATTTTGTACTGTTTTCACTACGATGCCGACAAAGGCCGTTATGGCCCGGTGGCGATGAATTTGATGCGTGTGGGGGGGCTTTTGACCATCACGTTGATTGGTGTCGGATTCGTCATTCTTCGCGCCAGGAACGACTCTCCGTGGCGGGAATTGGAAAAGCGGCAAGCAGCGGCACCGACGCAAGAAGTGAGCAACATCCGGACGAAGATCGCGTGGGCAACGAGCCGGTTTCCGCAGTCAACCACAGTGCGACATTCAACCACAGTGCGACCGAAGGGCGAGGGCTGGAAGGCTTTCGGGAAGGTGAAGCGAGGCAATGATCTCCGACGCAGTTAATCATGGTCTGGTGGGCGCCGTTTCGCCGTTGCTTGCACAGATTCATTCGCCCTTTCAAATGTTTCCGACGCAGGGTTCGAGCACCTCGTCGGAAGTCGATTGGGTGTTTTGGTTCATTACGGACATTTCGATCCTCTTTTGGGTGATGATTGTCCTTGCCATCGTGTGGTTCGTGTTTCGCTACCACCGCCTGAAGGTAGCGGGTCCCGAACACTCGCCCCATCACAGTACCGCCTTGGAGCTCACGTGGAGCGTTTTGCCCAGCTTCCTGCTGGTGCTGATGTTTTACTGGGGCTTCACCGGCTATGAAGACATGCGGACGCCGCCGGCAAACGCCTATGTAATCAACGTCACGGCCCAAAAGTGGAATTGGAATTTTCAGTATCCCAACGGTCACACGGATTCGGAACTTTATGTTCCAATCGACACACCGGTCCGGCTGGTCATGACGTCGAACGATGTGATCCACTCCATGTTTATCCCCGCGTTTCGAGTGAAGCAGGATGTCGTGCCGGGACGCTACGCGACGACTTGGTTTGAAGCGACGCAAACCGGTGAGTTTCATATTTTTTGTGCCGAGTATTGCGGCACCGGGCATTCCGACATGCTCTCCACGGTGCATGTTTATCCCAAGGATGAATTCCCGGCCTTGCTCGCGAAAATCTCTGACATTGTCCAATTGTACAAGGATGCAAACGAGCCGCCGTGGAAAGCCGGAGCCGAACTCTACATCAAGCGAGGCTGTAGCTCGTGTCACTCGATTGATGGTTCGCGAAAGCAGGGACCAAGCTATCTGGGGTCATTCGGCGAAAAGCGAGAATTCACTGATGGAACCAAGGGGGTCTTTGACGAAAACTACATCCGTCAATCGATCCTGGAACCGCAGGCGAAAATTCGCAAGACGTTTCAGCCTGTGATGCCCACCTTCAAAGGCTTGCTGCAAGACAAGTAAATTTCAGCCATCATTGCGTTCCTCAGGCATTTGAAGTCCCCCTCGTCGGACGAAAAGGCCGAAATCGTTGAGTTCCTCAAAGATCCGCACCCACGCGAAGCGGAACAAGATTAAACCGTTTCTAAAATGTTGTAGCCCCGCCTTTTGTTGAGCCGATTTGCCAGAAAATTAGAGATGATCCATGGCCACTGACATTGCCCCCCAAAGATCCGGTCTCGCGGAACAACCGCCGACGGATAACTATTTAACGCATTCCAGCGGGCTATCCTCCTGGATTTTCACGCTTGATCATAAGCGCATCGGCATGATGTACCTGATTGGCGTGACCACGGCACTGTTCTTGGGCGGCATATTCGCGCTGGTCCTGCGGATTGAACTGCTTACCCCCGGCAAGACGATCATCTCGGCGGATACGTACAACCAGATGTTCACGCTCCACGGGGCGGTGATGGTTTTCTTGTTCATCATCCCCGGGATTCCCGCGGCGTTGGGAAACTTTGTGCTCCCGCTAATGTTGGGGGCCAAGGATGTTGCTTTTCCACGGCTCAACTTGTTCAGCTTCCACTTGTGGGTCATGGGGCTTTGCATGTTCCTGCTGACCCTGATCCTTGGCGGGTTGGACACGGGTTGGACGTTTTACGCTCCCTACAGCGTGACCACGAATACGTCGGTTATTTCTGCCTTAACCGGGGCCTTCCTCCTTGGTTTCAGTTCGATCTTCACCGGTTTGAATTTTATCGTGACGTCGCATGTCCTCCGTCCCAAGGGCATGAACTGGTTCAAGCTGCCGCTTTTCATCTGGGCACTTTACGCCACGGCGATCATTCAAGTGTTGGCCACTCCGGTGCTGGCCATCACGCTGTTGTTACTGTTGGTCGAAAAGGCCACCGGCATCGGCGTGTTCGATCCAGCCCTTGGTGGCGATCCGGTCCTGTTTCAACACTTTTTCTGGTTCTACTCCCACCCAGCCGTTTACATCATGGTGCTGCCGGCGATGGGGGTTATTAGCGAATTGATTGCCGCGTTCACCCACAAGCGGATCTTTGGCTACTCGTTTATCGCTTTCAGCAGCGTGGGCATCGCGGTCATCGGCTTCCTCGTCTGGGGACACCACATGTTCACCAGCGGTGAATCAAAACTGGTTGCCATGGTCTTCAGCGGCATCACGTTCACCGTCGCCATCCCCTCGGCAATCAAAGTCTTCAATTGGGTTGCGTCGCTGTACAAGGGGTCGATCCGCTTGGCGACGCCCATGCTTTACGCCTTGTCGTTCTTGGTCCTGTTTTCGATCGGCGGCCTCACCGGGCTTCACCTGGCAACCCTCTCGGTGGACGTCTATTTTCATGATACCTATTTCGTCGTCGCTCACTTCCACTATGTAATGGTTGGCAGCGCATTGACCGCCATGCTGGGCGGCCTGTTCTACTGGTGGCCGAAAATGGTTGGCCGCATGTACAACGAAACCGTCGGCCAGATTTCGGCCGGTTTCGTGTTCGTCGGCTTCAATATGACCTTCTTCCCACAGTTCATTCTCGGCTGTCAGGGAATGCCCCGACGGTATTACAACTACCTGCCCGAGTTTCAAACTTGGCATCAGGTCTCGACCTGCGGAGCTTTAACCCTGGGAGTCGGGATCATGCTCGCCACGGGTTGTTTGCTACATGCCCTGCTGCGAGGTCGCATCGCGCCGGCGAACCCGTGGGGCGGCACCACGCTGGAATGGCAGTGCAGTTCGCCCCCACCGTTCGATAATTTCAAGTCCCCCCCACCGATTCACGACCCGTACGACGTTGACTACATTGTGTACGACGAAGCGATCGGAGGGTATGTCCAAAGAGATGACGTCCCGCAAGCGGGCGCGCGAAGTCAGCCCGAATCCGGATCGGAAGGTTAGATAATACACATGGCATCCACCGTCGAAGCGTTGTCACCTTCGGAAGACCACGAAGGTCACGGCGAACATCACCCGCCACATTTGGCACATCACTTTGCCAGCCCCCGACAGCAAGAGTACTCGGGCAAGCTAGGCATGTGGCTTTTCCTCGTGCAGGAAGTGCTTTTTTTCAGCGGGCTGTTCTGCGCCTACTCCGTCTATCGATCGAACCATCCCGAGATATTCGTTTACGCTCACAACTACCTGAACACCACCTTGGGCGCTACCAACACCGCCGTACTGATATTCAGCAGCTTGACGATGGCATTGGCCGTTCGCGCGGCGCAGAATTCACAGCGCAAAACGTTGATCGTCTGCCTGATCCTGACGATCGTCTGTGGCTTTATTTTCATGGGCATTAAATACACGGAATATTCACACAAGTGGCACGAGGGACTGTTGTGGGGCCATCACTACGATCCGGCCTTTGCACCGGGTGAAGAACATCTCTCCGGCGGGCATAACGCAAGTCATGGTGAAGAAGGCGAGGCTGGCATGATCGCCGAAGAACACGGATCGGAGGCCGAGACGGGGGAGCCCGATTCATCCGTCGAACCAGCACCACAAGCGACTGCATCGCCGCCGCCGAAGGTTGACACAAGTGCGCCAATCACTCCCGCCACGGCGGTTGGGTCGCAGTTACCAAAACCCGGGGAGGCGACCTCTGAAACAATCGCCGCCGCCGGTCCCCTGGCAATTCCCGCGGAAGCGTCACCTCAGAACGTGCAGATATTTTTCAGTATTTATTTTATGATGACCGGTTTGCACGGAGTTCACGTGGTGGCCGGCATCATTGTCCTATTCTGGCTATTGCGTCGCTCGATTCGGGGCGATTTCAGTCGTGAATATAGCGCCCCTGTCGACTTGGTAGGGCTGTACTGGCATTTGGTGGACTTGGTGTGGATCTACCTTTTCCCACTCTTGTACTTGATTCACTAACCACCCACCTGTCGTGCAACGCACAAGCACTCGATTGAGCGTGAGCGAAAACCAAATAAACTCGAAATCATCGTGAAGCGACCTTCACTGGCCGCACTGATAAACGAAGGTAGGAAAATCATGGCAACGACGGAAGCAGCTCTCGCCAACGTTGGTGAAGAAGAAAGTGCTCGCATGCATGCCGAGCACTCGGTTCCCCTCAGCGTTTTGATCGCTGTCTGGCTGGCGCTGATGGCCCTTACCGCGGCGACCGTCGCCATTGCCCAACTGGATCTCGGACGGCTTGACTTGGTGCTCGCCATAGGCATTGCAACCATCAAGGCGTCGCTGGTGTGTCTGTTCTTCATGCACCTCTAATGGGAACGTCCCATCATGGGCATGTTATTCCTGGGGTGCCTGGGCTTTGTCTTTCTCTTTATCTCGTTAACGCTGGTCGATTCCTCGCATTACCTGCCGAATATCGAGGCACGCCAACGCGACGCTCCGGTCATTCTGCACGTTGAAACGGCCGCTCCGCAGTAACCACCGGCTGTTCTCTTGGCCTGAAGTGTGGCGTCTGAAGTACGACCAGTCCACTACGTTCCACGGTTCGAGCGAGCAGGCAGGCAATTCACACCTTTTGCCCGGCGTGTTTGGCTTGAAACGCGAGCATGTGTTTTTTCAAGGCCTCGACGCCCTCAATTGGCATTGCGTTGTAGATCGACGCCCGAATGCCGCCGACCGAGCGATGTCCCTTGAGCGAAACCAAATCACCTTCCGCGGCTTCGGCAAGAAACTGTTTCTCTAGTTCCTCGCTCGGTAGCCGGAACGTAACATTCATCAGCGAACGGCAAGCTGCTTGGGCATGCCCTCGGAAGAAGCCTTCGCTCTGATCGAGTACGTCGTAGAGCAGTTTGGCCTTCTGTTGATTGAGCGTGTTCATCGCCTCCAAACCGCCGACTTCTTCCCGCAGCCACTTGGCGATCAGCCCAACCATATAAAGGGCAAAACACGGCGGGGTATTGAAAGCCGACTCCTTTTCAGCATGCGTGCGATAGCTGAGCATTCCGGGTAGCGACTCCGGAGACCGCTGCAGCAAGTCGTCGCGGATGATAACGATCGTAACGCCCGCGGGACCGGCGTTCTTCTGTGCGCAGGCGTAGATCAGCCCATACTGCTCGATGGGCAGCGGACGCGACAAAATATCGCTCGATGCATCGCAAACCAAGGGCACCTTGCCCACAGCGGGCTCCTCGGCAAACTGCACGCCCTGGATCGTCTCATTCGAGGTGAAATGCACGTACGAAGCGTTGGGGTCGAGCTTGATGTCCCGCGTCTCTGGCAATCGGTCGTACTCGGTCGCCTTTCCGTCCCAAGCCACGTTGATATTGCCTTCGCGGCGGGCTTCCTTCAAGGCGTTGTTTCCCCAAGATCCGCTCACGATGTAGTCCGCCGATTTCTCCTTGCCCCCTAAGAGGTTCATCGGAACCATCGAAAACTGAAGCCGCGACCCGCCATGCAGGAAAAGCACGCGATAGTCATCCGGAATGGCCAACACGGTCCGCAAATCCGCTTCGGTTTGCTCCATAATCGCGATGAACGCCTTCGACCGGTGGCTCATCTCCAAGACCGACATGCCGTGCCCGGGCATCGCCACGAGATCGCGTTGAGCCTCTTCCAGCACGCTTACTGGCAACACCGCTGGACCCGCCGAAAAGTTAAACACCCGCTTTGTCATTGTCCTCACCCTTGGTCTTGTCGATCACATTGTCCATGTCGAATTGGTTGCAATTCGCCCTAGCCCGGATGATTCAGATGATTCATGAGCAATCTGCCGTGGAGCCCTAAGTTGGTCAGCTACTTCGTCAAAGAACGCCTTGCCTTTGCTCACGTATTCACCAATACGCCGCGTAGCCAAGTCATCCTTTTCCTTGCATCCGCCTCGACTTAGGTGCTCCTCGCGACGATCGCCATGAATAATCCAGGCTAGAGAAAACCGAGAGCTATTTTGTAGCACGATGCCGTGTCCACTCCAAGCGGTCACGCGAACGATCTTGCACTCCTCAATGACCGGTGACCTTGGAAATCCTTCCATTTCGAGGGCGACATCGTGAAATCGTGGTTGACAGTTTTCCAACGATCCGTTTTTTATGCGTCATGCCTGCCATCCACGATCACCGTCATACCGTCGTCCCGGCGGAAATCGACGTCTTGGGACACGCCAATAATCTGGTCTACCTCCACTGGATGATCGATGCCGCGCTGGCCCATTCGTCCGTTCAGGGATGGCCCAACGACCGCTACTTGCAACGTGGCTCGGGTTGGGTCGTGCGGGCTCATCAAATCACCTATCTGCGATCGGCGGTGGAAGGTGACGAGTTGATTATTCGCACGTGGATTGCCCGTTGGCGAAGTGCCAGTTCCACGCGCCGCTACCGCATCCTTCGCGCGGCCGACAATCTGTTACTGGCGACCGCCTCGACTGAATGGGCCTATGTGGACTTCGACCGACAGCGTCCGATCCGCATTCCGCCGGAAGTTTCCGAGGCCTTCGAGGCTATTGGTGATGAGCCGCCGTTGTGAACCACCGACGCGCGCCCAGCCCGCCTCTCACAAGCCCGCCTAACTGTGTACCCGAGGTGGATCAGTGCTGGTCGCCAGAATTTCAGCCTCGGCGGTGGCGAGTTCCTCGAGCCGGCCACCGACTTCCTCCTTCGAGGCAAACATCGTGGCCAACTGAACATACGTGCCGTGATGTCGGGCTTCGGACTCGAACAATGAACCAAAGAATTCGGCCAACCGCCGGTCTCCCAATTGATCGCGAAGCACGGCGAAGCGTTCACACGATCGGGCTTCAATCAGCGCGGCCACCAGCAGACGGTCGACGGCTCTACCCGGCTCCTGTTTGCGAACCAAGTCGTTGAGCCGTCGCCCATAGCTGCTGGGCTTCAAGCGACGAAACGTCGTTCCCCGATCGGACAGCCGATCGAGCACCATGTGGAAGTGTTCCAACTCTTCGTTGACGATGTCGGTCATCGCCCTTACCAGTTCGATCCGATCGACATGGGCGAAGATCAAATTCATCGCCGTACCGGCGGCTTTCTTTTCGCAGTGGGCATGATCGATCAACAATTCGTCAAGCGACGCCTC
>Ga0114931_10002626_pt1 | contig 22792 bp, 26 predicted proteins | sample 2SBtaG_FD_89579 | JGI IMG/M metagenome (GOLD analysis project Ga0114931, IMG submission 89579) | Deep subsurface microbial communities from Kolumbo volcano to uncover new lineages of life (NeLLi) - 2SBTROV14_V59a metaG | ecosystem: Environmental > Aquatic > Marine > Volcanic | place: Kolumbo... | reverse complement strand
GGCTTCGGCCTTGCGTTTAGCCTGTTGGGCTTTCTTGCGCTCGGCTTCGGCCTTGCGTTTAGCCTGTTGGGCTTTCTTGCGCTCGGCTTCGGCCTTGCGTTTAGCCTGTTGGGCTTTCTTGCGTTCAGTTTCGGCCTGCTGTTTTTCTTCCAGAGCTTTTTTGCGTTCGGCCTCGGCCTGCTGCTTTTCCTCCAGAGCTTTTTTGCGTGCCTGTTCGGCCTGCAGCTTGCGCTGTAGTTCCCGCCGCTGTTCGACGCTGAGTTTTTCAAGGGCCGCCTGTTCAGCCTTGCGCCGTGCTTCGAGTTTGCGCTGTTGCTGTTCACGTTTGTGGATCTGTTCGGCTTCCCGGTTGCGTTGTTTGTTCAGGGTTTTTTTCTCTTCGCGCAGGCGCTTCAGGCGCTCGCGTTCGGTTTCCTGTTGCTTTTTGACGGCAGCCAGTTTGCGGTTGCCCTGCTCATGTTCTTTGCGCAGCTGCTCCTGCAGCCTGGCCAGTTGCTGTTCCTCGCGCTTGCGCAGATCCCGGGCTTTGAGGGCCTTGTCCTCAAGTGCCCGGGCGCGGCGATTTTCCTGTTCGCGTTTGTTGCGTTGCGCGCTTTTGATTCGATCGACTTCCCTGGTGATCGCGGCTTCGCTGACCACGGTCGCCTGTACCGGGGTGACCTTGCGGACCGAAACTTTACGCGGCGCCTCGAGACTGAAACTCGCGACCAGCAGGAAGGCCACGATGATGTGTACCGAAACGGCCAGCGCGGCGGCGCTGAGGCGTTCGAAAACACCGGCTTTTTTCACCCCTGGGGTTCCTCCGGGGCATCGGTCATCAGACCGACACTGGGAGCGCCGGCTTTTTGCAGCAGCACCATCAGGTCGATCATGGCGCCGTAGTTGACATTCGCATCACCCTTGACCACCACCGGCACCCGTGGATTGACCCGCAGCAAACCCGCGACCCGTGCCAGCAGGGTTTGGGGGTCCACGGGCTGGTCCTTGTCATTGCCGAAGTTCAGATAAAAATTTCCCGCCACGTCCACGCTGACCACCAGGGGCTCCTGGTTCTCCGTGGGCAGGGGTTTGGCGTTGGCCTGGGGCAGATCAACTTTCACCCCCTGGGTCAGCAGCGGCGCGGTGACCATGAAGATCACCAGCAGCACCAGCATCACGTCGATGTAGGGCACCACGTTGATTTCCGACATGGGTTTGCGGCGGTTTTTACGGCTGGCTCTTTGGTGCATGGGAATTCCCCGGGCGTAGTGATGGCCTCAGTGGTGGACGCCGGAAGGTGCCGGGTGCCCGGCCGGGCGCGGTCTCATTCCTGCCCCTGGCGTTGCAACAGGGAGAAGAATTCCTCCCGGAAGGCGTCATAGCGGCTGTGCAGGCGCTCGGACTGGGTCGCGTAATGATTGTAGGCAATCACCGCCGGAATGGCCGCGAACAGGCCCATGGCGGTGGCCACCAGGGCTTCGGAAATCCCCGGCGCGACCATCGCCAGGGTCGCCTGCTGGACTTCGCCGAGGGCCCGGAAAGAATTCATGATCCCCCACACGGTGCCGAACAGGCCGACGTAGGGGCTGGTGGATCCGATGGTGGCCAGAATCGGCAGATGCAGCTCCAGTTCATCGACTTCCCGGTTCTGGGCCACCCGCATGGCCCGATCGGTGCCCTCCAGGATCGCATCGTTGTGCAGGGTCTCCTGCTTGCGCAGTTTGGCGTACTCCCGGAAGCCGGCGTGAAAGATCCGCTCCATGCCGGTGAGGCCTCCGTCCTTGTGATCCAGGCGCTGAAACATGGCAATCAGATCGCCGCCCGACCAGAAGCTGTCTTCAAAGCTGTCCGCTGCCTTGCGTGCGAGGCTGATGATGCTGGTCTTGCGAAAGATGATGAACCACGACGCCAGCGATGCCACCAGCAGCAGGATCAGGATGATCTGCACCACCAGGCTGGCCTCGAGAATGATGTGGACAATCGATAAATCAGTCTTCACGTTGTAGCTCCGTGAGCAGGAAGGAGGGAATTTTGCGAGGCTTGAAGTTGTCGGCATTCAGGCAGGCAATGCGCACCCGGATCTCGCACAGCCGCTCGCCGTCGGCGCGGGTGACCTGCTGTTCGAGATTGAAACTGGCCCCGCCGATACGCTGCAGGTGGACGCTGACGGACAGTTGATCGTCGAGCCGCGCGGGGCTGCGATAGTGATTGCACAGGCGGCTCACCGCAAAGACGATTCCGTGTTCAAGACGCAGTTGTTCCTGGTTGAAGCCCAGGGATCGTAACCATTCGGTGCGTGCGCGTTCCATGAATTTCAGGTAATTCGCGTAATACACGATGCCCGCCGCATCCGTGTCTTCGTAATAGACCCGCAGTGGCCAGTAAAAATCCTCGTGCATTCAGACGATCAATCCGGGGTGGAGAACAGATCGGATTCCTGGCCGTTGGGCGCCGTGAAACCGAAATGCAGCCAGGCGTTGCGGGTCGCCATGCGCCCGCGCGGGGTGCGCATCAAAAAGCCCTGCTGGATCAGATAGGGTTCGATGACGTCCTCGATGGTGCCGCGTTCCTCGCTGATGGCGGCGGCCAGGTTGTCGATGCCGACCGGACCGCCGTCGAACTTTTGCATCAGTGCCAGCAGCAGCTTGCGGTCCATCATGTCGAAGCCGGCCACGTCCACGTTGAGCAGATCCAGCGCCCGCTCGGCGGTTGGTCGGTCGATGTGCCCATCGCCCTTGACCTGGGCGTAGTCCCGGACCCGGCGCAGCAGGCGGTTGCTGATGCGTGGCGTACCCCGGGCGCGGGCGGCGATTTCCATGGCGCCCCGGGTATCGAGCTCCACCTCCAGAATTCCGGCGGCACGGCGCACGATGGCCTGCAATTCATCCTGGGTATAGAACTCCAGGCGCTGGACGATGCCGAACCGATCCCGCAGCGGCGAGGTCAGCAACCCGGCACGGGTGGTGGCGCCGACCAGGGTGAAAGGCGGCAGATCCAGTTTCAGGGAGCGGGCCGCCGGCCCCTCACCGATGATGATATCCAGCTGGTAGTCCTCCATGGCCGGATAGAGAATTTCCTCGACCGCCGGATTGAGGCGGTGGATCTCGTCGATGAACAGCACATCCCGGGGTTCGAGATTGGTGAGCAAGGCGGCCAGATCCCCGGAGCGTTCCAGCACCGGCCCGGAGGTCTGGCGGATTTTTACTCCCATCTCGTTGGCGACGATGTGCGCCAGGGTGGTTTTACCGAGGCCCGGCGGTCCGAACACCAGCAGGTGATCTAGGGCTTCCCCACGGGCACTGGCGGCCTGGATGAAAATCTCCATCTGCTCGCGCATGGCACTCTGGCCGACATACTCGGCCAGGCGTTTGGGGCGCAGGCTGCCCTCGTAGGCCTCGTCACGCTTGCCGGCGAGGTCATCGATCAGGCGTCCTTCACTCATGTCGAAGCTGCATCCGGTTGCTGGTTGGCGGCCCCTTCAGGGCCCTCCCACACCACAAGGTTCCCAGTGTGGCATTGAATTGTGCCTGAAGCATGACGGATTCTGGCGCATTCCGGTTCAGCCCGCCATCGACTGCAGGGCGAGACGGATAATGTCCTCGCTGCTCATCTGCGCACAGTCGATGGCCGCTACCCGGCGACTGGCCTCCTGGGGTTTGAGGCCGAGGGCAATCAGGGCGCTGACGGCTTCGGCCACCGGATCGGCGGGCCGGGGGCTGGGCGTGCCGATGGTGGTGCTGAGGCCGCCGCCGCTGGCCTCGAGCCGGTCGCGCATTTCCACGATCAGGCGTTCCGCGGTTTTCTTGCCGATTCCCGGCAGGCGTACCAGGGCGGCGCTGTCACCGGCCAGCACGCAGCGTGAGAAGGTGACGCTGTCCATGCCCGAGAGTATCGCCAGGGCGACCTTGGCGCCGACTCCATTGACCTTCAGCAGGGCGCGAAAAACACCGCGTTCTTCGGTGTCGTTGAATCCATAGAGTTGCTGGCTGTCCTCGCGTAGCACCTGGTGAATGTGCAGGGTCACCTGCTGGCCGATCTCCGGCAGGGCGCTGAAGGTGCTCAGGGGCGCCTGCACCTCGTAACCAATGCCGCCCACGTTGATGAGCATGGAGGGTGGATGTTTGGCGAGTATCTCACCCTGCAGCCAGGCAATCATTGCGCGGCTCCGGCACTGTGGCGGGCTTTGGCCAGGCGCGCCTTGGTCTCGCGGACATTGCCATGGCAAATCGCCACCGCCAGGGCATCGGCGGCATCGCTGGCGGGCGCCCGGGTCAGGCCGAGCAGAATTTTGACCATATGCTGAATTTGCTGCTTTTCGGCATGCCCGCGCCCGGTGATGGCCTGCTTGATTTCGTTCGGTGAATACTCGAACAAGGGGGTGGCGGAATCGGTCGCGGCGACGATGGCGGCGCCCCGGGCCTGGCCGAGTTTCAGGGCAGAGCCCGGGTTGCGGGCCACGAACACCTTTTCGATGGCGACTTCCCGGGGCCGGTGGCGACTCACCAGTTCGCGCACCGCGTCATGGATCTGGCCCAGGCGAGAAGCCAGATCATCACCGCGGGTGCGGATACAACCGCAGTCGACATAGTGCAATTGCCGGTCGTCGAAGTCCACCAGGCCGAAGCCGGTGATCCGGGAACCTGGATCGATACCCAGTATGCGCAGGGATTGACTCATGCGTCCAACTGGGCGAGCAGGTCTTCGCTGATATCTGCATTGGAGTGGACTTCCTGGACATCGTCGAGATCTTCCAGGGCCTCCAGCAGGCGCACCATCTTGCCGGCCTCTTCGAGTTCCAGGCTGACACTGGTGGACGGGCGCATGGTGATTTCCGCCTGCTCGGGCTCCAGGCCCCGGCCGTGCAGGGCGTCGCGCACATGGTCAAACTCTTCCATCGCCGTCAGCACATCGATGGACTGATCGTCGTTGGTGATGATGTCCTCGGCGCCGGCTTCCAGGGCCGCTTCCATGATCGTCTCTTCATTGCTGCCGGTGGGGTAACTGATTTGCCCGACCTGGCTGAACAGGTAGGCCACGGATCCGTCGGTGCCGAGGTTGCCTCCGGCCTTGTTGAAGGCATGGCGGACTTCGGACACGGTGCGGTTGCGGTTGTCGGTCATGCATTCGACCAGCACCGCGACACCTCCGGGGCCATAACCCTCGTAGCGCACCTCCTCGATTTTGGCGCCGTCCAGATCCCCGGCGGCGCGCTTGATGGCCCGGTCCAGGGTGTCCTTGGGGACATTGCCGGCGACGGCCTTGTCGATGGCCAGGCGCAGGCGCGAATTGGCGGCCGGATCCGGGCCCGACTGTTTCACCGCGACGGTCACTTCGCGGATCAGCTTGGTGAACAATTTGCCGCGCTTGGCGTCCTGGGCCTTTTTACGGTGCTGAATATTGGCCCATTTACTGTGACCTGCCATGCCTGGGTTGTCTCCTTGGGGCGCCCTGCTTCGGGTATTATGGCCGCGTTGAGCCCGCCGGACTTCTGGCCGGCGCCTATTGTACGTCCTGGACCGCTCAGAAAGAATGTTTCCGGCGAATGCCCGACCCGCAGCCCCTGGAGACACGACCCGAGTGCAACGCTTTATTGGAGAGCATCGATGCCGGTACTGGAAATCGTCCGCATGGGGGATCCCCGCCTGTTGCAGGTCTCGGCTGAGATCGAGCCCCGCGAACTCGGGCAACTGACGGAATTGATCGAGGCGATGTGGGCAACCATGCACGCCACCGACGGCATCGGCCTGGCGGCCCCGCAGGTCGGCGTCTACCGGCGCCTGGTGGTGTTCGGCATCGAGGCCACCCCGCGCTACCCGGACGCTCCGCCGATCCCGCCGACGGTGCTGATCAATCCGCGCCTCGAAGCTCTCGGCGATGAACGCGAAGAGGGCTGGGAAGGTTGCCTGAGCGTGCCCGGCATGCGCGGCCTGGTGCCGCGCTACACCCGCATCCGTTACCACGGCATCGATGCCGCGGGCCAGGCCATCAGCCGGGAAGCCGAGGGCTTCCATGCCCGGGTGGTGCAGCACGAATGCGATCACCTGGACGGGATCCTCTACCCCATGCGCATCGAGGATCTGCGCAACTTCGGTTTCGAAGCAGAACTGGCCGCCGCGGCCGCTGAGGCCGGCGCCGCGCCCCCGGAATAATCAGCCCGGCTCGCCGGGTTCCGGTGCCGGCGGCTGGCGCAGGCGGATCCCCAGTTCCCGTAACTGGCGATCGGTGGCGGCGGCCGGCGCGCCGGTCAAGGGACAGTTCGCGGTCTGGGTCTTGGGGAAGGCGATGACATCGCGAATCGAGGCCGAGCCGGTCATCAGCGCGGCGATGCGATCGATGCCGAAGGCAATTCCGCCCATGGGCGGACAACCGAAGGTCAGCGCCCGGAGCAAAAAGCCAAAGCGCTCCTGGGCCTCGGCCGGGGCAATACCGAGCACATCGAAAACCGCCTGCTGCACAGCCTGATTGTGGATACGCACCGAGCCACCACCGATCTCGCTGCCGTTCAGGACCACGTCATAAGCCCGCGACAAGAGGCTGCCGGGATCCTTGCGGATCCGCTCCACATCATCACTGTCCGGCGCGGTGAAGGGGTGATGCAGGGCCACCCAGCGTTTTTCCCTGGCATCGAAGTCAAACATCGGGAACTCCACCACCCACAACGGCCGCCAGCCCTCGGCCACCAGGCCCAGATCCTCACCGAGCTTGAGGCGCAAAGCGCCGAGGGCGTCGTTGACCACCCGCGCCTGGTCGGCGCCGAAGAAGATCAGGTCGCCGGCCTTCGCGCCGCTGCGGGCCAGCAACCCGGCCAGGGCCTCATCGGGGAGAAACTTGACGATTGGTGATTGCAGGCCCTCACGGCCCGCTTCCGGATCGTTGACCTTGATATAGGCCAGGCCCCGGGCGCCGTAGATGGCGACGAATTTGGTATAACCGTCGATGACCGAGCGGGCCAGGGCCGCGCCACCCGGGACCCTGAGGGCCGCCACCCTTCCTTGCGGGTCATTGGCGGGACCCGAGAACACCTTGAATTCCACCCCCTTCAGCAGGTCCGAGATTTCCGTCAACTCCATGGGGTTGCGCAGGTCCGGCCGGTCGCTGCCAAAGCGCGCCAGGGCCTCCTTGTAGGTCATGCGCGGAAACGGATCCGGCAAGTCGACCTCGAGTACCTGCGCGAACACCTGGCGAATCATGCGTTCCATCAACTGCATGATGGACTCCATGTTCAGGAACGAGGTCTCCACATCGAGCTGGGTGAATTCCGGTTGGCGGTCGGCGCGCAGATCCTCGTCCCGGAAGCAGCGCACGATCTGGTAGTAGCGTTCGAAGCCGCCCATCATCAGCAACTGCTTGAAGATCTGCGGCGACTGGGGCAGGGCGAAAAAGTGGCCCGGCTGGGTGCGGCTCGGCACCAGGTAGTCCCGCGCCCCTTCCGGGGTCGCCTTGGTCAGCATCGGGGTTTCGATATCGAGAAAACCCTGGTTGTCGAGGAACTCGCGGATGGCCCTCGTCAGCCGGGCGCGGGTCTCGAGGCGCCGGAACATCTCCGGGCGGCGCAGATCCACGTAGCGGTAGGTGAGCCGGGTTTCCTCGCCGACGTCGGTGTCATCGAGTTGCAGGGGCGGGGGCTCGGATCGGTTGAGGATCTCCAGCTCCTGGCACAGGACTTCGATGGCCCCGGTCGCCAGATCCGGATTGATGGTGCCCTCCGGTCGGGCGCGAACCCGGCCGCTGATGCGCAGCACGTATTCGTTGCGGACCTGCTCGGCGCGGGCGAAGGACTCCGCGGTGTCCGGATCCACCACCACCTGCAACAGGCCAGTGCGATCCCGCAGGTCAATGAAAATGACGCCGCCGTGATCCCGGCGCCGGTGAACCCAGCCACAGGCCGTAATGGTCTCGCCAATCAGGTCCGCATTGACCTGGGCGCAAAAGTGGCTTCGCGTGGTGATCCCTGAAGGTTAAAAGCGCGGGAGAATAAGCCCTGGCCCCGCCAGCCGCAACGGCGCCGGGCCGTCAGGCCGGGGTTTTGGAGCTGCTGGTTTCGCTCTTGCTGGTACTGGGTTTTGTGCTGTCTTTGCCGGTGCTCCCGCTGCCCTGGCTGGTGCTGGCCTCGGCACTCTTGCCATTGCCCTTGCCGTTACCCTTGGTCTCGGCCTGGGCCTGGTTCTTGTCAGCGGGCTTGTTCTTGTCCCGGAAATCCGTCACGTACCAGCCCGTGCCCTTGAGGCGGAAGGAGGCGGCGGAGACCATCTTGCGCAACCGCGATTTACCGCAGCTCGGGCACTTGCGCTTCGGGCTGTCGCTGAATTTCTGCAGGAACTCATGGTGTGCACCGCAGCCGTTGCACTCGTATTCGTAAATGGGCATGGCAATTCCAGACGGGTTAAAACGCAAGCAATATCGGGTCGCTGGCGGATAATATCAAGTCCAGCGGTAAAAAATCCCGGTTTGCCTGGCCTGCATTATTCATGAACGTGCGCGCGAGGAAAGCTGCGCGATGGCGTACCGTCTGCATGTTGAGCGGAGATTTCCCCGTGCAACGCCGTAGCTGCAGGTAGATCCGCTGCCGCGGCCGGAGGTTCATGAATAATGCAGGCTAGCGTTCCGAGACCGCCAGATACAACGCCAGCCCCCCCAGAATCGAGGCCGTAAACCAGCGCTGCACCCGCCAGGCATCCGGATGACTGGACAGCAGCCGGTCGCCCATCCGCGCGAACAGCATCGCCACGCAGAAGTTGATGGTGTTGCCGCCAAAATTGAAGATCAGCCCCAGCACGATGAACTGCCAGAACAGGCTGCCCCGGGCCGGATCCAGAAACTGCGGCACGAAGGACAGGTAAAACAGCGCCGATTTCGGGTTCACCACATTGGTCAGCAGGGCCTGGCTGAAGATTCGCGAAGCCGGATCCCGGTTCGGCAGCCGCTCCACTGCAAGATGATCCGGCGCCGCCGCGCGCACTGTGCGCACCGCCAGGTAGAGCAGATATGCCGCCCCCAGGTAGCGGATGACGTCGTAGGCCAGTTGCGAGGCGGCGATGACCGCCGCCATCCCGGTGGCCGCGATCAGGCAGTTGATGAACGAGCCCGCCGACAGCCCGCACACCGCCACCAGCGCCCCGCGCCCGCCCTGGCCGACGCCCCGGGCCACGGCGTACAACATGCCGGGCCCCGGCGAGATCCCGACCAGCAGGGCGGCGGTCATGAACACGCTCATGGCCGGCCAGTTGGGGAGTAATTCCAGCATCCCTACAGCCCCAGCCGGTCCGCCAGCCGGTGCCACTGGATCACCAGGGGCATGAACCAGGGATGGCCGTTGTAGAGCGGGCGGGTCTCGAAGTCGAGATCGTCGAAGGCGGTGGCGCCCTGGCCGTCGCCGAGGATCCTGTGCCCGAGCCGGTCGCCGAAGTAACTCGCCCGGGCGACCCCGGATCCGCAGTAGCCGAGGGCGTAATGGAGATCGTCGCGGCGGCCGATGTGGGGGGCGTGATCGAAGGTGTAGGCCACCAGCCCCGACCACACGTGGCTGATGCCCACCGGGGCCAGCTCCGGAAAGATCTCCAGCATGAAGCCGCGCAGATCCCGGGCATTGGCCTCGGGACGGTCGCCGGGGCCGACGGCACGTCCGCCGAAGAGGATCCGCCGCCCGTCCGGCGAGGTCCGGTAATAGGCCACCACCCGGCGGCTGTCGCCGTACATGCGCCGGGTCGGCATCAGCCGCTGCAGGAGTTCCGAATCCAGGGGTTCGGTGGCGATCATGGCGCTGCGAAGGGGTAGCAGCCGGCGCCGGAACTCGGGGGTGAGGGGGCCGGTGTAGCCGTTGCTGCAGATCGCCACCTCGGAGGCCTCGAGGCTGCCCCGGGAAGTGCCGATGAAAAAACCGCCGGCATGGCGGCGGATTTCCGTGACCGCGGTGGCCGGCGCGATCACCGCCCCGGCACGGGCCACCGCCCGCACCAGGCCATCGTGGTACTTGGCCGGGTGCAGGCCACCGTCGAGGTAAGTGGTCACTCCGCCGTGAAAACGATCCGTGCCGATTTCCTCGCGCAGCCGCGATTTCGGGATCATCTCGCCCTCGATCCCCGCCTCCGCGCGCAGCAGATCCAGCTCCCGGGCCATGTGATCGTATTGGGCGGGACCGAGGGCGCCGCGGAAACGCCCGCTTCGATAAAACTCGCAGTCGATGCCCTCGGCCTCGATGAGAGCGGCAACGAAATCCACGAAACCGACACTCTCGCGCAGGATCGCGTAAGTGCGCTCTTCCCCGTAATGGGCCTTGAGCCCGGCCACCCCGAGCTTGTGGAAACTCGGCCCGAGCATGCCGCCGTTGCGGGTGCTGGCGCCATAGCCGATGAATTCACGCTCGCACACCAGCACCGAGCGCCCCGCCCCCGCCAGCACCCGCGCCGCGCACAGGCCGCTGAATCCGGCGCCGACGATGAGCACATCCACCCGCTCCGGCAGTTCCGGTGGCGCCACTTCACCCCGCGGCGCCGCCTCCCACCAGTACGGCAGGTGCTTCATCCCCGCATACACATCCGCCATCCCCGCACCCTGTCATCAACCCGCAACCACTCTACCCCCCCCACATAAACATCCCGCATAATGATCCAGCCCATTCGGATGTGCTGAGCAAAGCGAACCGCATCGATCACGGCCTCTACTAACCCCCTGTTCCAGACGCACCCCCTGCCATTCCCGCGCAGGCGCAAATCCTGAAACCCAACCAACAGATCCCGTCGCCCCCTCAATCCACCGTCACCACATCAAACGCATAACTGATCCGCTCCCCGCGATTCTCAAACGGCAAAATCCGATGCCACAAGTAGGACGGAAACACCACCAGACAGCCCTCCTCCTTTTGCCCGGTCTCCACCAGCGCGCCGCCCAGATCCACCAGGGCGCGCACATGGATACCTGATAATATTACCAGTCACCACTTCGAGGCCCCCAGGGTATTAAAGGATTCCCCCAGCTATCCGTTGCCATCGCCCTCGGCAGCGCCATGACCGTACCGAGGGCACAAGCTCCCGGCAATGTAGCACGGGATCGGCCTGATGCGGGCTACTGAAGGCAATGTTATTGGCCTCAAAGCCACAGCACAGGTACGCCGCCAGGCGGGAACATTGCATATCTTTGCGCACAGATTGCCCCCTCTCAACGTACCGCATGGGCTGTCGACTCCGACAGGAGCCGACAGCCCACGTTCGAGACAGTGAGCTTATAACGCCAGCTTGCCGTCCGCCATCGCCTTCATGATCTGATCGTAAGGCATGGTCTTGCCCTGCGGCTTTTCATTGGCAAGTTTCGGCCAGGGCGCACCTGGCTGGTCATACCAATACTGAGGGTCTCTCTTCGGGTTGAGCTTTGGGCCACACTTGCCTTGCAGACCCGAACGCCCGATGCGTTCCATGATTTTGTCCTGAGCCTGTGCCAGGTTATCGAGGGCCTGTTTAGGTGTGACTTCGCCTGCCACCGCCTCGCCAATGTTCTGCCACCAGAGCTGGGCGAGTTTCGCGTAGTCGGGAACGTTCAGGCCCGTCGGCGTCCAATACTTGATACCGGGGCCACGGAAGAACTGAATCAAACCGCCGTACTTCTCACCCTTCGGATCGTCAAATGATGGATCATGGATCGAACTCTTGCGGATGAATGTCAGGCCGACGTGGGATTTTTTCAAATCCACCGTCTTCGAAGTAACAAACTGCGCATACAGCCATGCTGCCTTGCTCCGTTTGACCGAGACATTCTTCAAAAGCGTCCACGAGCCCTCGTCCCGGTAACCGGCCTTCATTCCCGGTTTCCAATACGGTCCATGCGGTGTCGGGGCCATACGCCATAATGGTTTACTGTTTTCATCTACAGTATAATTACCTTTACTCCTTGGCGCGACCATGCTGGCACCAAAAGCAGAGTACCAGAAGATCTGCTGGGCGACATTGCCCTTGGCAAGGCTCGGCAAGGATTGGTAGAAGTCCATGCCGAGAGCGCCTGGAGGTGCGTATTTGCGCAGCCACTCCATGTACTTGCGCAGTGCATACTGGGCGGCCGGACCGTTGACAGCACCACCCCGGCTCACGCTGGAACCCACCGCACGGCAACCCTCGTTGCGGATGCCCCACTCATCGACCGGATAACCATTTGGTACACCGACGTCCCCTCCGCCTGCCATTCCAAGCCAGTCGTCAGTAAACCGCCAGCCAAGATCAGGTGCTTTCTTGCCGTAATCCATGTGGCCGAAAATTGCTTTACCGTCGATCTGCTGGACGTCGTTGGAAAAAAATGCAGCGATATCCTCATAGGCCGACCAGTTCACCGGAACACCAAGTTCGTAACCGTACTTTGCCTTGAATTTCTTTTTCAGGTCGGGACGATCAAACCAGTCTTTACGAAACCAGTACACGTTAATGAAGGACTGATCGGGCAATTGCCACAGTTTGCCGTTAAAACCGCGCGATTTCAGGCCCGTTGCGTCCGCCAGGCCGACGAAGTCATTCAGATCGAAATATGGATCGGTAACGTCCTTGCCATCGCCCTGCATCCAGTCTGTCAGGTTTCTGGTATAGGGGTAACGGGCATGGTAGCCAATGAAATCATCATCATTGATATATGCATCGTAGATCGGCCTTCCCGTTTGCACCTGGGTTTGCAGTTTCTCGACCACATCACCTTCCTGAATGGTGTCGTGAACCACGTGTATTCCGGTGATTTCCTCGAAGGCCTTGGTGAGTACCTTCGATTCATAAGCGTGGGTTGGAATGGTCTCGGACACAACCTTGATCTTCATTCCCTGGTACGGCTTGGCAGCCTTGATGAACCACTTCATTTCCTTGAGTTGCTCGTCTTTACTCAACACCGAAATCTTGAACTCGCCGTTGATCCATTTCTTGGCAGCCGCCAAATCTGCCACTGCTGGTGCCGAGAAGGCCCCCAGCAACGATATGGCGGCGCAACTCAAGAGCACACCCCGTACAGTTCTGTTGTTTGCTGTACTGTTCATGTCTACTCCTTTTTGGTGGCCTTCATGGTCGATGACCGGCTTCCCGGCCTGCAGAACCGGTGCGAAGGCCTCTACACCGGGCTGCACAATGTAAACCGTGTATGTTCCCGCTCAGCCCCAACGCATTACCGCTGCCATCCAGATTATCGAGACAGCAAAGGCTATCCAAAGAGTGTCTGTGGTCACCGCGATCCAGGCGAGGTGCACAAAACCACTCACCAGCAAACCGACGAATAATCGATCCCCGGGCGTGGTTGGAATCGGCAAAAATCCGCGGCGCTCGGGACTCGGCGCCATTGCCTGCCAGATCGTCATTGCAACCAGTATGATCACGATGGCGGCAAAAAAAATCGCCGTGGGAGTAGTCCAAACCATCCAGCCTAACACGATGCTACCCCTGTACTCTTACACGCGGCCGAGCGCGAAGCCTTTGGCAATGTAATTACGGACAAAATAGATTACCAGCGCTCCAGGAACGATGGTGAGGATCCCCGCCGCTGCCAGCAAACCCCAATCAAGCCCAGAGGCGCTGACCGTGCGGGTCATAACCGCCGCGATTGGCTTGGCCTCGGTGATCGTAAGGGTACGTGCGAACAGCAATTCCACCCATGAAAACATGAAGCAAAAAAAGGCGGTCACGCCGATTCCAGCGCGAATCAAGGGTATAAATATGGTCATAAAGAAGCGTGGCAGCGAGTAGCCATCAATAAAGGCGGTTTCGTCTATCGACCTGGGGACACCGGACATGAATCCTTCCAGGATCCACACCGCCAGTGGCACATTGAAAAGGGTATGAGCAAGCGCTACGGCAAGGTAGGTGTCGATCAACCCAAGGACCGAATAGAGTTGAAACATTGGTAACAGGAAAACGGCCGCCGGCGCCATGCGATTGGTCAGCAACCAAAAAAATAAATGCTTGTCGCCGAGGAATCGGTAGCGCGAGAATGCATAGGCTGCCGGCAACGCCACCAGCAGCGACACCACCACATTGATGCTGACATAGGCAAAGGAATTGACGTAGCCCATATACCACGAGGCGTCGGTGAGGATCTGGATGTAGTTGTGAATCGTGGGTTGATGCGGGTACAAGACCATGCGAGACATAATGTCGGTGTTCTCACGCAGCGACATGTTGAACATCCAGTAAATGGGTAACAACAACAGGCTCAGATAACCGATGAGGCCAATGGCGCGCAAACGGATTTTCATTTCCCCTCTCCCGTACCCACACGCTGTAACGCTTGATAGAAGATGTAGCTGAATGCCAGCACAATCATGAAGTAGATGATCGAAAAAGCACCTGCCCGGCCGACATCAAACTCACCAATGGCAATTTTTACCAGGTAGATCGACAGGAACGTGGTCGAATCTCCTGGTCCGCCCCCGGTCAACACAAACGGCTCGGTGTAAATAAGGAAGCTGTCCATGAATCTCAACAGCACTGCAATGGTCAGCACACCGCGCATCTTCGGCAGTTGGATATAACGAAACACTGCCCAGGTGGATGCGCCATCGATATGCGCCGCCTGGTAATAAGCCTCTGGGATCGCCCGCAGACCTGCATAGGCCAGCAATACCACCAGCGAGGTCCAGTGCCATACCTCCATCAGCAAGACGGAAACCCAGGCCTCCATCGGCACGGTCGGATAGTCAAATTGAATACCCAGCGTGTGAACAATGAAATGCCCAAGCAAGCCGATATCCGGACGCAGAAATACAACCCAAATCGTGCCGATCACATTCCAGGGGATGAGCAACGGCAGGGCGACAAGCACCAGTATCAGTGAGGTTAGCCAGCCACTTTTTTTCGGCATCAAAAGTGCCACCAACACGCCCAGTGGCACTTCGATCAGGAGGACCAGGCCGGAAAACGTCAGCTGGCGCCACAGTGCCTGGTGCAGTCGTTTGCTGTGCAGCATCTCCCGGAACCACTCAGTGCCGACGAAAACCGCGTGGGTGGAATCGAAGACGTCCTGAACCGAGTAGTTGATGACGGTCAATAACGGAATAATCGCGTTGAAGGCAACCAGTAAAACCACCGGCAGAACCAGAAACCAGGCGCGATTGTCAAAGGTCTTCTGCACGCTGCGAACCCGGGTTATCTCAGTACTTCGCCGTCGACATACAAACGTGCCCACTCACGTGGGAAAGCCAGCCAACCCGGTCCAGTCGCGACAGTCACGTTCTCGTCCACCTTCACCTTCACCGATCGTTTTCCCAACAGCGCCGTAGCAATTTTGTAGTTGCCCATATCATCAACTTGCGTCACCTCGGTTTGCAGGTAGCCCTCCGACGCCTGTGGCTTGTAACGTACAAACTCGGGCCGGATACCCAATTCGAGTCGACCACCCGCTAGGCGCGCCTGCTCAGTATAAGCGGGATCGAGGGCAATTGAATGGCCGTCCACCGCGACCCCTGTAGCATCGATTGCACAGGACAACAGATTCATACCAGGACTGCCAATGAAGTGGCCAATGAAGGTATGGGCAGGGTGCTCGAACAACTCGGTCGGACTGCCAATCTGAACGACGCGGCCTTCGCACAAGACCATCACCTGATCCGCAAATGTCAGCGCCTCAGCCTGATCGTGGGTCACATAAATCAACGTCGATTTGAACTCCTGACGGATCTGCTTGAGCTTGAGGCGCAATTTCCATTTCACGTGCGGATCAATCACGGTGAGGGGTTCATCGAACAAAATCGCCGTAACATCCGTGCGTACCAGCCCCCGGCCGAGCGAGATCTTCTGCTTGGCATCCACCGCCAGGCCGCTGGCACGATGCTTCAGATCCCCGGTGAGATCCAGCAATTCCGCCACTTTCGTGACATTGACGCGGACCTCTGATTCCCGAACCCCGCGGTTACGCAAGGGGAAAGCGAGATTGTCGAAAACAGTCATGGTGTCGTAGATCACCGGGAACTGAAACACCTGCGCAATGTTGCGCTGGGCGGTCGACAACCTGGTGATATCACGGCCGTTGAACAAGATCTGACCTTCACTCGGTTGCACCAACCCGGAAATGATGTTGAGCAGTGTGGTTTTCCCGGAACCCGATGGGCCTAAAAGTGCGTAGGCGCCGCCATCTTCCCAGGTCAAATCCGCGCTGTGCAACGCATAGTCCTCGGGTTTCGTCGGCGACGACTGATAACTGTGAGCGACGCCTTTGAGTTCGATGCGCGCCATCAGGCAGCCTGTATATTGTTCAAAGTTCGCGTTGGACCGGCCGCCAGATTTCCGGCAAGGTCAAAAACAAACATCCGATTCGGATCGATATAAAGGCTGACGGCTTCACCCAGGGCATATTCACGCATGCCCTTCAGCAACGCGATCACAGAAATTTTATCGTGTTTTACATGGAGATAGGTTTCAGATCCATTGAATTCCGCGAGTTCGGCGGTTGCCGGGATCTCGACAGCATTCCCGGCAGGGTTCGTCACTTTGATTTGATTGGCCCGCACGCCCAACCGATAGTCGCCAGGCGGTAACGAGCGCATGTGCTCAGCGAGGGGAAACGCCACGCCCGGAGACAAGCGACAGCCTTGCTCGCCAATGCTCGCCTGAATCAGGTTGATCGGTGGATCACTGAAAATTTCGCTGACCCTTTGCGTTGTGGGATGCTGGTAGACCTCCAGCCCGGGGCCGTACTGGAGCATGCGCCCAGCGTCCAGCACGCCTGTCTTGCCACCAAACAACAAAGCCTCCGCAGGATCGGTCGTGGCATACACCACAGTCGTCATGCCGTGGGCAAAGATCTGGCTCAGTTCACTGCGCAGTTCCTCGCGCAGCTTGTAATCCAGATTCACAAGTGGCTCGTCAAGCAGCAGCAGCGGGGCCTCCTTGACCAAGGCGCGCGCCAAGGCAACGCGCTGCTGCTGACCACCGGAAAGTTCCGCCGGCAAACGATCCAGCAGACCCTCAATGTGCAGCATTTCCGCTGTGGCTCTGACCTTGGCGTCAAGTTTGTCACTGGACAGTTGCCTGGCTCGACGCAGGGGGGCCGCGATGTTTTCATAAACGCTGAACGAAGGGTAATTTACGAATTCCTGATACACCATCGCTACGTTACGGTTACGAACGCCAACCCTGGTGACATCACGATCACCTTCGAAAATTTTTCCAGAACTCGGGTGCTCAAGACCTGCCAATAACCGTAATACCGAGGTTTTCCCCGCCTGTGTGGGACCCAGCAATACACTGAACGAGCCGGATTCGAGTTCCAGGTCAAGGCCGTATAGATGGGTGCGACCGTTGACGACCTGAGTGACATTTTGCAGCCTGAGGCGCATTGCTGGGTATTCTCAATTTTTTTCCATGCAGCCGTACGCCGACACCAAATCCTTAGCTGGCGCACCCCAAACCACCGTACCCCACCACCCATCCATCTGCAAGACTGGCTGACTTGGCCCCGGGTGTTGTGACACGAATTTGACTTAGGGATCCGAGCTCTTTGCACTTAGACGGGTCATCAAATCGTGGGTACTGATATGAATGTGTTCAGGCTTGATTCTATCAACAAACCCGATCGTCTTGAGGCGATTCAGCACCTGGTCTTTGACTTCAGTCAGATGGAATTCAACACCAGCACCGTCAGGAAAGTAACAATCAACTCTGCAGCATCGGCTTTGTTATAACGCCAGGTGTGTTTCAGTGTTTGCACATCAATCAAGCCGCAGGCAGCGACCATTATGACAGCGGCCAGCACGGCCATCGGCAAAAAATAAAAAAGCGGCGTCAATGCCAGCACCGTCAGACCGATCAAAGCTGCGGCCACCACTGATGCCAGACCGGTATTAGCGCCTGCGGCGTGATTGACCGCTGATCGACTTAAGGAGCCCGCGACTGGATAGCCCCCGGTAATGGAGGCCCCCAATTAGCGAGTCCCAATGCGAGTTGTTCCTGATTCGGATAGATTTTCTCGCGGCGTTTAGCCGCCAGTGATTTGGCGACTGAGATACTCACCCCAGCGGAATTACATCAAAGGCACAACCCCTGCCATTCCTGCGCAGGCGCAAATCCACAAACCCAACCAGGAGATCCCGTCACCCCCTCAATCCACCGTCACCACATCAAAGGCGTAACTGATCCGCTCCCCGCGATTCTCAAACGGCAAAATCCGATGCCACACATAAGACGGAAACACCACCAGACACCCCTCCTTGGGCTCGAACACCCGCCGCGGATAATCCTCGGTCTGGTAATGGGTCTTCTCCGGCGGCCCGACCTCGATGCAGCCGCCCTGGGTGTTGTCGCCGGGATCGACGATGCCGCCGGTCCTGACGTAATAGGCCCCGCTCAGCCAGGCATTGGGGTGCACGTGGGCATCGGCGCCGGCATCGAGGACATTGGCCCAGCCCGAGAGAATGAACTTCGCAGGGCGCCGGTTGACGAAGGGGTGGTCCAGATCCCCGGGCAGATCCCTGGTGTAGCTCTCGATGGCCTTGCGCACCTGCTCGCGCAGGATCAGCGCCGTGCCCTCGGCGTCGAGGAACAGCTCGCTGGTGATCCCCCGGCGGCGCCCGCCCCACAGGGATGGATGCTGATAGGCGTAGTCGGCCAGGGCCTGGTTGAAGGCGGCGATGGACTCGAAGCCCTCGGGCAGCGGCAGCTCCAGGCGCCGCACCAGCAGGTCGAGCTGGGTGATGAAGTTGAATTCCACGCCGCGGTGGAGTTCGTGCAGGCTGATGGTCTTGTAGGACAGGGCATGGGTGTTGCCCGGCTCCAGGGCCAGGGCCCGGTCGAAAGACTCGATGGCTTCCTCGAAGCGCCCGAGCTCGTGCAGGTCGATGCCGTAATTGGCGTGAATGTAGGCATCCTCCGGCTCGCGCTCGGCGGCCTGGCGCAGGCATTCGGCGCCCTCCTCCTTTTGCCCGGTCTCCACCAGCGCGCCGCCCAGATCCACCAGGGCGCGCACATAGCCCGGCTCGGCGGCCACCGCCCGGCGGTAACTGTCGAGGGCCTCGGCCTCGCGCCCGAGGCGCTGCAGGGCATTGCCGAGGCCCCGCAAAGCGCTGGTGAACTCCGGCTCCAGGGCAATCGCCCGGCGATAGCTCGCCGCCGCCTCTTCCATGCGATCGGTGTCCTGGAGCACGTTGCCGAGGTTGGTGTGGGCGGCGATGTTGTCCGGATCCAGCTCGATGGCGCGCTCGAAGGCCTCGATGGCGCCCTGGTATTTGCCCAGGTTGCGCAGCTCGATGCCGAGCTGGTTGTGGGCGTCCACGTCCCCGGGCTCCAGCTCGATGACCCGCCGCTGCGCCGCCGCCGCCTCCTCGTAGCGGCGCTGGCCGTGGAGCACGATGCCGAGGTTGGCGAAGGCGTTGGCATAGTCCGGGTACAGCCGAGTGGCCTTCTCCAGGCAGGCCAGGGAGGCCGCGTCCTCCCCGAGGGCCGCATGGGCGATGCCGGCCATGTTCAGCGCCTGGCCGTGATCCGGGGCGTTTTCCAGCACCTGGTCATAGAGCGACAGGGCCTGCTGCAGATCACCGTTTTGATGATGGCGAAAGGCCTGTTCGAGTAATTCCTGGGGTTCCATAAGCTACCTGCTGCGGGTGGGTTGGGAATCCTGGCCCGGAAACGGGGCCAGGGCGGATTCTACCCAGCAATCCACCACCGCCGGCAGCCGAAAGGCCCCGAAAATTGTCCCGGATCAGTTTGGCCGGGTCACCCGGGGCGATTTCCCGGGCAAAATCGGGGCTGATGGGGCAAAAAATCTCCGCGGGAACGTCTTTTCACACCGGATTCGGGCTTGGCGCGGCTCCGGGCGCCCCGGGCAAGGGATGCTCAAGGCAAATCCGACCTCGCGGCCCGCTACACCCCGGCCGCATCCTCCTGTATTATCCCGCACCCCGCCGGAAATCACGTCTTTGGGCCGTTAGCTCAGTTGGTAGAGCATCTGACTTTTAATCAGGTGGTCGCAGGTTCGATCCCTGCACGGCCCACCATTGCCAATCAATTGATTAGGTTTGCCAGCCACCCACCCACCTATGAGGTGCCCTTAGGATACTCTACTCGGCAACTGCTCCTGAGTTTCTCTAACTCCTGTATGGAACTCGAATGGCAGAACAACGCCTGTCGACGCTATTCCGATTGACATCATATGGAATACGTAATAGGTTCCTTTAATGATTCGGTCATTTCGATGCCGGGATACGGAGGCGTTGTTCAACGATCAGAGTGTACGGCGATTCCGAAACATCGAACGTGTGGCGAGACGCAAGTTGCTCTATCTCCATCGTGCCATTCGACTGCAGGACCTGCGAGTCCCGCCGGGTAATCGGCTCGAGGTGCTCAGAGGTGATCGCAAGGGCCAGCACAGCATTCGGATCAACGACCAATGGCGCATTTGTTTCCGTTGGAAAGATGGTGATGCGATCGACGTCGAACTAAATACCTGCTCGTCAATGTAGATCACGTGGCGTTCGGCTAGGCCCCCTCCCCCGCGGAACGTGGGGGAGGGACGGGGTGGGGGATAGACAAGGAGCGTACGGGAAGAAGTTCGGACCGTGGAAGCTGATTGAGTTTCTCACACCAGCGTCATGACGGAGTCGAAAGTCAAGCATATCTACGCTCAGATATTTAGTGGACTATCACTGAGGTGGGGATGATGAAAAAGCCGTTGGATCCCATTCATCCTGGAGAGATTCTCCGCGAGGAATTTCTCAAGCCAATGGGAATCAGCATCAATCGCCTGGCACGGGAGGTTCTGGTTCCCCCCGGACGTATCAGCGAAATAGTCAATGGCAAGCGCGGAATTACGGCGGACACGGCGCTGAGGCTGGGCCGGTACTTCAATACCTCCCCTGACGTATGGCTCGGACTTCAAACTGAGTACGACCTACGGGTCGCCAAGCGAAGCGTCGGGGGCGATATTGAGAAACGCATTCATCCGTATGCCGCATAAAGTCAGAGGTGCCTGCTTCTGTGGGCGATATACTGCTGTAGTCGCGGTCCGATCTGACACTTTGCTTGAAAGAGTGCCATGACCAATATCGAGAATGTCCATCCTGCGAGCTTTTGCTTGAGGAGTCGAGGTGGGATTCGTCCGTGAGGGTGATGTCGAGATCTTCGGAAAAACGGTAGGTTTAGAAGAAGCATTTCTTGAGACAGGTGCCTCCCTTGAACACCCAGCTGTCGGCAATCTTGGCGTTGGCAGAGATGCCGGCAAGGAGCCAGCCGAGCGCATAGTCTTTTTCTACGACGTGAGGATTGAGATTGAGCTGGCCCGCAAGGCGGATGATTTCCGTTTTGCCGATCAACCGCGTTCATTCCCGCCCCAGCCCGCGGGGACGCGCAGATGCCAACGGGTGACGAGCCGGGGACACTCGAGTGCCGGATCGAGCTTTGCGTAGCCCTTGGTCAGCCTCGACTTTGCCGCATCGGTCAGGTCATCCCCCTGCGGATGGCGCTCCGCGAGAAAGCCGAGCCGTTTGAACACCGCGCCATTGCCGAGTCGGTCTGCGTAGTCGATGAGCATGTCGGGATCGGCGTCCTTGCGACGCATGTATTGACCGAAACAATCGGTAACGTGCTGTATACCGCCGCCGCAGGCCGGGTCATCGAGCATGTCGATGATCGTTCGGTGAACATCCGAAACCAGTACCCGACTCTGGCTGCGCCAGACAGTCCTGGTGCCGAAGAAGTGGTCTTTCTTGATGTGTTTGAGCGAAAAGATGGCGCTCTGGCTCGCGACCCTCTTCTTGCGCACTGAACGGGTGGTGAAGACCAGGATGTCGCAAAAGATCTGCTCGCTAAGGTCTCAATGCCCGGCTGCGCTGCGCCCACCGATGTAAGCAGGGTCGAAGAGCGCAGGAACCAGAATCCACGGATCCTCGACGACCTGCTCGGATTCATGAAGCGCCAGCTGAACCGGGACGTAGGCCCCAGTGCCGACTCGCCTGAGCAAACCTTGTTCGGCCCAACGGGAAAGCAGCTTCGCTGCCTCGGTTCTGGAGACCGTCAACGTCGTCTCGACGTCCGCGATGCGCAGTACGTCTCCCGACGCATTGAGGACGGCAGCGAGTCTGGGCTTACCGGATTGGCGGGTTGCGTTAGCCATGCTATATCTGAGATGCGATTTATCCGTTATTTCGGGAATTCGAGGTATTGCACAGATCTAGATAACTATAGTTAATATGTAATTTTTCACATTAAACGGGAGTTCTGACAAGTACAATATTGCCAGCGTCAGGCAGAATGCCCAGACAGGGGCGGGGAAGTTCAGAATGGTCGGGTTCGACATATCCTGAGCAGCTGGTTATGTGCAGCAGTTAACCATAGACAAGGCGTACACTACAGAAAGATGGCGATTATGGAGAAATCAATGAAGATTCTGGAACTCACCGTTGACGAGCGGATCCGTCTAGTGGAGGACATCTGGGATAGCATTGCGGATGAACAGCAAGTTCTTCCTATTTCACTGGAGCAACGGCGAGAACTTGACAGGCGGTTGGAGTCCTATCGAATGTCAGGCGAACCCGGTGTACTGGCCATAGAGGCTATTGAGAGAATCCGAGCCGAGTTATGACGATACGCCTTCGCCCAGAAGCGGAGGCTGATGTTTCGGAAGCCGCACATTGGTACGAGTTGCAACGCTCAGATCTTGGATCAGAGTTTCTTGACGAGGTATTAAGGACCCTTTCGTCGATATCAGAACGTCCTGAGTTATACCCTGTTGTACATGGGAGCGTCCGGAGAGCAATGATCAACCGATTTCCATTCGGAATTTTTTACCTTTCGGACAACTCCGAGCAAATTGTTCTTGCAGTGATGCATGGAAGCAGAGACCCATCTCGATGGAAAGACCGCACATAACCAGGCCG
>Ga0114931_10002625_pt1 | contig 22795 bp, 23 predicted proteins | sample 2SBtaG_FD_89579 | JGI IMG/M metagenome (GOLD analysis project Ga0114931, IMG submission 89579) | Deep subsurface microbial communities from Kolumbo volcano to uncover new lineages of life (NeLLi) - 2SBTROV14_V59a metaG | ecosystem: Environmental > Aquatic > Marine > Volcanic | place: Kolumbo... | reverse complement strand
CCTCGGCTGATGCCCGCAGCCACCGCTGCCGTCAGTTCATTCTCGGACGCCATGCGGTGGTTCGCCAGGGTGGCGCCAAACCCCGCAGCGAAGGGGAGCACAAACTGCAGCATGGCGGGAGCCGCCAGAGCCATGTACTTGAGGGCGTCAAGTGGTCCAAGCTTGCCGTCGGCCAGAGGCTGCACGCCCGCTGCGAACGCCACCACGATCGTCGCGATCGCAGCGGTGAGCGCGGTGAGGCGAAGCGACTCCAGTGCGATGGCGATCCACAGAGTTCTCGGCGCCCGCTGTCGCATTGCAGGATCGTCGCACCAATCGGACGTTCAGGCAACTCGCCCCAATCGCATGCGCCATTGCGGACCTCTGCCTGGCAAGGGGCGCAAGTCACGCCGCCTGTGCGGACCTGGCGGACCTTCGCAATCACGCAGCAGCAGACGAAGCCGAGCGTCGAGCATTGCTGCATTCGACCATTGACTGGCCCCGGGCGATGCGATGACCAGATGCGGGCGCCGCTTGGAATGGAGACGACTGATGCGAAGCGGGACGAAACATATCGCTGGCGATCACCACCAGCATTCTGGCTGGCCTCGCCAAACGTCCGCTTTCACGCTGCTTGAGGGTCTCCTGGCCAGCATGACGCTCGCGCTGCTTGTCCTGGGTGTTGGCGCCGCGGTCTCCGCAGCCCAGAACGCAACGATGGAGGGGCAGAAACAGATCATGGCCACCATCGTGGCTGATGATTTCGCCTCTGAACTTATGTCGCTCAAGTACACCGATCTCGCGATGCACAATGGCGACCTGCAGAATGTCGGCCAGTTGAAGACCTTTGACGGCGACAAGTATCCAAAATCCTATAACTGGCTGGGTCGTCGCGTCAGTGTCAATCTGGTTTCCATAACGAACCCTTCACTCATGGTGACCATTGTCGGCCAGCGCATCATTGTGACTGCATTCGACAACAAGCGCGATCTGGCGACCGTGGAGCTCTTCGTGCCGGAGCCGCCCAAGTGAATACCAACGTTAATCATTCCCAGCGCTGTGCGACGGTTCTACAGCGAACAGCGCGCGGCCTGTCGCTGCTTGAGTTGTCGCTGTCGCTCGTTCTCGTGGCGATGGTCGGCTTTGGCATCGCATCAATGATGGCGATGGTCAGCGCTGGCGCAAACGCATCGCGCGACGCGCGATCGGCGTTGCAGCGCACACACGCTACCCAAATCCGCTTGAACACCTACATTCATCCCGCATTGGCGCTCTTGCAGGTAGACGCAGCGCAAAACGCTTTCGTGCTTTGGCTGCATGACGATCGCCCGGGCGGACGCATTAATCTGTCGGAAATGCGCGTCTTTTCCCTTGACACGACGACGGGCGTCGTCTCTGTCGAGTGGGTGGAGTTCCCCTCGACATGGACTGCGTTCGACAAGATCAAAGCAGACAAGGAATATAAACAAGACACCAATTTCCTCACAGAATTCGCGGTGCATCGCGCGATGGGCCATGTGCGTTCGACGCCCATCAGTGATGGCGTCGTCGCCTGGAGCGCGTCGTACAAGACGAAAAAGCCCTTCGAAGCAAGGCGCATCGCTGTCAACATCGCTGTCGATCGAGGCGACAGCCCTTCGCTGCAGACACTGATGACGTTTGGCCTGGCGAATTACACGAAGCCACGGAAATGACCAGAATCAGGGAAAGGAGCGACCATCATGCAAGCACGCATGGTATGGCGCAGCATCGCGCAGCAAACCAGAATACGAAGCGGGCGCACCCCAAACAGCAGAGGCGTAGCGCTCCTGCTTGTGCTCATAGCGATGACGAGCGCGACGGTGCTCGCGGGCTCATACCTGGTGTCTCGGCGGAATAGTCCAGGCATTGGCGCCAATGTGCTGCGCTCTGCGCAGGCTCGCTGGGCGGCGAAATCCGCTGCGGAATATGCGCTCGCTGCGCTGCAGACGAACATCAACTGGTTCGACGCTGATCCGACGACGCTCATGCCCCAGTTTTCGTTTGGCGATGCGATGGTCACCGTGTATGTGACGAATATGGCGGGGAACACACCTGCGCCCATAGACACTGATCTGGTCATCGTGGCGCTGGCGACCGTCAATGGCGTGACGGTGCGCGCCGAGCAGCTCGTGTCGTACAAGTCGGGATTCGGGACCAACCAGGCGTTTGATCCGAGACTGGGTGAATTTGCGGTCTATACAATGGGCCAGACCACGGTGGATAGCACCGCCATGATTTTTCCCTGGTCAGCAAGCCCCAATTACCACGCAGGCAGACCCGTCAAGGTTGGGGGCGCCTATACCTCGTCCTTTGACGCTGCGTACGACCCCAACGCAGCGGTGCTCAGCGCGGGACTCTACGTGCCCGACACAGCGACGTTGTCGCTGCAGGCCCTCATCGGTCAGCAGCCATTCGAGACGGGCGGCATCGTGCCGTCGCTCGTGCGTGTGGCGCCCGCTCCATTGCCTGCGTCGTTCGCCACTCTTCCGCTCGCTTCACCAGTGGATGATTGGGTAATGAGCTCTTCGGACGCAGGGCGACTCGACGCTGGCGTGCACCAGTCGCTGCACGCGATAGGCGCAAATTCCATCGTCACGCTCGACGCAGCCAAGGGCAGTGACTATTCCTTCAATGATCTGCACCTCATGAATCAGGCTGTGCTCTTTGTCAAGGGTGATGTGCGTATTCATGTGCAGGGCGACCTGTGGGTGTTGAGCGGCTCAGACATCGAACTTGACAAGAAGTCCACGTTGAAGATCTTCACAGATGGCGACGTCATCGTGGACGACGCAGCGATCGGCTTTGGCCGCAAGACGGCGCGCGACGCTGCTCGCAGTGTGAACAAAGTGGAAGGCAAGTATCTTCCCGCTAACCAGGTGCAATTACTCGGCTTGCGCCGCAACATCCTCGCAATTGGCCCCGCCACCTATCAGCTGGGCACGAACTCGCTGGCGCGCATGGTTGTGCACGCGCCCATGGCGGACGTGTCGATTCAGACAAATTCGGCGATTTTTGGCAAAGTCACAGGCGACACGCTCGATATGGGCGTCAACGCAGTGATCGCCTATGACACGGCGCTGGACAAGGGCGTTGGCGTCACAGAAAAGAAAGGGCCGCTGTACGACACATCGGGCGCGCTGCTGCCCCAATTGCAAACGCTGCTGGCGACGTTTGATCCATCGGTGCAAACCGCCGAAGACCTGCGTTTGGCGCTGCTTGCTGATCCGACGCTCAGCGCCTTTCCTGTCGACACGCTTGCGCAGATGTTGACCATACCAACAGCGACGAAGCGCGACCCCCGCCGAGCCGTCGCCAGGTCCTGGCCATCCGAGGCGCTCGCCTTTGAAGCGTCCGCAGCCACGGTCGCAACCAAGTTGCCCTGGGCGCCTGGGGTGGATCAGATCACAGTCAATTATCTGGCGGCGATAGCGGGTGTGCCGACCACGCCGCCTGGGACAGGTGGCACAGGCACGACTGGAACTGGAACAACTGGAACGGGCGGAACAGGAATCACGGGCACAGGAACCACGGGCACAGGCACAACAGGCACGGGAACCGGCGGGAGCACAATAATACCCACTACCACAATCATTCAGTAATTGCTGACTGTCACATGATCGTGATCGCGATAAACAGGCAGGAGCACATCTGTGCGACGACCACAATGCACCCATCTAGCCACGAAGCTCCCTTCATCAAAGCGGCGGCGGCAGGCGTTCACACTTATCGAACTGCTCATCACCGCTGCCGTGATGGTGATCGTGGCCGCCATCGCCCTCCCGTCGGTCCAGGTGAATGGCAAGGTTCGCGTGATCGCAGCGTCAAATCTGTTCGCGTCAGATCTGGAGTACGCGCAGTCGCTTTCGCTGTCGGCGCCTGGCGATCCAGCCCTGGTGCGCGTCGCTGCGGATGGTTCAGGCTATTGGGTGGCGAGAAAGTCCGCACCCAACACACCCATTCTGCGACCCGAGGCGAACCAGCTCTACCAGGTCGTGTTCGGCGTGGGCGACGCTCGCCAGCTTGCGGACGTCATAATCACGAAGCTCTCGCCAGCTGCGACGGATGTGCAGTTTGACGAGTTTGGCAGACTCTCGACATCTGAGATGGGCGACTATCTGCTGTCAGCGGGCGGCAAGTCTCTTCGCGTCAAGGTGAGTGCGACCACTGGCGCAACGACCGTGGTCTACTGAGTTAACTGGTCTCGCCAGCCTGCGAGCAATGCGCAACCACCAACACGACAATGGTATGCTGTCGTGGTCGCGGGCCATTGACGCTGTGCCGTGCGATTTGCGGGATACGACGCTTTGCATCGAAACAGCAAGCACTATGAGCAGGCTTTCGCAGCGCGCCTGCGCGAATCGCAGACGCCGTATATTTCCGTCGATGAAGCACGCCGAACGCTCCTGCCCAAAGGCGCCAGACTTCGGGAGCTCGACCTCGCAGATGATCCGCTGGCGGGATCGATACGCGGGTCGAGAACCACGCTCAAGTCATTTGACTTTGTTGTGTATGGGTCAGCGAGGAACCTGCTTGTCGAAGTCAAAGGGCGTCAGGGACCACGAGGCGCCTCGCCTCACAGGCAGAAGTCATCTCGACTGGAGAACTGGGTCACGCGCGATGACCTGGCGTCGCTTCGCGCGTGGGAACGGCTCTTTGGCGACGGGTTCGACGCTGTGCTGGTGTTCGTGTACGCATGCGAGGATTCGCTCGCTCTCGCGCAGTTTGAAGAGACCATCGAGCATGACGACATGCGCTATGGAATTCGCGCTGCGCCAGTGAACGATTACGTCGCCCACATGAAAACGCGAAGCCCGCGCTGGGGCACCGTGGACGTGCCAGCAAGCCATTTCAGCCAGATCGCTGGACCGCTGGGCGCGCTTGCGGGCTGCGCACCAACGCTGGTGTGAAGACATCGCGCTTCCCGCGCTTTACCGCGAGCGGCACAGGCCATACCGTGTCATCAATATGGCAGGCAGGCACAAATCTGTACAAAGGCGGATCGTCAACATCGCGCTCATCGCTGGAGCGTCGCTCATCGCAAGCGTCCTGGCGCCTTCGCAGGCGCACGCACGGGCGTCCATGCCGCTAACCGCGGTGCTGGCGCAAGCGAACAATGCGCCTCGACCGCCGCTGCCCAAAGATCCGGGCAAAGCGCCGCTCATCCTGTATTACGGGGTGGCCTTTGTGCTCGCTGGCGCGACGATCGCCGCTGCGGTTTTCCCGTCCAAGCGCGACCCCGGCGACTGAAACCCGCTTATACAATTACAATCCGCTCTGTGAAGGCGGCACGGGCGTTCCGTTCGCGCAAACGCTCGACTGCGTCGACAATGCGAGCCGCACGGACAGGCTGGATCGTTATCCCGCCAGAACTGCGCCTTACACCCAGCGCCTGCTGTCTTCGTCGCAGCATGGCGGCTCAAAACCCGACGCCATATGCTTGTGCATCACCTGCGCGGACGTCCGGCAGACGCGCAGCGAGTCAACAAGACGGAGCAAACCATGCAAACATTTCGTCATGCGCCCGGTCGATGCGGGCTTCTTGCGATCAACGCGGCGCTTGGCGTCGCAGTGTTGTTCGTCACGTTCTCAATCCAGGCGGACGCCCAGCAGAATGCTGGCAGGGCGCCAGGCGACTACACCATGGTTGCGGGCAAGGTGCAAGGCGTCTCGGAGGCGGCGATTTACATCATTGACGCCAAGAACCAGGAAATGGTCGCCCTCCGCTGGGACCAGAGCGCCCACAAGCTCGAACCCATCGGCTATCGGGATCTCGCGCAAGACACCAAGCGCGCCCTGCGAGGTGGACGATGAACAAGACCCAAACCACGTATAATCACGCTCACAATTCGAAGAACGCAGTCTTAACGCTCACCGCGCTGGCGCTGGCGCTGCTGCTCATCCTGCAGATCGGCTGGTCGCCTTTCGCATCGCCCGCTGTGGCTGGCGACGTGTCAAGCATTGGCGACTACACCGCGCTGACCGCGGACGCAGGCGGGTCAGAGGACATCCTCGCCACGATCGACCGCAGGCATGAAAGTCTGCTTGTGTATGGCGCGTCGCGCAATCGCCTTGAGCTCCTGCAGGCGTACGACCTGAAAATCGTCTTTGCGCAAGCCCGGGCAGCCGTGCGCAAGTGATGGGCGCGTCATGCGCGTCATGCGCGTCATGCGGCTAGGCTTGCAGACCCTATGGCCAATCAGCCGCAACAGCATTCGAACGAAGGGCGACCGCGCGAGTCTGTGCGCGAGGTATTGATTTCAATCGTCATCTCGTTCGCGATGGCGTTTGTCTTCCGCTCGTTCGTCGTCGAGCCGTTCATGATTCCGACGGGTTCGATGGCGCCCACGCTCCTTGGCGCACACGTGCAGGCGCGCAGCCCGCTGACAGGCGACGAATGGGCGATCAACCCGCGCGACTATGTTCGGGGCACAGAGACGCCTTTGCCTGTACAGGGAAGTGACTACGGCCCGATCAACGTCACCGATCCGCACACAGGTCCTCCAGCCAATCGGCGTCTGGTCACGAGTTACAGAGGCGAAGGCGCAGGGATCCTTTTATCCCATAACAATATGCCACTGCAGGCGGGGGACCGCATTCTGGTTCTCAAGCATATTTATGCGCTCCGCGCCCCTAGACGATGGGAGATCATCGTCTTCAAGAGTCCAGAAACACCCAAGGAAAACTTCATTAAGCGCCTCGTGGGGCTTCCCGGTGAGCAACTCCGCATTGTCGATGGCGACATTTTCACAAGGCCAATCAACAGCGAAAGCGAAGATGACTGGACGATAGAGCGAAAACCCGATCGTGTGCAGCGCACGCTCTGGCGCACGCTTTTTTCAAGCGAGTTCACGCCAATCACACAGCTTGGTCAGCAGCCTGATTGGTCGGCGCCCTGGGTGGGTGATGGCTGGGACGAGCACGACGCTGCCTACACGTTCACTGCAGCGGACAGTGTCGCTGCCTCGCTTCGCTGGGATGCGGTGCGCTGGCCCGTGACGGACTGGGAGCCTTACAACGAACTGCTCCCGCAGCGCGGCTTGCCCATAGTGCGATTTCCTGTGGGTGATGTGCGCGTGCGCGCAGGCGTCGAGCCCGCCAGCAGCGATTTCTCCACAGCGGTGACGATCACTGCGCGCAGTGAAGAATTCCAAGCGACCATCGCAAGCGGGACAGTGACGCTGCAGATGCGCCACGACGGGACCGACGCGTGGACCGAACTCGCAAGCGGCCCAGGCGTCGCCTGGCGGCCCGGCCATGTGCACAACATCGAGGTGTGGCACTTCGATCAGACGCTGGAGCTATGGATTGACGGCGCGCGCAAGCTCAGAGCCACGTACGACTGGGATGCAGCAGAGCGGCTGCGCAATTCCATCCCGAGTGAAAACCCAGAGCCCTCGCTGGCGCAGATCGTCAATCCGGGCGCCTACACGCGCACGCAGGCGCGATTCAACTTCGCAGGTGAAGTCAATGGACTCAAACTCCACCGTGTGGGGCTCGATCGTGATCTCTACCACCAGGCGGGAAGGTCCCGAGGCAGACCCGGTGCGCTTCGCGCGGTCACCGAGAAGACCTCGGTCACGCTCAACAAGGATGAGTTCTTCGTCTTAGGTGACAACTCACCCGCCAGCAGAGACGCCCGAATGTGGGACCATGTCAACCCCTGGATAGCGGATCAGATCGACGACAAGATCGGCGTTGTAAACCGACGACTTATTATGGGCAAAGCGTTCTTCGTCTACTGGCCAGCGCGCTATCGCGGCGCATGGGGTCTTCCCATACCAGACTTTGGTAGAATGCGGTTTGTGTTTTAGATCCCCTTTCGCAAACGCCATCGCTGCTGATGGAGCAGTCCTCTGCGCCGCCCATGCGGCGCGCTTCCTCGAATCAGTCTTATTTTTTTGTGTTGTTCTTGGCGCCCCCTCTCCCTCTGGGAAATGGTCAGGGGAGATTCTTCGCATCTCCAGGTCACGCCCTGCCCGCGCTGCGATTGCGATCACGATCACGAAACATGACGACGAAAGCACCTCGCGTCAATGCTCTTTTTCTGGCGGCGGCAGCGGTTCACGCTTGCTGGTGAAGCGTTTGGCCGCTGCGGCGCCAGCGGCGCCTGTCCTTGACGCAGAGGGCGCTGGCGCAAGCGCAGTGCGGCTCCGGTCCCTATTTGCGCGCATGAGCGCTTGAACCGAGAGTTGATCCTTAACGGGTACATCTGCTGGCGATCCAGCGTCCACGGGCGCATGCTCTGACGGCGCCGCGCTGCCAGCGAGCGATGGGGCGGCATTCTGAAACGAAGGCGCACGGGCGCCCCACCGGGCGGCGGTGAAAAGCGCTCCAGCGAGCAGCGCCACAGCAATCGCGCTGTGCGCTGCGGTTCGCCTACGGCGCACGCGACGCGCCTTGCGCAACAGCGCCTGCGGCGGATCGAATTCATATTCTTCAAAAATATCATAGGATTCGCGTCTAGCCCACGCGTCCACCCGATTAATTGCTTCATACCACATCGGTGCGCCCCCTGACCTTTGCGTCATGCGAAATGCTCTGACGCAGCTGGTCCATTGCTCGACGGTGCCGAGCCGCAAGCGTGTTGCGGCTGACGCCGATGGCGAGCGACATCTGATCAAACGTCATCTGCGCGACGTGCTTGAGCACGACGACTTCGCGCAACTGGCGAGGCAATGCGTCCACAGCCTGTCGAACCTCTCCCACAAGATCAACCTCCCAGCCCTGCATGCTCATACGGCGCTGCTCGTCGCGGATGCGCCACGCCCCTTCGCGCGTTTCTCTTCGTCGCTGCGTGCGCAGCATCGTGAGCGACTCGCTGCGCGTCCACGCTGCGAGCATCGCCCGCGGGCATTGGACGCCATGAATCTTGCGTACAGACATGCGAAACATGCGAAGAAACGCGCCTTGCACAGCGTCTTCCGCAAGATCAGCGTCGCGCAGGATCGACCGCGCGTAAACGAGAAGCGAAGGCGCAATCCGCGCGTAAAGCAGTCTGGTCGCTGCTTCGTCCCCCCGCCTGGCTTTGCGGAGCAGATCGCGCTCTTCCAAGTCGCGCTGAATCAACGGATCACCTCGGAATCGCCGCCAAGCGCAGCGATGCGCTTGCGAAGCTTGTCGCGGGCCCGCTTGTCCTGCGCATAAATCCTCATCACATCAGGCATGAGCGATTCCACAAGCGGACCATACACGCCTTGGTGCAGTCGGTCCTTGATCGCTGACACCGCCTCGGCGGGATTCGGCGCGTTCCAGACGCCCGCTGCGTCGTGATAGCTGCGATCAAACAATGTTATATAGGTGTTGAGCAGGCCGCCGGATGCAAGCGCCCGTTCAATGGCGGCGCTGCGGGCGGCGGGAGTGCGGTTCTGCGTGGAGAGTATCTCGCGAATTTCCTGGACGCCCTCTGGCGTTTGGGCGCGATCGCGCAGCCAGCCCGTCATCATCGCGCCCTCAAAAGCGACCGACGCTTCAACGGCGAAGGGATCGTCTTCATTAGCGCTGTTGATCGCTGTGAGCAGTGTTCGTTTCGAGTCGTCGTCCAGTGCGCCACGTTTGTCGAAATACGCCGTCATGTTGTCGATTGTTGTGAAAATGGAAACACTGACAAGCGCGCTGATGACTAGGCGGTCCTGCGCCACATGGCCCGCCATCTTGTATCCAGCAGCGAGGCGTGTGATGGCTTCATGGATATCGCCTTCGTCGAGCAGGACGCGGGCGTCCAGCGCAAGCATGCGCGCATACGTGCGCATGGCGCCAAGATGAGGAAGGAGCGCTTCGGGACCTAGATCGTAATGAATCGCAAAGTCACAGCGGACGATCGTCGAGGCCCGCATAATCTCTGCGATGGCGTCGCTGCCCGTTCTGGGAACCCACTTGCGAAACTTGTCGTGGTCGGTCCATTTGTCCCTCGTAGCGCCCTGTTCCATGGCGCGCATGTCACTGCGAACATCTTTTGAGTAATACAGGCCAGCGGTGAGATAATGCACCGCTGCGTTGTCGTCCCTGTGCCCCGCGGGCGCCATTGCGGCTGCATGTTCATGACCGGTCGGACCATCCTTCGCATCGCTGATCGCACTTGCCCACGCTCCTTGCGCCAACATGCCAGCGAACGCGACAGCGATGGTGACGCAAGCTGCGCTGACGCCACCTGTGGTCTTGTCTTTCTCCAATCTCCAACCCCGCAAGAAATCGTGTCCTCTCTGTTTCATCACAGCGGCTCCCTTTACTGACCAAGGCGCCAGCCAGCCCACTGCGTGTGTCGATTCTTCGAGATCAACGAATATTTCTTCGATCACTTCAGGGCAAACACCTTGCACAGGCGTCTAAGAGGGTAGCGCTGCGTCCCAGACACGTACACCGTCTTGCTGTCTCGACAAGATGCGCCCAACGGACGGATCGGAGAACGCTCCCGCCAGAGGAAGCGTCCATTTTGACAGATGCTCCAGATCCCCCCGTGGCGCGGTGTGGGCAAGCAAGACACGTATCGCGTCGTCACTTCACGATAATCGCAATGTCGCGCGCAAACGACAGCGCCGCTGCAATGACGCCTCTGCCTGTGCTGGCGTCCTCAATGGCGCCAAGTAGCCGATCGCGTGCTGCTTGGGCTGCGTCAAAGTCGAACGCCCGGGCGGGATCTTCCGAGGCTGCGGGAGCGACGGCGGCGATCGCGTCGCGCGAAATGCGCTCAATTTCCTCGCGCGACTGGTCGTCAAGCGCAAGGAATTGCTCCTGCCTGGCGATCACGCTGTGCGCCCGAGCCAGCTCCATGAGCGCCGCTGCGAGCACGCTGCGCTCCTCGTCGCGGATGGTGAATGCGCCAGGCTGGGACAACCGATCAGCGAGCGACTGCAATATTTCTGTGTCAATTGGCATTATGTGCATCCTTATCTGGGTTTTGTTCTACTTGGTTTGTGTGTGCATGACGGAAGGGCGCAAGCCTTCCAACAAGTTAAACTGGTCTCGATTCGTTTCCGCAAGGCCAAACGCACTGCGCCTGTCATGATGCTGGCGAACTGGATGTGATTGAATTGGCCTTTGCGCCAAGCACGCTGTCGAGCACGCGCTGCGCTGCGGCGCGCTTCGTTGGGTCGTCCACGCGCTCAACAATTGCAGTGCGCCATAGCTGTGCAGCCAGTTCACGCAATGTGGCGCCTGCGTCAGGCGAGAGATTGGTCAGCGCGTCAAGAGCCGCTGCGTCGGCGCCAACCTCCGCGAGCAGCCTGGCGATCGCGCCGCTGCGTGTATCCATCATGGCGAGCAGCGTCTCGTCAGCCTGCGCCTTTGCGCGCAGAGGAGACAGCGACGACAGGGCGTTTCGCAAGTCTGCTGCGCCTGTCGCTCCGGGCGCACGAAGCGCGTCAGCGATCTGATGAAGGATGCCAACAGCGGCGTCGCGCGTCAATGCGCCAGCGCGAACATCCGCAGCGAGGGTGTACGCGACATCGTCAGCGGACGGCGCCGCAGCGATGTCGGCATCAAGTCTGACGAGGTTTACTTCCCCTGACATGGTGATATATCTGGTGATTGTCGCGCGGGCCAGCTGGTTTCGCAGCGCAGCGGATTGAATATCAAGCAGCGCCGCCATCAGCGTGCGCGACAGCGCCAGGTCAGCAACCTGCGCCGCCGCCAGTCGGTTGAGCGCATCCCGCTGCGCTGCTGCTACAGGCGCGCTTTGGTTGGTCGCGACGCATCCTGCAGTAAGAACCGCTGTGACTGAGAGAGCAGCGATCGGCAGTATGCGACGGGCTCTACGTTTCTTGGTTACGCGGCCTCTTGGCGAAGGGAAATCGTTTCTCATGGCGGATCTCCGGCGCGGCTCTGGCGTAAGAGCCAGCCCGCACCGGGAGTGTGGCGCAAGACGCATACATATCCAGTGTCGTTGGGGTGAACCATCAGCCATTGCGCGCACACCCGGCGTCAGGCGCCCAACCTGAGCGCGCAGGCCCTGACTGTGTGGGTCTCACCCAGACGTTTCGCGTGAAGCGGCGACGCAGCGCGAGGTCGTCCAGCGGGCGTTACCGCGTCGCGTGCGCTGCGGGCGATTGCCGATACATATAGTTGCGCCGCCTGCTGACAACGGGCGCCAGGAGCGGTTGACGACGATGTCGGGCTTTCAAACGATCCAGGACCTCTTGAGCCGACTGTCGGCGTACCCCGTCTGGCAGGTGGCGATCGAAATGGTGGTCATCTGGGGGTTCGTCTATCTGATCTGGCGATTTGTGCAGGGGACACGGGCCGCTCGCGCCCTGGCGGGCATCATTCTGCTCGTCCTGCTCACGGTGCTCCTCCGCCTGTTTACGCCTGTCGAATCGTTCGAGCGCCTGTCGCTGCTCTATGACAAACTGCTGACACTTGTCGCGGTGGCGCTTGTTGTCGTCTTTCAGCCTGAATTACGGCGGGCGTTGATTCGCCTGGGTGAGGCGCCCTTCTTTTTCTCCACAAGTCAGGATGTCGCCAGCGTTGTGGAGCCGCTCGTCGCCGCTGCGACATTCTTGAGCAAGAACAAGTTCGGCGCGATTGTGGCTGTTGAACGGCAGGTCGGCTTGCGCGAAACCGCAGAGACAGGCAAGGCGCTGAGCGCTGACCTCAGCGCTGAACTACTCGAATCGATCTTCTGGCCAAGTAATCCGCTGCACGATATGGGCGTGGTTATTCGGGGCAACAAGGTCGCTGCTGCGGGCGTGCAGTTCCCGCTCGCTGAGGCGCGCGAGGTCAATGATCCGTCTCTTGGCACTCGGCACCGCGCTGCGATCGGGCTGACGCGATCGACCGACGCGCTCGTCATCGTAGTAAGCGAGGAAACCGGCGCAATCAGCCTGGGTGAGCGGGGCAAATTACAGCGATGGCTCACGCCCGAAGCGTTGCGCTCCGAGCTGACGCGCAGGCTGTCGCCAAGCATGCTTGCTCAACAGGTGGCTGAAGTGGAGGCTGAAGCGATCGAGAGCGACGGACTATCCACGGAAGGCGCCAACGAAAAGCCCGCCAGCGCCGCTGACGCAACGAACGAGGAGCAGGCGGCATGATCGACGGCGCGCGACAACCAGGCCTGTGGGCAAAGACGCGCGTCTACCTGGGCGTCACGCTCGCCACCGTTATTATTTGGCTTTTTGCGGAGGTGCAGAGTCTCGCTGAGCGTCTGGTTGAGACCGAGGTGCAGCTCGTTTCAACGCAGACAGGATCGCTTCGGGTGCGCCCTGCGGAGCCCGACGATTGGTCGGGCCGCGTAAAGGTGCTCTTGCGGGGATCCCGCGCAGCGCTGGCCAAGGCGGAGCGCCGATTGGCCACGGGGTTCAATCTCTCCCCTGACAATCCCACTGTGCCCCCTGTGTCGGGCGTGCATTCGATTGATCTGAAACAGCTGCTCTCACAGGACCGCGTGCTCGCTGACGTCGGCGCCCGCGTCGTGTCTACCGAGCCCGCAAGACTGCCGGTGCGCGTCGTTCGGCTGGTGACGCGCGAGGCGGACGTGGTCGCTGTGCTGCCTGACGTGCAGGTTCAGGGTGAGCCAGAATTCGCTCCGGCGCGCGTGCGCCTCACGGCGCCGGAATCGTTGTTGCGCAATATCGAGTCAGACATTGGCGGCGCGCAGGTGTTTGTTACGCCGACGAGAACGGCTCTTGAAGCATTGCCGGAAGGATCGCCTCAGGTTCTGGCGATTCGCCTCAAGCCGCCAAGCGGCCTGGCGAGCGATCCTGACGTCACGATCGATCCGCCATCCGTGCAGATGACGATTACGCTGCGCAGTCGGCTGGCGACCACCAGGGTTGCGCCAACGCCCATCTGGATCGCTATTCCGCCGACCGAGACGCAGCGGTGGAATGGTCCTTACATTGACGGCGACCCATTTCTCCAGGAAGTTGTTGTACATGGGCCAAGCGATCTGATCGAACGAATCAAGACGCGTGAAATCGGCGTGCTTGCGGTTGTCTCGCTTTCCAGCGATGAACTAGAGCGAGGGGTTAACGAGAAAACGGTTTCGTTCGCGCTCCTGGAGGACGGCAAGATGGTGGCGCCGCCCCCGAACGTCCAGTTTGAAAGTGCGCAAAGCGCGGTTCGGCTGAAGTTCTCGCGCGTCGCGCCCGGAACGCCTGCGGGGGGGCCTACATCAACATCACCCAATCAACAACAAAATAATTAGTCTAATCCTTGAATAAACCATAGCTGGGCCGTTCGTGACCGCCCTGCTGTTCAACGCGATGACACACTGCCGAGCAGGCATTCGAGTGGATGGCGTCGTCTTGCTTCAGCCTCCTTGCCCATGGACGGGCGGGCAGCCACCGGGGCAAGCGAAGAATCCCCCTCACTCCCCCAACCTTTCAACCATATCACATAGGGAAAAATGGAATTATAACTGGCGCGACGCTGCGTTAGCTCGCCCGAACGGCGCCTGGTGCGAAGCCGAAAAAGGGCGTAAGGGGCGCTAGAGCGAGCACGACGATGGGCGTCAGGACGCCGGTGTAGACAGCCGACGCCAGGCGCGACGTCATTTCCGCAGTTGCGGACACCTCGATCGCTGGGTCGTACCATGAGCGGGCCGTGAGCACGCCCGCAATGACAAGATTGGCGATCGCCGCTGCTGAGAATCCCATCGCAGCCGCTGCAAGCGGGCTCCGGCGCATCATCATGGCGCGCACAGTGACAATGAGCTGGGCTGCGAGCAGGCATCCCAAGGCGCCGGGGCCGATGACCGCAATGGTGGATACGCCAGTCTCGCCGGCGGAGACGCCCGCGCGCGTCAGATCGAGCGCCAGCCCAAGCGCCAACCCGGTCCATAGCGCGATGTGTCGTGGCGCGTGCATTGCGACAAAGACGAGCAGCGCAATTGCGAAACTGGGCGCGATGCCTGAAGACCCCAGCCCCAGCGCATCGCGCAGACCCAGTTCAAGGCCGAGACTGAACCACGCGACAATAATGAAAAAAGCCCAGTTCATTGTGCATCACTTTCGTCGGCGTCAGCGTTTGCCTGTGTCGTGACAGCGGGGGTGCGCAGAACCACCTCGCTGACGCGCTCGATGTCGATCGCTGGGCGAACGACGACGGTCCTTCGAAGTGGTGCATTTTCTTTGGGGTAAATACGTTCGATTGTTCCAAGGATGAGCATCTGCGCCGCCTGCGGCCACGAAGGATCGCGAAGGCGCACGGTCTGGCCAATGTCGACGCCAACCGCGTCCGCTTCAAGATCGCCCGCGAGCGTTCCATCCCTCGCGGCGCGAATCTGGCACAACCAGCCCAGCGGTTTGTCGCGCGTGATGACGGCGCCCTGCATCCACTCTTCATGGGGAGCGCGCGTGATGGGCAGGACGTAGCTATGCCGAGCCCGCGCGTCGACCACGCGTCCGACAAGATGCTCACCCGTCGCGACAGCCACCGAGACGCGCGCCTGCACGCCCTGGCTTGTGCCCGCGCGCACCATCAGGACACCGTCGCGCGGATCGCTTGATGAGCCGATGACCGACGCGACGATGGGCGTGATGTCGATGTCGGGCTGGACTGACACGCCGCGCTGCAGGCTTTCGACCCTGCGTTCAAGATCTTCGATTCGCTGCAAAGCGACGAGGTACCGGCGCGCAAGCCGGTCACGTTCACGCAATGTGTCGCGCAGTTCCTTTGGCGGCGCCGGGCCGCGCTGAGCGGGTCGCAGGAAGTGCGCCAGAACGCTCGCGCTGTGCGCGACCGGCGCGACGAGGACGACAGCAGGGTCCTGCAGGCTGCGCGTCCACCTGCTGAGTCTTGCGGGCGCGAACGACAGCAGCAGCAGCGCAATCACCGCGAGCAGAAATGCTTTGCTTGTGTGGTCGCTGTGTCGGCGCATGGGAAGGACTCAGTGATCAGTCAATGGTCAGCGCGACGACAGCTGCGACTTGTGCGGTGAAGCCAACTCGCCACATGTATGCAAATTCGCGCCGACAAGGTGTCGCTGCTCGGTGCAAAAATACAAGAGAAATGTGCAACAAGGCAAGAATCCCTCTCTCCAGCTCTCTCCCAGAGGGAGCGGGGGCAGGATGTGACGGGCGGACTCGCCGTTCGGAGGGAAGGCCTCGCGCTCTTGCGCGACTACACATCGGCTTCGCTCTCAAGCACTTCGCCCCATTCATCGATGTGTTCAAGGTAAATGGCTGTGCCGCGCGCGACGCAGGTGAGTGGGTCTTCCGCCAGGCGAACCTCAAGCCCGGTGGCGTTGGAGAGCAGCACATCGAGCCCGCGAAGCAGTGAACCACCACCTGCGAGCGTGATGCCATTGTCGACGAGGTCCGCAGCGAGCTCCGGATTGGCCCGCTCGAGCGTGCGCGTGACGGTGTCGACGATGGCGCCAACCGGCTCCTGCAACGCCTCGCGAATTTCGTCGGAAGAAATCTCCATTTTTCTTGGCAAGCCGGAGATCATGTCCCTGCCGCGAACTTCGATGGTGGATTCTTCACCCACGGGCGCCGCCGATCCGACCTCGATCTTGACGCGCTCCGACGTCTGCTCACCCACCATGAGGTTGTAGTTGCGCTTCATGTAGGTGATGATGGACTCGTCCATATCGTCGCCCGCGACGCGGACCGACTCGCAGACAGCGATGTCCGCAAGCGACATGATGGCGACCTCGGTCGTTCCGCCGCCTATATCCACAATCATGGAGGCAGTTGGCTCGACAAAGGGAAGCTCGGCGCCGATCGCCGCTGCGACGGGCTCTTCCAACAGGTAGATCTTGCGGGCGCCCGCGCGTTCAGCGGAGTCGAAGACGGCCCGCTTCTCGACAGCGGTGATGCCGCTGGGGACCGAGATGACGACGCGCGGGCCGAAGATCTTCGTCCTGCCATTGACCTTGCGGATGAAATACCCGAGCATGGCTTCGGTGATTTCAAAGTCGCTGATGACGCCGTCTTTGAGCGGACGCACCGCAGCGATGGTGCCAGGCGTCTTGCCGAGCATTTCCTTGGCGGTCCAACCGACAGCGTTGCCCGAGTTGAGCACGCGGTTGGTGCCCTTGCGCACCGCGACCACGCTGGGTTCGTTGAGCACAATGCCCTCGCCGCGGACAGCGACAAGGGTGTTGCAGGTGCCAAGGTCGATACCCATATCGACGCTGAACCAGGACATCACGCGGTCTAGGAGCACAGCCGAGACTCTCCACGCGCACCGGGGCTCCGCCCTGGCGCGGTTCTCGCGTCCATCCACTGAAGCATCGGCATCAGTGGTGGCGCGACGACAAGATTATCGGGTTCCGGCATCGGCGTTGCGAGGGCCGTACTTGAGTGGGAATGGCGATTTTTTCGGTCGATGCGTAAACACGGGCGAATTTGGGCCCGTGCTCGACTGGCGGATCGTCAGCGATTGAGGTCAGCGTTGGGGAGTTGCACGCTGCCTTCCTGCTGCAACTTGATGGCGCCCGCTGGTCCTTTTTCTGGCGCGACGAGTGACGCCTGTTCAAAGGCGAAATAGGTCGCCGTCGCAAGGCACGCAACCGCCACGAAGAGGAGGCCGGTGTAAATCGTGAGCGGGGGTTTGGACTTCCCGCCGCCGGGCATCTGCATGCCGAACTGACTCATGCCAATGTTCCTTTTCGCTCGCCTATCTTCACTGACGACGAGAGCCTCTTAGCGCAGGGCGCTGATGACGGTGTCGCCCGATCGAATCTTCACACTGCGATTAAGGGTGTCAATCCTACCAATAGCCTTTTGGAGATCCACGCGCGTCACCACAAACTTGGCGAGAAACCGACCATCGCGCACGATGTTGAGCTCCATACCCGTACGGATGCGGTCGTTGGATCCCGCGTCGATCTCCGCGAAAGTATTGCCGCTCCCACTGTCGGGCGTGACGCGCGTCACGCGTGCTTCAAGCACGCTTGTCGTCCGAGGCGAGGCGCCGGGGGCCGCTGCGATTGCGCCATCCTGCGACATCGCTGTCTGGAGTTCAGCCAGTTGCTCCTGCAAGGCGCGGTTGTTGTCCTGGGCGACCTGGAGCTGTCCGGTCAGGTCGTTGATTCGGTCCGCCAGTTCGGTCTCGCGCTCTGCGTTGCGAAGCTGGCCATCGCGCAGATTCGTCAGTTCACTGCGGTAACTTTCGATGAGCAGCGCAAGCGTCTTTTGCGTTGCGGACATCTGCTCGATCTGGCTGCGAAGAGAGGCTGACCGTGTCTGGCCATCTTTCACATCCGCAAGCAGCCTTGCAGCCTCGCTCTTGGCGTTTGTGCGATCAGCTTCGAGGGCGGATTTCTGACTGACCAGGCTCGCCCGCTCCTGGTCCCATTCCTGCCTGGCGAGCGCAAAGGCGCCATCCCGTGCCTTGATGTCTGCGGATAACGAAGCGACCTGCTGCGACATGCGCTGGTTTTCCTGCACGATCATCGCTGCGTTGTAGGTGAACGCGACGGTCAGTGCGGATAACAGCACAGCGAGGACCGCTGCGAAAACAACCAGTATCTTTGTAATGATGTGCAAGGCGACGCCTCCGGAACGAGCGTGCGGACGGACTGTGGTTCGACGATGGTTTCACCAACAACGCTGCGCAATCACCATGCGTCCACTTCACAAGCGGGCGCACAGACGCCACAGCCGTTGGCTGCTTCACAATACGCTGCTTCCCACGCTGCGGATCCCGGATCTACAGCCTTGAAGCGACGACCATGCGGATGATAGTCTCCACGAAGAGCTCCTGCCCCCGCGTCGCTCGACCCAGCCCGGTGATCGGACCAAACGACCAGCCAGCGATCCGGTTTCAGCGGTTTGCCTGGACAGCGAATCGATCGCGGCGTTGGGGCGTGAGCGCCTTGAGGATGCTGCTGGCGACAGCGATGCGAACGAGCAGAGACGGATCATCGAGCATGCTGGCAAGCGATCGCAGGGCTGCGTCGCCACCCGTTTCGCCATAGACCGCAGCGCACTGGGCCCGGATCGCTGGATTATGATCACGCGCCAGTTCGTCCGCCAGGAAACCGCCGTTGCGCAGGCCGAGCTTGGCGAGCGCCGCCGCCGCTGCCAACCGAACCTCCGCAGGCGGACGATCGGGTCCCGTCTGCGCCATGAGGTAGATGAGTTGGTCGACCGCCCGACGGTCGCCCACTTCACCAATGATCTGCACCGCCAGCGCGGTCGCCTCCAGGTCTTCGGGTCTGCTTGGATACAGCGCCGCTCGAATCGTCTCCACTGCGCCTTCATCACCCAGTTTGACGAGCGCCTCAGCGATCTGCAGCCGAAGCAGCCGCATCCCGATGACTCTGGCCCGCGGGAGCGATCGACGTGCAGCGTCCTTGAGCAGCGGTATTGCGCTGGGGTCGCGCAATTCACCCAGAATAAACGCAGCCATCGCCCTGCGTCTGGGGTCAGGAGACGTCGTCAACAGTTGCGCAAGAGGCGTGGGATTGACCTCGCGATTGAGCTGGCGCAGCGCGTAGACCGCAGCAGCCCGAACAACCGGAGATTCGTCGGCAGTGAGCGGTTCAATCCACGGAGCGGAGTCGACGAGCTTGCGCCTGCCCGCGCTCATGGCTGCTGCGAAACGCACCGCCACGTTGTCGTCCGCAAGAGCTGAACGCACAATTTGCGTGAGCGCTTCGGGCGCCGACTGCAGCGCCTCGATCGCATTGGCCCGCGCCTGGGGATTGGGATCAACCGCAGCCTGCTCCAGCAGCGCCAACGCACGTTGCTTCAGGTCCGCGCGTTCCGCATCTGACATCGCCTGCCCAGCGTCGGCTACGCCTGGCAACTGGCCCGGCTGCCTGATCCTCGCGCCAGTTGCACAACCAGCCAGCGTGGTCACAGCCAGTGCAATCGTCGTCAGCGCGATCGACATGGGCGCAAGAATCACCATCGCGCGGTTGCGCCCGCTTCGACCTGTTGTATATTGCGTCATTGCATTACCCCATATTCTCTGGGAGTGGGCCGGAGAGAGGGATTCCTCGCTCAGCGCCTTTATCACACATAATGCCTGGCTCTCCTGATGAGATATCTCTCCACCGTTGTCTCATAGCCCAGCGTCTCGCAACACCTGCTCGTGCGCACGGACGGGACGTCGGGCCGCCATCACCCATTTCTACGTCGGCGTTTGGGCGTCCGGTTCAGCAGCGCCGCCAGCGCCACGCCGATGCTCGCTAACAGGCACGCCCAGGGAATGGCGACTTGCAACGAGCGAAAGACAGGCGAAGGCGTCAGCGCCCCCAGCGGAACATTCGCAAGCATCGTCCCCGCGACGTTCTGCGCCCCAGTCTCGCCGTCGGGCCCTTCAGCGATCAGCATGCCCGCTGCGTCAAGAGCAGCGGAGACGCCGGTGTTCGCAGCCCGCACAATGGGCGTCGCAGTCTCGATGGCGCGCCAGCGCGCAATCTGCAGGTGCTGCAGGCGCCCCGCGAGCGAGCCCCCAAACCACCCGTCGTTGGTCAGGTTGATGACGATCGCTGCGTCGCGCCCCCCCTTCCTGTTGAAAATGAGATGACGCACAAGTCCAGGCTTCGTGATCTCAAAGCAAATGGGCGTGACGACGCGCACGCCAGCGACGCTCCCCCTTGCCGGTAGAGTAAAGGGCGGTCGCGCTTTGCCTGCATCCAGGTCAAAGGCCATTCCCGCAGCCCCGATCGACAAGAGCCGCTGTTCAAGCCATTTGCTCCATGATATATAGGGCATAGTCTCGCCAAAGGGCGTGAGCACGCGCTTGTCATAGCGCTGCTTCGCGACGGCGCCCTGTTCCACGAGATACACGCTGTTGAACTTCGAGTCCTGCGCAAGCCGCACGCCGCCGGCTGGCGCGGACTCAACACGCCGGCCATCAACGCCAATAGCGCCAATGAGCATGGGTATATTGATTTCACGCGACAGCGCAAGCGTGGCGTCGTAAAAAACGCTGGTGTCGACGCCGTCGAAGCGCAGCCCCGCAGCCCGCTCGACCTTGTTCGCTTCTGGGTCAAGCGTGAGCCCGGGATACATTGTCTCAGGCCACACGATGACGTCTGGTTTGGGATCCGCCTGCGCGAGCTTGCGCGTGAGGTCAACGAACGCCAGGAAGTCCGCTTTGCGCTGCGCTCCCGTCCAGCCCTGCTTGTTGCTCTGGGGCACATTGGTCTGCACGACGCCCACGCGAATTGCGGGGGCGCCAGTTTGCGCGCGTGACACGCCTCGACGCATCATGCCGCCCGTGATCGACGCTGCGATCCAAATCGCAACAGCGCCGATGACCAGATGCGCCCAGCGTCTGCGTTTGGTGTTCAGCGTCAGGGCTTGCGCGAGCAGCGCTGCTGCAAGCGCAACAACCAGCGCCACGCCTGTTGCGCCAACAGCCCGCGCAAGGCCCGCGACGGGCCAGCTGGCAAGTGGGTGCGCGACAGAGAACCAGTTATATCCGGTCAATACAACACTTCCTCGCAGCGTCTCGACGCCAACCCAGGTGGCGCCTAGCCCCAGCCACGCCCACGATCCAAGTCGCTTGGCCCCTGCGCCTATCCATATAAATATCGCTGGGTAGATCGCCATATACAGCGCAAGCAGCGGATACCCCACCGCGGTCACGCCCGCCATCCACGATTCTTCAATGAGCCAAAGCGGCATCGACGCGAGTCCAGCGACGACGCCCGCCAGCCGAACCCGTTTCGTCCGCAGCGCTAGAATCATCAACGGCGTAGGCGCAAATGGCGCAAGCGCTGTCCAGCCCGGCGTAGGTAAGGCCAACCCGAGCAGCAGCGCAAAGCCCCCTCCCGCCAAGAGAGCCTTCACAACCTCACGTCGCACATTTGCGGACGATGCTCGCACCTGCGCAGAATAACCCTTCTCACTGGCGAGAGTATCGAAGGCGCGGGCGCCCCGCCTTCCCCTCCGCCCCCCCATCCCGTGTCGACACTCGTCTGCTCCCAAAACGCAAGAGCGACGTGCGCAAGTGCGCAAGCAGATCAAGCGAAGAATCGCTCTCCCCAGCGCTCCCCAACCCTCTCCCAAAGGGAGAGGGAGTCGAAGAAAAACACAAGGCGTATTATTGTATAAAAGGCACATATTTATGTGTGCGCAATTTCGACTCGACCTGACTCCCAGAGCCAACAGTCGAGGTTACTTTCCTGCGTAGTCGATGACGCGGGCGATTTCGTTGCGCAGCTCGGCGCGGGGCGTGACACGATCGACCATGCCCGTTGCGAGCAGGTGCTCTGCGCGCTGAAACCCATCGGGAAGTTCCTGCTTGATTGTCTGCTTGATGACGCGAGGCCCTGCGAAGCCGATCAGCGCCTTGGGCTCTGCGAAGATCACATCACCAAGCATTGCGAAGGACGCGGTGACGCCTCCGGTGGTGGGGTCGGTGAGCACCGAGACAAAGAGCCCGCCAGCGCGGTCGAAACGCGCCAGCGCCGCTGCTGTCTTGGCCATTTGCGCAAGCGACAACCCCGCTTCCTGCATTCGGGCCCCGCCCGAACAACTAACGATAACGAGGGGGAAATCCTTGTCGGTCGCTTCCTCGATGGCGAGCGTGACCACCTCGCCCACAACGCTCCCCATCGACCCCATCATAAACGTGAGATCAAGGCAGCACAAAATAGTGGGTCTGCCTTTGATGAACGTCCGACCAGCCTGCACCGCTTCGGTCTCGCCTGTCGCCTGTCGCGCCTGAGCGATGCGCTGGGGATAAGGCTTGACATCGACAAACGAAAGCGGATCGGCGCAGCGGAGATTCGTCCACATAGGCTCAAACGCGCCCGCATCCGACAGCTGTCTGACGCGCTCACGGGCGCCAATGCGGAAATGGTGCGAACAGAGCGGGCAAACATGCAGGTTCGCCTCCATCTGCTTGCGATAGATCATTTTCTGGCACGACGGACACGACAGCCAAAGTCCTT
>Ga0114931_10002624_pt1 | contig 22803 bp, 16 predicted proteins | sample 2SBtaG_FD_89579 | JGI IMG/M metagenome (GOLD analysis project Ga0114931, IMG submission 89579) | Deep subsurface microbial communities from Kolumbo volcano to uncover new lineages of life (NeLLi) - 2SBTROV14_V59a metaG | ecosystem: Environmental > Aquatic > Marine > Volcanic | place: Kolumbo... | reverse complement strand
GGGAACGGCCTCGGTGTACGAACCCGATCCACTGCCTGCGCAACGCAATCGACGCAGTCTCTACGCCGAGAAAAACCGCGGTCTGCGCGATCCCTTTCTCGAAACCTTCAATCAGCCGGGGCCCGACAAGTCCTGCGAGCTGCGCGACACCTCCACGGTTGCGCCTCAAGCGCTCACGCTCTTCAATGCGGAGGAAGTCCAGGACCGCGCCCTGGCCTTTGCGGTGCGGCTGATCAGGGAGGAGACCACGGAAAAGAAGGTCATCGAAGGCGCTTTCGAGCTGGCGCTCGGCCGGTCGGCGGCCCCCTCCGAGTTGCGGGCATGTCTCGCCCGATGGAAGAGTGCCACCCGGGAGGAACAGGAATTGAGCCCTGAACCCCGAGCGTTTCCCAAGAGTATCAAGCGGACTGTCATGGCCGAAAAGACCGGCGAGCTCTATGACTTTTGGGAATACATGCCCGCTTACAGTGAATACCTTCCCGATCTGCAGCGCAGCCAGGTTGATGCCCGCACTCGCGGTCTCGCGCAAGTCTGCCTGGTGCTTTTCAACTCAAACGAATTCTCCTACCTGGATTAATCATGAAACCGACACAGGGAAACGCCTCTTTGCCCGCTCGCCGGGAATTTCTCTATGGCCTTGGCGCCGGCCTTGGTTCGGTGGCACTCACTTCCCTGCTTCAGGCCGAAGAAAAAAACAAGCGACCCTCCGGCCCTCATCTTCCCGCGCGGGCCAAGCGTTGCATCTTTCTCATGATGGAGGGCGGCCCTTCTCATATTGACACGTTTGATCCGAAGCCCGAATTGACCAAACGGCATCTTCAGAAGTTCACCCGACGGGGAGAAAAGGAAAGCGCGATGTCTTCCGGCGAGCGCTATTTCGTGAAGAGTCCATTCGAGTTCACGGTGGCGGGCGAGAGCGGAGCGGATATTTGCACCGAGTGGGTCCACCTCAGGGAAAGGGTGGATGACATGTGCTTCTTCCGCGGCTGCCAAGTGGAATCCGTCAATCATCCAACGGCCTGTTACCATGTCAACACGGGGAACCGTTTCGGAGGTGATCCAGCCGTGGGATCATGGGTCAATTATGGCCTGGGTTCGCCCAATGAGAACCTTCCGGGTTTTGTCGTCCTGCCCCGAAACAGCTATCCTCAGGGTGGGGCCGCCAACTGGTCGAACGGCTATCTTCCCGCGGAGTTTCAAGGAACACCGCTTCGCCCGGAAGGAAGCCCCATTCTGGATCTGAATCCACCGCCCGGAGTGATGAAGGAGCAGCAACGAAGCAATCTGGATCTTCTCGCGAAATTGAACGGGGAGCATGCCGCGGCACGTCCGGGACGCGGTGATCTGGAGGCGCGGATGGCTTCCTACGAATTGGCTTACCGGATGCAGAGCGAGGTGCCGGGCATTCTCGACCTGAAAGGGGAAAATCCGGCGACGCTTGAGATGTACGGCGTGGGGGACTCCAAAACGGATGCCTTCGGTCGGAAGTGTCTTCTGGCGCGACGTCTCGTCGAAAATGGAGTTCGCTTCGTGCAGGCTTATGCCGGAAACTGGGACAGTCATGACTACATTAAAAAGGCGCATGGCTCCCTGATGCGATCAGTTGACAAGCCGATCGCGGCTCTTCTCAAGGATCTCAAGGAGCGCGGCCTGCTCGATGAAACACTGGTCATCTGGTGTGGAGAGTTCGGGCGCACTCCCGACAACGGGTTGCGTGGAGGTAGCGAGTCCTACGGCCGCGACCACAACGCCAAGGCCATGGCCATGTGGTTCGCCGGAGGGGGGACGAATGCCGGACACACCATTGGCGCGACCGATGACATTGGTGCGGAGGCAGTCGACTGCGTCCATCACATCCGCGATGTACACGTCACACTCCTGCATCTTCTCGGTCTCGACGACAATCGCCTCACCTATTACCATGCGGGTCGCTTCAAGCAACTCTCCCAGTTCGGGGGGCAGGTGATTCATGAGTTGCTGGCATAAGAGACTGTGGAAAAACGCTGAAACGAAAAATCTTCTGTTTGTTGGATTGGAAAACAGCGGCCTTGCCGGAGGTGTTTTTCCACAGTCTCATAAAGGTCCCCTTTGGAATCCTGCGTGGAAGGGCGGACCGGCTACGCGCGGCGTCTCGTGGTGAAAAATGTATGAAATATCCGGGTTAACGCTTTAAACTCTCCCGGTTTGCACTAGATTCCCGCCCTTTCTCAAACGGGAAAAGGAAAATTTCCAGGAAATCTGTAAGTGAATAAGATGAACATCTCTCTCGAACGCCTCGAAGACTGTAAGGCCAGGGTTACTGCCGAGCTTGCTGCATCCGAGACCAATTCGATCAAAGATTCCGTTGTTTCAGCTTTCGCCAGCCAGGCAAAGGTTCCGGGTTTTCGGCCGGGAAAAATTCCATCCAAAGTGATCAAAAAACGCTACCAACCTCAAATCGAAGAAGAACTGAAGGAAAGGCTCTTTCGCAAGATTCTCCGGGAAGTCTCTGAAGAAGAAAAGGTCACGATCCTGGGAATCGTCCAGATTGATCGGGAGGTTTTTGAGGCGGACGGTGCTTTTTCACTCATCACCGAAGTGGTGCTGGAACCGGATACCCAGGTAAAAGACAAGCAGAGCTACAAAGGAATCGCGGTTGAAATACCGAAAATCGAGATCACTGATGAAGTGGTCAAAACTCCCTGCAGTCAATTCGGAAAAATCTGGCGGAACTGGTAGAAGTGGATCGGGCCGCCGCCATCGGAGACATCCTGACTTTTGATTATGAAGGAGAAATCGACGATGCCGCCAGAGAATTACTGGAGGAGCGGGATCTGAACACGTTGATCGAGGCCGAGGGCTTTGTCATCGAACTTCTTGAAAAGGAGGAGGAAATCCAGGAACCCGTTCCGGGAATATCCGGGGCTCTTTCCGGCCTGAAAGCCGGGGAATCCAAAGAGGTGGAAATCCAGTATCCCGGGGAATTTGAAATTGCAGAACTGGCAGGGAAATCGATCATTTACCATGTGACCCTGACGTGTGTCCAGGAGCCGTCGATTCCCGAGGCCGACGATGAACTGGCTCAAAAGGTTGGCGCGGAAAACCTCGCCGACCTGAGAAATAAAATTCGGCAAAAAAATGAAGAGGAGCGGGAAGATCTGAGGTTCCGAATGATTCAGAATCAAATTCTGCAACACCTGAATCAGGAACTGGAGTTTGATCTTCCCCAGCACGTCCTTTTCAATGAAACTCAAAATCAGGTCAATCAAATGGTTTACCGGGGTTACCAACAGGGCCTTCAAGAGGACGATATCGAAAAAAATCAGGAAGAGATCGTTTCCAACGCCGAACAACGGGCTCGTCAGAATGTGAAGACCAACTTTATTTTAAACCAGATTGCCGAGGCCGAAAACATCGCAGTCGACGACGAAGAATTGTCCAGAGACCTGGCCATTGCGGCCATGCGACAGGGAACCCCGTTTAAAAAATATATCAGAGAACTCCGAAAGAACAACGGTATTGAGGAGGCCCGGGAAAATCTGCTTCTCTCCAAGACTCTTGAGTTTCTGGTCTCCAGTGCTACGGTCACGGAAGTTGATCCACCGGAAGCAGACAAGGCGGACTCCTGAGTTTCTGTCTCTCTGGATTGACAATAATTCGATTTTATCCAGACCATCACCCAGCCAACAGCCATGTCCGAAGAAGTGAAAGAAATTTCCCCGCTCCTGCCGCCACACCTTCAACAAAGAGTCCTCGATCCCATGAAAAACGTCAGTGTGATCGAAAAGGAAGGCAACACCATGATTCAGTTCGACCTGTTGTCGCGACTGATGAAGGACCGTATCATTTTCATCGGCGAAAGCATCAGTGATCCTCTGGCCAATTATGTGATTGCCCAGATGCTCTATCTGCAAATGCAGGATCCCAACAAAGACATCAATGTCTATATCAACAGCCCCGGAGGGTCAGTCACTGCCGGGCTGGCGATTTATGACACCATGCAGTTCGTCACCTGCGATGTGAACACCTATTGCATGGGAATGGCTGCCAGCATGGGCGCGGTGCTCCTTACCGCCGGGACCAAGGGCAAACGGTATGCTCTGCCCAATTCCCATATTATGATCCACCAGGTTTCCGGTGGCGCCCAGGGAACTGCTTCCGATGTGGAGCGGACTGTGGAGTTCATGTATTCGCTGAAAAAACGACTCAACGTCATTCTTTCCACTCACACCGGAAAACCGGTGAAACAGATTGAGATTGACGCTGACCGCGACAACTACATGACGGCTACTGACGCCGCAAAATATGGTCTGATCGACAAAGTTCTGGATAATATCGGGGAGCCTGTGGACAGCGACAAAAAAAGCAAGTAACGGCTCTTACTCCTCTATTTCTTTCAGCAGCTTTTTCGATCTGGTATTCCAGTGGTAGAACTTCCCGTCGGCATCCCCGGCCACAACGTGAATCCCGTTCGGGCTGATGGCAACTGCGTGAATGAATCCCGTTACGCCGGGCAAAGGCGCATTGGCATATTTCACGGCTTTGTCTCCGGAACCAGTGACCAGGGTATCAGTCCAGGGTTGATAGGCGACCGCGGTGACCTCCTTCTCATAGGTATCAATTTTTTGTTTCTCACTCGAAGCGGCGACGTCCCAGATTTTCACTGAAGTATCCGAACTGCCGGAAGCCAGGGTCAGCCCGGTGGACTTCCACGAGATACTCAGGACGTGTCCGGTATGACCTTCCAGATTGCCTGCTCTCTCCAGTGTAGCGGGATCCCAGATGCGAATCAGTTTGTCACTGGCGGCAGATGCCAGCCGATCACCTGATGGGGAAAATTCCAAACTGTTGATCGTATCGCGGTGCGCCTTTTTGTTTTCCGCAAAGAGCGTTCCATCAGTCGTGTTCCACAGCTTCAGTTCACCGGAGCGGGATGGCACACCGCAACCCGTGGCAAGGAACCTGCCGTCCGGTGACCAGGCAAGAGCGGTAACGCGGTCGGGCAAGGGGTCAGGGCTCTCGCCGTCTCCGATTTTTCCCGCCATTGACCAGGATCTGCTGCAGGAGAAGCTCTGAAGTTGATTGGCGCTGTTCACCCCGAGAAAAACCCGATCGTTGATCGGAATCATCTCTTTCATTCCAACGTGGGCATCGGTTTCCAGAAACTCCCCCCCGCTGGCTCGATGCTGACGGATTTCCCCGTTTTTCAAGGCCAGAAGCAATACCTTGGAATCAGCTGAAAACGCCATGCTCTCCACCGAAAAATCCTGGGTCGCCTTTTTGATGGCCGCGTTGGCGGCATCGTAGGCTTTCTGAAAAACCGCCTGTTCCAGTTCCGCCACTTTTTCTTGCTGAAGAGCTGCGGTATGTTCTTCCACGGCCAATCCGACAATGTGGACACTATGCGTCGCGTTGCGGGCGGCGACCTCCCATTCTCTCCGGGCCTTTTCAAATGCGGTTTTGGCTTTCCCGAGCGCCACCGTTGCATCGGCACTCCTTTTTGACGCGGCAGCTCGCAGTGGACTCTTTCCATCGATTATCGCCAGGGCCGCCGTTGCCCGTTTCTCAAGGGCTGCTGCCTGTTCCGATTCCAAAAGGGATTTTTCGTAAGCGGTGCGGGTGGTGACCAGCTTTTCCGCCGCTTTGGCTGCCGATTCTTTTTCAGTTGCCACCTTCTTTTCTGACGCTGTGGCTTTGGCGGTAAAAACATCCTGCTGTCTTTTCTCCATATCCCGACGAAGAGCCGCCAGCGTTTGTTCCGCGAGAAGTTCATCCGTTTTTCCAATATCTTTGATCTTGGCGCCGGTGGCCGTTTTCCAGATCGAAGTATTTCCCTTTCCAGAGGAGGTTGCCAGGAGAGAACCGTCCCCGGAAACGGCAAGCTGAAACACCGGGGCCCCATGATTGATCCGGCGAATTTGTTTCCCGTCGGCCAGATTCCAGAAAATCACCAATCCATCGACGCCAGCGGACAAAAATTGCTCTTTCTGACCGGGCAGTGCAGCCAGGCGGGTTACCGGTTTGGAGTGCCCGCCCTTGAGGGGTGGCGTCACCTTTTCCGGTGGAGGCGCCTTGTCGAAATCAGCCAGATTACGACGATGAATGTGATTGTCGGTTCCGGCGATCAAGACCACCTGCGCAGCTCCGGCCACCAGGACGTCATTCGGCGGGAACGGGAGATCGAGCTTCCTGGATTTGGCGGGATCCGCCAGAGCGCGAAGTCGCAAGGTCTTGTCCGCGGACGCGGAGACCAGCTGTTTCCCGTCCCGAGTGAAGGCCAGTCCGTTGATTTTCCCACCATGATCTTTGACGCTGACTCCATACTTCGCCGGGGCTCCCACCTGGTAGAGGCGGATCGTCCCGTCCGTGGCGCCGAGGGCGACGGTTTTTTTGTCGGGCGACAGGGCCATGACGTCACTTCCCGCCGGGAGAGTTTGCGAAAAAGTGACGGGAGCTGCAGTTGCGGAGACCCACCGTTTGACCACTCGATAACCACCGGAAGCAATTTCCAGGTCCGCTTTGATGGCGAGAGATTGAACGGCGTCACTGTGAGCAACTTCGCCCTGCAAGCCCGAGTCAACCAAGCTTGCCGCGACCTCTTCCAGCAGCAGGTCGTAGACGTGAATCTGACTCCCTTTGGAAAAGACAGCATAGCGGTTGTCCGGTGAGGTCACGATGGAATAGATGGGTTGCTTCTTTCCCACAAGAGGCTTCCAGTTTTTGGGCGCCTCTGTAAAAACGGCGCCTCCCTTGGCACCCTCATTAATCCATTTTTTAAGCAATGCCAATTCGTCGGGGGTCAGCCTTCTCGCCTTGGACTTATTCCTCTTCGGAGGCATGTTTGGGTCTTCGGTGTGCGATGCGGTGGTGAAGAGCAGACTGGCCTCCGCGTCACCCGGTACGATGGCCGGGCCGGTTTCACCTCCCTTTAACATGGCCTCCCGGTTTTCCAGAATCAGGTCAGCTTTCGCCTTGGTCGCGTTGTGGCAGGCAAGGCAGTTCTGCTTGAGAATCGGATGAATCTCTTTGGCAAAATCCACCGCAAAAGAAGGACTCCAAAGAGCAGTCAGTATCAGAAACAGGGACAGTCGTGTTTTCATATAAGGGGAACGAAGTGATCTATTTTTTTGCTGCAGCCGGTTTGGGGACGGGGTTGACCCTGACCGTGATGGGTTGTGAAAAGGCTGCAAACTGGAGGTCTTTTCTCTTCGTCGATTGCTTGGCGGCAGCCAGTTCGGTGGCCAGCTCTTTTCTGACCTTCTCCGCCGCCGCTTTCTTCGCTTGATCCTTGATCGTTTTCAACAGCTCATCGAGATGTTTCTGATTTTCCGTCGCCTGGGCAAGAGCGGGCGGATAGAGTTGGTAATTGGAGACGGAGCCGATTCCTTTCAGGATAAAAGTAAAGGTACCTTCTTTAGCCGCAAAGTTTCCACTTTTGACAAACGGAATGGTGAGTTTCCCCTCACTCTTGGTGGACGCGAGAGTCAGAACTGGCGGTTTTTTCATTCCGGCCAGACCGAAGGGCTCGATGATGAGGTTGCCTTTGAGCTTGCTTTTGTTGGCCAGTTTCACCGGGATTTCCAGTTTTTGGCCCAATACTACGGCCAGGGGACCGGGGACATCGGCAGTCATCAGGACCGGAGAATTTTCCACGTCGATCACGCTCAAAATCATGTTGGTTTCCAGCCGGGAACGAACCCGTGAACGCGTAATGTCTTTCACTGGCAACACCACGGATGCTGATTGGGCCTGGCGGACAATTTCCCGTCCGTTGACTTTTGTTTTGCCGATAATCCGAATTTCGCCGTGCCAGGCAGGGGCCTTTGGGTCGGCTCTCAGCACTAGAAAAGCGGAATCAGAGCCGGGTGGAATTGCGACCGGATCAGCGCTCACTCCGGGCGGGACGCCTTCCACGGAAATTGTTACCGACGTGTCCAAGCCACCTTTTTTCACCATTAGAATTCGGATGGGAACCACTCCGCCTCGACGAAGAACGGGTGATGCCAGGTGGAGATACTTTTTGTCGAAAACTGTTTTCTCGACCGCTGCGATAAAATCAAAGTCCGGTCGGGCCTCTCCAAGCGACAACCAATAAAACGGAAAGGGGCCGGAAGCACCATACTGGTCAATTACGGTGATCTGGTAGACTCCATCGGCATCCGCGACAAAGGTAAACTGAGGGTCTCGGCTGCGGTTGGGAAAGTTCGCCGCATCGCCCAGGGAAAAGTCATCCGAATCTTTCAACATGGAAACGGTTTCCCCTCCATCCTTTCCCTGGCCGATTTTCTCCAATACGACATAGGGATCCACTCTTCCCTGAATGGCGTCTCCTCTGACTGTGACCGAGTAAGCAGTGCCTTTCTTTCCGGTAAATCGAAAGATCCGCGACGGAGTGGACGCCGTAAATTTCCCCGCCACATCGCAGGGCACCGGAATTGTCTGCGGCCCCGGGTTCGAGTCCCGGAGCGTCGGGGGCAGATCGCTGACTCCAATCCGCACCGGGCGTCCGGTCTTGCCGTATGACCAGGAAAACGCAGGGAAGAATCCGTTGAGAGGGCTTGCCGGAGAGAGGGCAAACTCTCCCGTGCTGGGAATCGGGACGCTCACCTCAAGTTCCTTTTTGTCTCCCGGGAATTGACGCCCGAAAAGGGTGAATTTTCCGGTGCTGCCCCTTTTTCCAAAAGGGGGGAATACCGCCTCGACAATTGAGTTCGCTGTCAGGTGCAGACTGTAAACTCCGCCCCCGCTAAAGGTAAAATCATACACGCCTATCCAGTAATTGCCGTCTGCTGGGACGGTGAAATCAATCACCGGATCCCGATAGAAGGTATCCCGCTTGGTGGAAAGAGTCGTTCCGTTTTCATCCTTGATCACAAGAGTCGCATCCCCTGTTGAATCGATGATTTCCGCCGTGCAGACCACGCTGAAATGCTGCCCCTTTTTTCCGGTCACCCGAAAATAGTCGATTTGGTTGGCATTAAATTTTCCGTAGGCAATCTCACCCATTTTGAGTTCCGGAGCGGATTCCTCCACGTTGCTCGCGGCAATGGTGTTCAATTTTGCAGCGGAACTCAAAATGGTGAGAATCTTCGGATTAGACACACCGTAGTAGGAGAGAGTGCGCACCTCACACAATCCAGCCGCCGCGTTGGTGGGAATCGTGACTGCCAGGGTATTCGGTTTTGTTTTCCTGTGTTTTCGGAACTGGCTTTCCGGCAAGGGGACGGGTCCAACGGTGATGCCTGGCACAGTGAACAGGAGAGATTGAAGCCCCTCGATATTCCGACCCTCCACCGTGAGTTCAATAGTTGATCCCGCCTTCACCACGGGCGGATAGACCGACTGCAGTTCCGGAGTGGGTAATTGAGCAAACAGCGAGACGCTTCCGGCCCATCCCAGAAGAATATACCATGCCGCACAGGCTGTTGAGACTTGCTTTCTCATTTGCAGAGTGGCCGACGAAACTCGCCGTGGCCGCGACCAAACAGGGTAGTGTCACCGATGCAACCCTGTTGGCTCTCTTGGACGGACTCCTAGTGATTAAACAAAAATTCCTTGGTGTTTAACAGAGCCCACAAAATATCCTCGAATGCTTCTTTTTCAGCGGTTTCCGGTGTGAGATCGTCATTGGGCTTCTCCGCAGCCCGGGCGCGCTTCCGTCTCAAGTGGGCCGTGGCGACGTCGATCTCGGTGCTCTTGGGATCCCGGCTGAGAGCTTCACGATACAGTTCGGTGATCCGTGCCGCATCCGGGCTTGTCTTTTCACCAGCCAGTCGGGCGGCTTCGCCGCTGGCGGAGGATATTTTTTTCTGAATCGCTTCCGAGTTAATCAAATGGAGACTTTGAGCGAGATTGGCATCGGACACCCTTTCACACTCGCAGGCACTGGAGTTTTCCGGTCGCCCGAAAACGGAGAGGAAGAACGACTGCGAATTAAACTTATCATCAGGTAACTGAACGGCACGCACTCCGGCCGGTTGAGCAGTGAATGTCTCGCGGCTTTTGGATACCTGATTGATGGCATCAAGCAGGACTTCCGCGGGAAGGCGCCTGGGGTAAAAGCGCGAAAAATTCTGGGCATCCGCGAGATTGTAGGCATTTGGCTGTGCATCCAGCTGGTAGGCGCTGCTGGAGCAAATGGTGCGGATCAATTGCTTGAGATCGTATTTTGAATCGATGAAATGCTGTGCCAACTGGCGCAGCAATTCGGGATGACTCGCCGGGTTGGTCACCCGCATGTCATCCTCCGGTTCGACCAGACCCCGATTAAAAAAGTGTTTCCAATACCGGTTCACCAACATTTTGGCAAAATAGGGATTCTCCGGAGAAGTCATCCAACCGGCCAGAGCTTTTCTGGGGTCCACGCTGGGAGCGAGATCGAGAGGAGCGCCGCCCAGGGGAGCGGGTTTCAGCGTTTCTTTGGTGTTCGGGTTCAACATGGCCGCTGGAACTCGCCGGTGGAAAATGACTTCTTCTCCGGGTTGGTCGCCCGCTTTCCGTCCAATGGTGGAAAAGAAAGCGGTGAAGCTGTAGTAGTCGTCCTGGCTCCACTTTTCGTAGGGATGGTGGTGACACTGAGCGCACTGCATCCGAATGCCCATGAAAACCTGGGCCACGTCCTGCATTTCCTCTTTTTGATCTTTGACGGACCGGTACCAGACCACCGCCGGATTTCGCCCGATTTCCCCGGTTGCGGTCAGCAGTTCCCTGACAAATTGATCGTAGGGTTTGTTTTTTTCGAAGCTCTCGGTGAGCCAGTCGTGAAAAGCGAAGGTTCCTCGGGCGTATTCGTCCTTTGATCGTTTGTTGCGGAGAATCCCGGTCCATTTTTGGGCGAAATATTCAGCATAATCCCTGCTATCCAGCAGGGCATTGATTTTGCGGGCGCGTTTGTCGGCTCCCTGATCGGTCAGGAAGGCTTTCGTCTCTTCCGGGGAAGGTAGACGCCCGGCAATGTCAAGGGTGACGCGGCGGAGAAAAGTAGAATCGTCGCATACCCCGGACGGGGGCAGACCGAGTAATTTCAGCTTGGCGAACAATGCTCTGTCGATGAAGTTTTTCTGCTCGGGAAGTGCGGTCATTTTCGCACCGAGCGGAATGGTGGCGCGATAGACATCCACGAATTCCCGGAATCGGACCATCACGGAAGCGGTCCCGGTTTTGTCCTTCACGGTCACCAGCCCGTTTTCGTTAACCTCGGTCATTGCTTCCTGATTGGATTCGTATATGGCCAGCCGGGTGATGTCTCTTTCGGCGCCATCACTGAAGTAGGCAGTCACGGCAAGTTGCTGGGTGCTGCCGGGCTGGACGACCCGCTCTTTAGGGAAAACTTCGATTCGTTTCACCTCAAGCCCGTCGTCCGCGGAGTGGGGCATGTCCTGACTGATCCATCTGGCAATCAGTTGGTAATCATCCGATCCTTTTTTCAGCCGGGCGCCTCCTTCATGGGGAAGGTCGCCACTGGCCTTCATCAACACCAGACTGTTTTGAGGTGCTGCCGGAGAAAGCCGTCGCCCCCTGTCTTCATTGACGACATAATCATAATCGTTCCATGGCTCGTATCCTAACAGGGAAAGACGAAACCCGTTCTGTCCGCCGGATTTCCCGTGACAACCACCGCCATTGCAACCGTATTTGGTAAATACAGGAACCAGTTCGTATTTGAAATCGACGGGTCGTTCCTGGTCCAGGCCCTGAACGACAATGGGTATATTCCGGGTTGCCTGGGATCCTGGCTCGATGACAAACAAATTGGCGCGCCCGTTTTTCAGGGGCTTGAGTAAACCGCCTGAGTCGATGGAGGCAATGTCCCCGGGTTCCACGTGGTAAGCAACTTTGCGGGTAACGTCCTTCCCGTCCTGAGTGACGACGATCTGTCTGGATTCCAGTGAGGATGAAAAACTGAGATAAGGCGCCTCGGGAAAGACTTCAAAACCATCACCATAGAGAAATCCTCCCATTAGAATGGGAACAAGAAAGGTGAGGGCAAGACGGACGTGGTGAGTCAGGTAGGACATGAAGTATTGATTTCAGAGAGAGCGAGCATCGCCATCCGGCCCACTCCGCAACCGCCACCATACCAAACATACCGACTTTTTGAACCTTACTTCATCGTGCCATATCAATCGTTCCCACCCGAATGGCCCGTTCCATCGCGGCAAAAGCGCCATTATTTTAATTCGGCAAAAATGAGACGTCCGGCACTGGTTTGAACGGAACTGACAATCACCACCTTTTGAACCGATCCCAGCTTCTTTTTGCCATCGTTGACCACGATCATGGTTCCGTCGGGAAGGTAGCCGACTGCCTGTTGGTCGTCCTTTCCTTCCTTAACCAATTCGAGATCCAACACGTCTCCCGTGGAAACGGCGGAGCGAAGAGCATTGGAAAGCTCGTTCAGGTTGAGAACTGACACTCCCTGAAGACGGGCGACTTTTGCAAGGTTGGCGTCATTGGTCAGGATTCTGGCGCCCAACTGTTTTCCGAGAGTGGTCAGTTTCCCGTCCACCGTCTTTTCCATGGGAAAGTCTTCCTCGTTGATCACCACCTCAAATTGATTCGATGATTGCATCTGGTTGAGAGCTTCCAGGCCCCGTTTCCCGCGTAATCGTTTGGGTTCGCTGGGAGAATCAGCCAGAGTTTGCAGTTCATCGAGAACGAAACGGGGCACCACCAGCACGCCCCCCAGAAAGCCCGTGGCACAAATTGCCGGGATCCGTCCGTCGATAATGACGTTGCTGTCCAACAGCGCTGGTAATTCCTGTAACGAATCCTGCCGAAACCGGACGTAGGGAATCAGCAGCGAGAATTCCTCCCTTTTGCTTCGCAAAGCCAGCATGACTCCGATAAATCCGAAGGCCAGGAAGATGGCAAAATTAAAGATCTCCGTAAAGAAATCAAACTGCTGCATCCACCCGGCTTCCGTGATTCCCATCCGGGTGACCAACCAGGCGCACAGGAAACCGATGAGCAAACCCACGGTTCCCGTTGAAAACCCGCGGATGCTGAGATTGCGCAAGGCAACATCCAGCAGCACAATGAGAACCCCGAACACCAGGCCACAAAAACCACCAATCCAGGCCTTGTCCAGGGACTCTCCCATGGCCAGTGTGATTCCGACATAAATCGTAATCACCACGAAGAGAACGCGAATAACATTGAGCGAAATTGAATGGCGCATGGAATGGGTGACGGTTTCAGGGAAAACGGTGCGGCCAGTATACCCAGAAAACGGATCAGTGCGCAATGCCGGGTTTCTCTCGACGACGCGAAACAATTCATGGCTCGATGACTGAGGCGGGACTATTTCGGAACACCATCTTTCCATCACCAGTAGATTACCGGCAAAACCGTTGCCATCGCCACGACAACCAGAAAGAATCCCATCTTTACGCAGTCGATCAATCGAACTCCTCCCGATGGCGGCTCTGGTCTCGATCATGGCCGTTACGAGAGGAATCAGCCAGGCAGTCAGAAAGGCGGATTTCCAATCAATGGCCCGACAGACCCCCTCCATGATCACCAGGCCGGAAACTCCCGGCGCACTCAGGACGAGGCGGGCCACGACGTCGATACGCAGCCTTTCGGTGATGAACAGAACCAGGAAAATTTCAGAATTGAAAGAACCGCGGCAATTCGAATCGTCATACAAGAGGAATCCATTCACTCCGGGCCTGAATACAGGAGATGGGCAATTCCGGAAGTGTCCTTGGCTGATGATTGTGCGAAGGCGATTGATCAGCCAGGCAAACTGTGATTCGATTGCCTTGTGAGGACTTTGTTTTTCGGAATTTTTCTCTGCCTGTGGATCGGGACGTATTGCCGCATGCTCAGTGGAGCGGACCCGGTCATTGACGGGACTCCCCCGGGTGGGGTTCTCCCGATGCGATCCATCGTCCCGGCTCTGGATTTACCGATGGTTCTCAAGCCCCGTTTTGAGAAAGGAAAGACCTACCGTTTCGTTTCCAGTTCACATATCCAGATGTCCATCCCGGGACTGGGTTTCCGCAGCATAGAGATGGAACTGCAGGCACGATTCGATGCCGTGGCCCGGGCCAAGGGGAAAAAGGGAATCACTCTCCGCGGGTTGACGGAACATCTCGTGGTCAAAATTCAATCTCCGAATCAAACGCTGGCCTATGATTCACTGGATCCCAAAGCAAGAGACACCGATTTGGGGAAGCATTTTCAAGCGGCCATGGCCCGCCGTGTGGAAATGGAATTGAACCGGAAAAACCGGACCGTTTCCTTTAGGGAAATCGGTCGCGCGGTCCTGCCCGGTCCCATGCCCGGGCTGCCGGAGTTCGGGCCGGATGAACTGAAGCAACTGGTCTCGATTATTTTGCAGGGGTATTCATCGGACGAAGTCAAGCCGGGTGATCTCTGGGATCTGGTCGGTAAACAGAAAGTCGGCCAGGCTGAAGTAAGGGATGTGGATATGAAGTATCGGCAGGCCGGTCAGATGCTTCAGGATGAGGCCACCTGCATTGTGATCGAGTTCGGAGGAATCGTCAAAGAGGAAGCCGCGCCAGATGAGGCGAGCAAACCGGAACTTCCCCTGAACCGGATTGAGGGAAGAATGCTCTTCGATCCCGTCGCAAAAATGGTCCGGCTCGTGGAACAAACCGTTTCGACCCCGGTCGCCATGCCGACAAGTGATCCCGCCGCCGCACCGCTCCTGATCCCGGTCGAGCAAAAAATCAGCATTAGCCTGCTTCACATAGTGCCCACAAAATAGGCTGAATCAGTGACGGCGATTCATTCGTTCAGCCATACCGCTCCGTGACCGACGAGGAACGCGGAAATCGTGGAAAAAGTCCGCGACCTGTCCACCATCCGCGAGAGAACCGAGCCTGGCGGTTCCCGGTCCGTTTTCGATGTATCCGTGCAGGTATTTTTGCGACGGTGTAGCAGCAGCCGGAATCTCTTACTGAAAAGCTCGATCTTTTCATCGGCACCGTTTAGGCTGGTGTAAGTGAAGGACAGCAGTTTTCTAATCGACGGCGACGAAGGTGATTCCCTGGAGAAATCCCTGCAGGAGGGGCGGCTTCAAAATGCTCTCCTGATGAACCGGGTTCGCTTTGTTCTGATCACCAGTTTCGTGGGAATCTACCTTTATGCGATTACGGCGGTGGAGGGCACCGTTTTTCGCAGCACCTGGGTTTACATACTCGTGCTCTGGGTTTTGATCAGCCTGATCTTTTTCTGGGGCCGACGGTCGCGCTTCGTCCTGGAAGCGAGCCGTTTCGCGGTCCCCCTGGTGGATATCCCCACAGTGTCATGGATTCAGTACCAGAATGTCGTGAATAGCGATGACTCCGACACCACCGCCGTTTTCACCCTGGCAATCATCCTCTGCCTGACAGCCATGTCGTCTTTCAGTTTGCGATCACGGCATCTCATCCTTACGGCAATAGTGGGAATCGCCTGCCTAGAACTTGTCTATTTGACGGCGGGACTTTCGCTCATTTCGCTTTTGACGGGGCCGATGTTGATCCTGATCACCGCGGGAATGTTGAGTTGGTTTCCGCAGCGGCAGAAAGAACTGATTTGTAAAGCGGCGGACCGTCAGGCCAAACGGAATCGTCTCGCTCGCCATTTTTCTCCGGGTGTTGCCGAAGTCATCGAGGGGCGCGATGATCCGGGGGAAGGAGAGGCGTGCGAAATATCGGTAATGTTTTGTGACATCCGCGATTTTACCGGGATCAGTGAAAAACTCACACCATCGGAAGTCGTTCAGCTTTTGAACGAGTTTCACGGACACATGGTGGAAGAGGTGTTTCGTTTCGGGGGCACGCTGGATAAATATCTTGGGGACGGTCTGCTGGCTTATTTCAACGCCCCGGTCCGACAGACGGATCACTGCCTGCGGGCGGTACGGTGTGCTGTTGCCATGGAGGAAGCCCTGGAGACATTGAATCAGTCCCGGGAATCGACCGGACAAGCCCTCCTTCGCATGGGAATTGGAATTCATTCAGGAGAGGCGGTGGTCGGCGATATAGGGGCGAGCCACCGGCGTGAATTCACTGCCATTGGTGACACCGTCAACGTGGCGAGCCGGTTACAGGATCTCACCAAAGACCACCAATGCGGTTTACTGGTAAGTGAGGCGGTGGTGTCACAGATTTCCCAGGTAGAAAAACGGGAGATCACCTTCCGGGAAAAAGGAACTGTCGATGTGAGAGGTCGGCGCGGGAAACTGAAAATTTTCGGGATAGAAAGGTCTTAAAATTGCCGGGTTAGGCACGCTCTCAACTGATCTATCGACTTCCCGGAAGTCTCTTTTGAGCAGAGGCAAGCCTCTCTCCGCTGATCCCCTGGATAAAATGTTGAATCGACAGGTCTTCAGAGCACTCCAGTTCCTCCGGAGTTCCCTCAAAATAAATCCTGCCACTCCGGAGGATGGCGACCGTATCCGCGATGTGGTTCATGGACTTAATATCGTGGGTGACGATCACGCAGGTGATTTTGAATTCTCTGGCGAGTCGTCGAATGAGATGATTGATTGAGTCGGCCATCACCGGATCGAGCCCGGCGGTGGGTTCATCGTAGAGAATGCACTTGGGACGGGTAATGATGGCCCGCGCCAGGGCGACTCGTTTGCGCATTCCACCGGAAATATGATTCGGCATTTTTCCCATGTGTTCATCAAGACCCACTAATTCAAGAACCTCTTCCGCTTTTTCGAGAAGAACGCGGCGGTCTTTGACTCCTTCCTCCATCAGTGGGAATACCACATTTTCTGCAATAGTGAGGGAATCAAAAAGAGCCCCATTCTGAAACAAAATACCAATCTTCTTCCGAATGGGTCCGAGTTGTCGTTCGTTCAAGTGAGTGATATCCGTCCCATTGGCGACGACGCGACCTGAGTCCGGCCGAATCAGACCCAGCAGGAGTTTCAGAAGCACGCTCTTCCCCTCGCCGCTTCTTCCGAGAATGACGGTGTTTTTTCCTCTGGGAATGTCGAGGTTGAGACCGTTCAACACCGAATGGTTGCCCAGTTCTTTTCGCAGTTCACGAACTTCGAAAAAGGAATCAGGATGGGAGTCTTTCATCTCTGTTTAGTTCAATGTCCCCCCGAACCCAGCGGGAAAAAGTAGTTCAGGAAAAAGCTCAAAAACAGATTGGAAACAAGAATGGCCAGCGAAGAGTTGACCACCGCGGCAGTGGTGCTTTTTCCAACGCCGACGGCGCCGTCCCGGGTCCGTAGTCCTTCATTGCAGGAAATCAAAACAATGATGCCACCGAATACCAGGCCCTTGATCATTCCAATCAAAATGTCATCGAGACCGGTATTGGCCAGAACCTGATGATCAAACCAGGCCGACGGAACCTGAAACTTGTGAATCATCAGAAAATGGGCCGCGAGGATGCCGAAACCGATGGATTCGGCAACGAGAAGTGGCATCGAAAACAACATGCCGACGACCCTGGGCACGACCAGATATTCTACCGGCCGAATGCCCATGGAACGAAGCGCGTCGATCTGCTCGGTGACTTTCATGGTCCCCAATTCTGCAGCCATGGCCGCTCCGACTCGACCGGCTACCATGAGCCCGGTCAGCACCGGCCCCAGTTCCCGGCACATGGCCAGAGACATCACAGGACCGGTCGCCGATCCCATTCCCAATTCGCTGAATTTGAAATAGGTTTGCGCCGCAAACACTGCCCCCGTGAATGCTCCGGTGATGACCACAACCAGTTGCGATCCGAATCCGATGGAAACAATTTGCTGCCCAATGAGGCGGAATCTGGGAGGGGCCTGACACGGAGTTGCGATCAGGTCACCACCCAGAACGGCCAAGTTCCCCAGCTAGTAAAAAAAGCGAAATGTTCCGGCTCCGATAGACTGAAATGGTTTCAGGAGCATCATGGCAGTGTTCAATCTATCCCAATCCAAACCTCTCGTCGATAGGGCGTTGGTATTCGCGCAGGGAACCGTTTACGACTTCATCCAGACTTACTGAGCGACCCGCCAGGTCCGATTCCACGACGGCAAAGCTGCAGGCAAGGTCCAGCAGCCCCTCCCGACCGGAACATTCGGGCTGGCTCCCCGACTCGACGGCTTGTAACCAATTGAGCTGTGCCAGGGCAAAATCATTTTCCAGCGCCATTGGAAAATGAAGGGATTTGATCTCGGCGGAGGCATTTCTTTCATAGACGTCGTTCAGTGACTCCGGCTCATCCTGGTGGTCGAGTTGAATGTTGTCACCGGATACTCTTCCGTTTGATCCGTAAAAAACAGGGCCCTCAGAGATCATGGTGCTGGTTCCGTGTCCGGCCCAACTTCCGAACAGGGTCCCGGTAACTCCCTTTTTTGTTTCGAAATTGGCAAAAAAAGTGTCGTCGGCATCACAGGAGACGGGATCCACTTTTTTACCTTCGCGAATCAGGTAACGGAGCGGTTCGACTACCCTGGTCATGCCGGAGATACGGGAAACTTCGCTGTTTCCAATGTGGCGAATCATATCAAAAAAATGGGGCCCGAGATCGAGGGTGATTCCCCCCGCCTGATCCAGAGCATGTCGCCAGGGGGTTTCCGCCACGATCAGGTCAGGCGCCCACCACGTTCCCACGTTGCCCATCAGGATCATCTGCAAATTCCCGGCGGGACCATTTTCACTGAAGGCCCATTGCGTTTGCCGGATGCCCCTGGCAAAGCGGAGGTTCTCGAATACGCCGAATGTCACCCCTGCTCTGTCGGCCTGTTGGCACAATTGATTGGCGGCGGCCATCGACACGGCAAGCGGTTTTTGCGAAAGCAGGTGCTTCTTTTCCTGAAAACACAGATGGGCGACCTGATGATGGAGTCCATGCGGGGAAAAGTCGTTCACCCCATCGATGGAACCGTTTCCGATCATCTCCCGGTAGTCGGTATAGACCGCGACCCGGGTATCGGGTTGGAAATCAGACAGATATTGGTCGCTCACAGCCAGGGGATCGCCCGGTATATGGGAAACCGCTTTCCGCTGGGGCGGGCCCTCGTTTCGTTTCAGGTAACTTTGTGCGTCCGATTCTTTAGGGGAGCAGAGGGCTGTGATTTCGAATCCATCCACTCCGGCTTCGCGCAGGAGTTTGTATCCTTCCAGATGGGCGGCCAGAATTCTTCCGCATCCGACAATGCCGATTCTGATCATGACGAAAGCATAGTTCGGCAAGGCTGTTTGGGAAAGAGCAAAGAGAACCGCCGAAAGGTCGCCCCTCAAAAAAATCGTCCGGTCCGTGAGGCAAGAATCTGGTCAGGCGATTCCGGGAGTTTCCGGGAACACAAAAGGCAGGTTTTCCCGCGGGCGTTTCAATCACTCTGAGTCCGATGAGAAGTTATTGGACCCATCGAAGGTATCTGATAAGAGTATGCCAATGGACGACGCAACAGACGGCACTCCCCAGAAGGCAAAAGAGGCCTACGCCAAAACCCGGCGCAGTTTGATCGAAAAATTGGCGGACTGGGAAGATCAGAAGACCTGGGATGAGTTTTACCAAACGTATTGGCGTTTGATTTTCAGTGTTTCGATGAAGGCGGGTCTGGGAAATGACGAGGCTTTCGACGTGGTGCAGGAGACAGTGTTGTCAGTTGCCAAACAATGGAAAAAGGGGCAGACCTACGATCCGGGGAAGGGTTCTTTTAAAGGGTGGTTGATGAACATCACCCGCTGGCGAATTTCCGATCAGTTCAGAAAAAAACAACGGAATCCGGCAGCGTTTTCACAGTCCGGTGGAACGCCGGGAGGTGATGGCGATGAGCGAAATACGGCCACCATTGGTCGTATCGAGGATGAAAAACAGGGAGATGTCCTGGAACGAATATGGGAACACGAATGGCGCAGCAACCTTTCCGAAGTAGCGATCGAACGGGTGAAAAAGCAGGTTTCTCCGAAGCAGTTCCAGATCTTTGATGCTTATGTGATCAAAGGTTGGGACGCAGAAAAAGTAAGATCGCAGATCGGAGTCAGTGCTTCACAGGTTTACCTGGCCAAACACCGTGTCGGGGGCTTGATCAAGAAAGAAATCGAGGTGCTGAAGAGCGACTTTCAGTAATGGAAAATTTCGCTGTCCCTGAAAAAGCGGGCCACTTCGATTTCGCCGTTCTCCGGCGAATCGGAGGCGTGGCAGATGTTGATCATCATATCTTCGCCCATATCGCCGCGGATTGTTCCCTTGGGAGCTTCTTTGGAATTGGTGGGCCCCAACATGTCGCGAACCCTGGAGACGACATCTCTACCCTCGAGAATCAATGCGATTACAGGGGTTGATTGCATGAACTCGACGATCTTGGGGAAAAAAGGTTGATCTGCGATGTGACGGTAATGCTCATCCAGTAATTCGGATGAGAGAAACATCATCTTGATTCCGCGAATGACAAAGCCGGCGTCTTCAAAACGCGAGATCACTTCTCCACAGTATTTTTTGGAAACGCAGTCGGGTTTGAGGAGAATGAGAGAATGTTCGGCCATCTTTCTTGTGCGGACTCTTACAAAGGGCCACACCTGTAAATCGTTTCCGCCCCATTAAAAGGAGAAAATGATGTTAGATTCCCCGCTTATAGCCGTCACAGCGGTTCATCCATCCGGACAGCCAGCGGGACTCCCCGCGTGATTGGGGAGAGTTCTTCACCCGTCGGCGCAAGACGCGCTTGGCCGCCTCGCCGAATTCGGCCACCGCAGCCTTCCCCCCGCGAGTCGAATTCATCTCCAGGAGGACATCACGAAGCCCCCAACCCTGTCCCCGGTATTTTTCTTCCTTTTTAACCCCTTCGCCCTTGAAGTTGACATAATCAATCAGGGCATAGAGACCGGATCGGGTCTGGCCAAGTTGATAAAAATTCTGTCGCAATCGCTCCCGGTCAGCTCTGTTTGAGGTCGCCTTTTGCATGGAAGGAAGGGCGTTTTCGAGACGTTGCACAACAAAGCCGGTCTGAACCGAAACGGTTTGTGCGAGGAAATTTCGGAGTTCCGTCATCCGCGGAGAATTCTGCCGGGCAAGGAATTCCCGACGATTGGGCCAGGGACATCCCCTGGCGTTGAGTATCCAGGACGGCACGGGAATATGGCGGCTCCTCATATAGGCGATCAGTTGAGGAAAACTTTCCTGAAAGGGGCCTGTCCGGCCGTTCACATACCAAATAAAATGACCAATCCCCAAGGAGGGGAAATCTTCTCCCCGATTCCAACTGGTCAGTCCTTCGACGGTGCCGTTGCATTCGTTCTGCCAAATTTTTCTTCCGATCACCCGGGCATCGTTTTCGCTCAGTCGAATTCCCGATCCGCTCGGTGCGGGAGCCGACGTCGATTCCGCACGGGCCGTGGAGACGCATCCCGTAGACAAAAAAACAACAAAAACCATGGATCCCGCAATAATTCCAAAAAGAAATAGCCGCATCTCTCAATTTCGTTAAGGAATATAAAAAATCAAATACGAGGTAAAAAATGTTTTGATAATTATCATAAATAACATTATTATAATATAAGAGCCCGTTCTGCGACGGGAGTGAAACACGCTTGATGAAAATTCAGATTGAAAAACCGCCTTTCATAGAGCCAATGAACCAGCCAAAAAATCCTGCAACCAAACGGTTCCTGAATTCACTTGGTTTTGGAGAATCGGTCCTCTCAGGCTGCAAGGTTGGTGACCGGGCAAACCAGGAATCAGTCTCCGACCGCCATCCCAAAAGGCAGGCTCAGCCCGAGGTGATGCTGTCCTCTCAGCCCGACGACCTGTCGCTTCCTGGTGGTTCGTTGGCGTCAGAAGGCTTCGCTGTTCAGCGCAGGGGCCTTCAGGATATCGGGGCGGGACGAAAGAAACAGGCGCCGACCGCCTCGAAAGCTGAGTCGGCTGAGTCTTTGAGCACGGTCGGAAAATCCATCTGCCCGGATCAAAAGGCGGATCCACCTGCTCCCCGGCAGTCTCATCCTGCCGAACTTGAAAAAGAGGCAGCGGAATCGGAGAGCAACGCTCAACAACTTGGTCAGATCGACTTTTTCGCCCAACTTGATGCGCCGGAGCAGAAAAAGTCGCCGGTGATTTCGGTGACAAGGAAAAGCAAAGCGGCGAAACAGGAAGAGGATCCTCCGCTGCCGAATGAGGAAAACGTGTTGGAGAAAAAGGAAAATGCGGTCGAGAATCGGCCCGAAGACGTGTTGCTTCCTGACGAAGAGGTCTTGGAACCCGATGAGGCAGAGGAAAATTCCGCGGAAGAGGCAGTTGCCGACCCCTTGACCTTGTCTTGTCCGGCCTGTCACGAAGAGCTGACTCTCCCTCGTGAATTTCTGGGTATTGCGGGAACTTGCGTATGGTGTGATGCCCCGATCGTGGCGGCCCAGTCCGGGAGGGATGATTCGGTTCATGTCTTTGTCATTCGCGACGAAGAGACTGCCCCCGAAGAAATCACCAAGGACACCGCAGCCGAAGCTGTCGAGTCAAATCCAGTTGAGGTCGAGTCAGAGAAAATCCAAAGTCCGCCTCCGGTGGAAGCGGTGGAAGCGGTGGAAGCAGTAGTGAAGGAAACACCATCCCGGGCAGTCCCCGTCGAATTGCCCGGCGGCTTGCCAAGCGGTTTTCCGGCAATGGAATCCCTGGAACAAAGTGGAACTAATTCGAATGAATTTGAAGAATCGAAGCCGAGTGGAGAGCCTCCATCCTATCCCGTCGAATCGGCGGCTCCAATTGCGCCACCCTTTCCCAAGGGGAGCGAAACGGCCGAGTTGGCAGCCATTCCGGAAAAGAATCAGACCAGCGTTCAGAAAAACGGTTTTGTCGATCTCCCTTTCGACATGGATCCTCTTTCGTGCCATAGGGACGCGGACCACGAAATTCCGGAAAAAAAGG
>Ga0114931_10002623_pt1 | contig 22809 bp, 18 predicted proteins | sample 2SBtaG_FD_89579 | JGI IMG/M metagenome (GOLD analysis project Ga0114931, IMG submission 89579) | Deep subsurface microbial communities from Kolumbo volcano to uncover new lineages of life (NeLLi) - 2SBTROV14_V59a metaG | ecosystem: Environmental > Aquatic > Marine > Volcanic | place: Kolumbo... | reverse complement strand
GATTAAGTAATTCGCTTTGTTTCAGTATCATTACGGTCTGACAAGTAGACCCGTCCAACCCAAGGAAAACCGAGTGAACGACATCACCCTGTCGCAACGTGTACAGCGCGTAAGACCCTCGCCCACACTGGCCGTCACGGCGCGCGCCGCCCAATTGCGCGCCGCCGGTCAAGACATCATAGGCCTGGGCGCCGGCGAGCCCGATTTCGACACACCGGCGCACATCAAGCAGGCCGCCATTCGTGCCATCGAGGCCGGCGCCACGCGCTATACCGCCGTCGACGGTACCCCGGAACTCAAGACGGCCATTATAAACAAGTTCCAGCGCGATAATGGCCTGGCTTATCAGCCGGAGCAGATTCTGGTGTCCTGCGGCGGCAAACAGAGTTTCTATAATCTGGCCCAAGCGCTGTTAAATAGCGGTGACGAGGTTATTATTCCAGCGCCTTACTGGGTCTCTTACCCGGACATGGTGCGGCTGGCCGACGGCGAACCGGTGATTATCCATGCGGGCCTGGAACAGCACTTTAAAATCAGCCCGGAACAGCTGGACGCCGCCATTACGCCCAGAACCCGCCTGTTCGTGTTGAACAGCCCGTCCAACCCGACGGGCGTCGCCTACAGCCGGGCCGAACTCGAAGCCCTGGCCGAGGTGCTGCTACGCCATCCGCACGTCCTGATCGCCACCGACGATATGTATGAGCATATCCTGTGGGCGGACGAACCCTTCAGTAATATTGTCAACGCCTGTGAAGCCCTGTATCCGCGTACGGTGGTACTGAATGGCGTATCCAAAGCTTATGCCATGACCGGCTGGCGCATCGGTTATGCCGGGGGGCCCGCCCCGCTGATCCAGGCGATGAAAAAAATTCAGTCGCAGAGTACCTCCAACCCCGCTGCCGTTTCCCAGGCGGCGGCCACCGAAGCGCTCAATGGCGACCAGGCCTGCATCACCCCGATGCTGAACGCCTTCCGGGAACGCCACGACTACCTGGTCGAGGCACTCAATACCCTGCCCGGCGTGCGCTGCGCCCGGGCGGATGGGACCTTATATGCGTTCCCGGATTTCAGCGGTTTGATAACCGGCCTGGCGGGTATCGATAATGATGTTGCACTGGCGGAATATCTACTGGCCGAAGCCGGCGTCGCCCTGGTGCCGGGATCGGCTTTCGGCGCCCCCGGCTACGCCCGGCTGTCATTTGCGACCTCGATGGCGATGCTGAAAGAGGCCATGAACCGTTTGGAAAGCGTACTGAAACGCTAGGCTGTATAGTTGACCGGCTGATACGAGTTCCGTATTATTCCGCCTTCTCGCAAAGTGCAATTCCCCGGTAGCTCAGTCGGTAGAGCGGGTGACTGTTAATCACTAGGTCGGCAGTTCGAGCCTGTCCCGGGGAGCCATTCAATGAAGGGGTCGGTGACTGTTTCACCGATCCTTTTTTATCAGCGTTTACCAGAACCGCTTCTGTACTCGCGGCGGACACCTTTGCCATCCAGGCAGGATACCTTACCCGCAGGGAGCAATTTGCAGCTCATCGAATAGGCACTGATCTGCCAGCCATCGCTGTCGGCCCCCGCCAACCGGGGAACGCCTTGTTCGGACTCTGAGCCCACCAGTCTGACCAGTGTGCGATATGACATCTCAAAGAGTCCCTCCGGCGAGAATCCGCTCAATGTCGTCTCCACTTTATACAACGCCAGGCCATACTTGGTTTTGATATTTTTAGGCACGCTCAAACAGTTGATCCTGTCGACCTGTTTATTGCAGATGGTGGTTTCGGACGGCAGCAGCGAGGCCGGCTTGTCACGACTGCTCCAGCGACCGTCCAGCAGTGCGGACATGATCCCGTCACGGGTATATGACGGCTTCTTTTGGGCAGGCGCGGGTTTGCTCAGTGACGCGGTCTGTGTGGTTTTCCTGACCGGTGTCACACTAACCGGCTCGGGTTTTACCTGCACCCTGGACTGACGCGCCGAAAACCGTTGCTCAGCGGCCTGCTTCAACTCCGCTCGTCGGGCTTCAATGCCACCGGCAACCGGCTTGGCAATCGCCGCATCGGCGCGAGCGAGGTGCTCGGCGGTTTTTCGCGGCTTCTCGGACACTCGGGTTTCCTTCTTTATACTGCGTTTTTCCGCTGCGGCAGGCGGCACCGGCCGCTTCGTTTTTTGGGGTTTGTTGGGTAACAGTTTGACGGGAACCGGCGCCGGTTCGGCCTTAACGGACTCCGCTTTGGCAAGCGCTGCCTGTGCGGGTGCGATTTTGGCAGGCTCAGCTTTGGCGCGTTTAGTTGTGGCGGGCTTGGCGGGTTTGGCCGATTTGACCGGAACCTGGCTGACTGCCTCATTGGCTTCAACCTCTGTCGGCGCAGCGGCACGGGGTGTGCCCGCCTGCCCGGATTCAGTCATGGCAGGCGGCTCAGGTGGCTGCTCGCGAATGATTTCACCCCGTTCCGATTCCCCAATCGACTTCACCAGGATGCCGGTATGGTTATTGTCCGTCGGCCGATCAATTGCAGGCTGCCCGGCCGGTTTCGCAACTTTCCGATCGGGCGCCGGCGGAGTCTGGCGCTGCGCTGATTTGGCGCCCTGATCGACAGCTTTGTAAACCTGGTTCTGTTCACTGGATTGCTGGCGCAGCAGATAACCCGCTCCTGCACCGGCCAGCAAAACCACGGCAATCACCGCGCCCTTTGTCCCAGCCTTTTTTTTCGGTTTGCGCGGTGCGACACGGGGCGATCGCCGTGGCACCGGTCGATCCATCTGGACGGCACGTTTCCCTGCTTGCGGTGCGGAGGCGGAGGTGGGTTTCGGGGCAACCGCCCCGGCCTTCGCCGGCGCCCCGGGTTTGTGGTTCGATGAATCCGGCCGCCGGGTGCCGGCAGAGGTTGTGGGTGTCTCTTTCGCCGTCGGCCCGGTGGGCGCCGCTGCCGTACCGGGCGCTGTGGCTTTCTGCCTCTTGTCGACCCGGCCGGCCGCGGTTTCTTCCTTACGCGTATTTCCGGCGTTCTGGTCGTCACGGGGCTCGCGGGGCAGGCTGCGTGTGCGCGTTTCACCGCCCGATGTCGGCACCGCGCCTAGTTCTACTTCGGCAATGAGCGGTTCCGGCGCCAACAGGAACTCCTCGATCAGCCCCTGAATGACATTGCGTGTATCCTCGGCATCGAAACTGTGCTTCTCTTCCATGCCACCGTAGAGAAATAGGCGGTTAGCTATCAGGTTTATCCGGCGCGGGACACCACCGCTGTAACGATAGATTTCCCGCAAGGCCCCTTCCTCGAAGGCGGGAACACTGTCCCATCCGACCTTGCTCAGCCGGTGTTCAATATAGTTGATGGTCTCGTCAAAGCTCAGCGGTTCCAGCGAAGTGGCCGCCACCAGCCGCTGGTGCAGATGTTCCATACCCGGCGCACGAATCAACTCCAATAATTGATCCTGCCCGACCAGAAAAATCTGCAACAGTAACTGGTACTGGTACTGCAGATTCGCCAGTAGACGCAGTTCCTCCAGAGCGCCAGCGGACAGGCCCTGGGCTTCGTCAACAATGAGGATCGCACGCTGCCCCTCGCGAATCCTGCGGACCAGAAATGACTCGATTTCAACCAGCAGGTTGGCCTTGCTGGCATCCTCGAGATGCAGGTCGAATGAAGTCGCCACCATGTACAACAAATCGCGGGATTCGAGCTGGGTGCTGGTCAGCGTTGCCACTTGGACCTTGTTTTGGTCGAGGCCGGCCAGAATCTCACTGATCAGGGTGGTTTTACCGGTTCCAGGACCACCCGTGATAGCGATAAAACCTTCTCCCTGGTAAATCGCATATTCGAGATAAGCCTTGGCATTGGCATAGCTCTCGTGATGCAGGGAAAAGCGGTAGTCCGGCCCCAAACGGAAGGGTTCACCGGTCAAACCGTAATAGTTTCTGTAAACATCGAGCATTTAGATGATCAAGTCCATGGACAGGTCGACGCCGGTTGCGCCACCTTTCAATGTTCTGCTATAGCAAATTATCGCAACCTTTAGAACATTCTTCAAAAAGTTACCCCTATTTTCATCGGCCAACACCCCCGGATCAGGAGCTTCAGCAGGTGAAAAAACGCTTGACTTCACACCTTCCATTCCTGATTCTAGGCGCCAACAGAGTCGTTTCCCAACGGACAGGCAGCCAGGGAGCTTGATAGCGTGACCAAAAACCCCGTTTTCCAGTTCGTTATCTGGGCTTTTTTACTGAATCACCCTGTGTTTGCCCAGGAAGCGATTCAAATCGAAATCGACAGCGCACCGGTCGATGTGGAAATCCAGAAACCACCGGCACCACCGGAAAAGCAGCCCGAACCGGCGCCGCCCAAACAGGCCGAGAAACCCCAAGAACCTGATAAAGTGGAAGAGAAATCCGCTAAAAGCGGCACCCGCTACGGCGTTGCGATTGGGATCGGCGCGCTGGTTGCGGCCGCACTGGCCGCCCTTGGTGGCGGCGGCGGTGGCGGCGGCGGCGGTGGGAACACCACACCCCAGCACCCGTAAATCTCCCGCGCTTTGGTGTCTTATCGAAGCTGTCTCATTAGCGGCCACCGGCAGGATCGGCATCGGCTCTAAACGTATTCAGTGTTAGTGCCAGGATAATCCCGAGCATCAGACCAACAATAGTGGACAAAATCACCATCATAGCCACTTTGGGCTTTAACGGTTCCTGGGGCACAGTGGCCGGATCGATCACCTTGAAGGCGAATTCTTCGTTGATGTTGGCCAGGATGGTTTTTTTCATTTCCACCTCGATGAGGCGATGCAGCGTCTGCTGCAACTCGACTACGCTGGTACGACCAAGCTGCTCCTGAAGGTAGGCGATAGCCTGGTTGGATGCCTCGACAGTCTGCTGGCGTAGGGTGGCGTTGGCACTGGAAACCAGCTGGTTCGCCCATTGCGCAGCGGCCTCAGGGTCTTTCCAGTCTATCGACAAGGTCACCAGACCGGTGCTTCTATTTTCACGGATACGCCTGACATGTTTGTCGAACAGCGTATAGATATCCCATGAAGTTGGTCTATCCGCATCCTCGCTGACCGCCCAGCGTTGCTGTTTCTCGTCCCATAAATCGGAAAACAATAACCTATCCAGATTATTGTCCTGAATAAACTGTTCGCTGAATTTCCGGGATTTCAGCGTGGCAATGGATTCACTCTTTCTATCCCGCCGATCCAGGTTGATGCCGGCAAGTGCGGCGATATTGCCGAAATCCTTGAAGGGTGACAGGTAGCGATCGCCTTCATCAAGGTCCGTTACGGGTGCAATCAGAACCTCCGCCCGGTATACGGGAGTCATCAACAATGCAGTCACATACGCCAAAAGCGCAGCCAGCAACATAGCGCCCAGAACCAGGATCCGGTATCGGCTAAGAATCTGCCAGATATCGTACAGACTGATCTCCGCCTCGTCGGCATAGGACTCCACCGTATTCGCCTGCACAGAGACACGCGCCACCCTGGGCAAATCGGTGTTTGACCCATTGTTCTTGTCACGCGGGGTTTTCCACTTGGCGTACATAACGAGCCTAGAATACCCCTATCGCGTTGGCGCTGGCAGCCGCAATGGCCAACTGGTAGATTATCTGGCTGACATTAGTCCACAGTGTCATCGGCCGGACCCGGTCGACGTCCAGCGGGACAACGATCGTATCACCCGGCTCGATATCGTCGCTGCGGATATCGTCAAACCAGCTCTTACCGGATTCAACACTGCCGTCGGCGCGGATGACATAGATGCGTTTGGTGTCGGCCTTACTGGTTGCACCGCCGCTCATATTCACGTAGCGGTCACGATTCATCCCTTTGGTATACAGGTGTGAGGTGGGATAAAAAACTTCGCCGGTTACCGTCACTTCCTGGGTAATGGGGGGCACATAGAGTTTATCACCATCGGCAAGCGTCACATCGTAGTCGCTGCGTCGTCCATCGTGCGTATCCTCGATCAGTTTCGGCAGATTAATCACCAGTCGCCCGGTGGGTTCAACTGACCGCAACTGGTCGCCGAGTTCTCGGACAACTTCCAGCGAGTCGACACTGCCACTCTTTTCCTGGGCCAGTTTCAGCGACAGTGACGCCAGGTCCGCTTCCAGCCGGCGACTCATCTCCTCGAGGCGTTGCCGTTCGCGTTTGCGGAGCTCTTCTCTGAAAAACACGGCGCCCTGCGGGAATGCCATATCCGTTGGCCCGCCGGCGCGCTCCAGCAGTTTGCTGAGCTGCTCTCCCCGGGATATCGGATAGACCCCTGGGAATCGCACTTCACCCTTGATTTCCACTGTCTCCGCGGTCGCCCATTCCGGTAGGCGCTTGATATGCAGATCGTCATGCGCTTGAAGCGCGAGATCGGCATCCGCCTTTCCTTGCAGAATGCCGGCGAGGTCGACATCGACGTGTGCAACCTCACGATAGTTGCCATCGATCACTGCATAACGGGTGAGTTCGGCGCCCAAGGCATAGGCTGCTTCGGCAAGACCGCCACCGGCCCGAACGAGGTCGCTGACTTTCATGGAAGCTTCCAGCGGATAGCTGCCCGGGTGCCGCACGACACCGCCGATCTTAACGACGCGGGCGGGCGCATTGAAGCTGGCCTGGCCCTTGAGCAATTCAATAAGTTCATCGACGGTCTCGCTGCGATCTTCACTGGCGTCGAAAACTATCACTTCGTCCCGTGACTGCAGTACTGTGTTGTCACTGGATGTCGGGGTTTGCAGTGCCTGCCCCAAGCGAACCGAAAACACCTCAACACGGTGGTCCGGCAGTAACTCCCGCTTGATCAAGGCGTAATCGAGATCGGGACGCGGCAACAGGTCATTTTCAATGGAAGGAATCAGGTCGGAAAGCCGCATACCGGCACGCCACTGGTAGCCCCCCGGGCGCTGCACATGGCCGGATAGTAGGACGATATCTTCCATCTTCTCCAGAATCGAGAAGACGCGCAACGTATCACCGGCGCGCACATCCGCGCCGAGCATCGAGGAGTCACTCAGATCAACATCCACCAGGGTACGTTCACCCTGCCGGTTTATGCGTTCAATCTGCGAGGCTTGCGGATAAGCCGTGGGCAACAACCCTCCGGACAGCGCCAAAAGCTGCTGAATATTGTGCTCGCGTTTTAACTCATAAATAGCCGGCCGTCGTACTTCACCAGCCACGCCAACGGTATGGCCGATCGGTGGTACAAATATCACATCGCCGGGCTGCAAGCGGGCATCATGGCTGGTATCACCATGCAGCAACAGATCATACAGATCCAGGTTGGCGACGATTTTGCCACGGCGTTTCAACTCGATATTGCGTAACGAACCGATCGCATTCACGCCACCACTCACGAACAGGGCGTTGGTCATAGTGGACAGGGCGCTAACGGTATAGGAACCGGGCTGATTGACATCACCGAGGATGAAAACACGGATCGAGCGCAACGCGCCCAGGGTAATCACCGCCTGTTCACCGAGCATTTGCTTTTTAATTTGGGTTTTGAGGACATCCTGCATTTCCCGAAATGTCAGGCCGGCTACGGAGATCGGTCCAAGTTTGGGAAAATGTAAACGGCCTTCCCGGGATACCACCAGGCTGTACTCGGCGTGCTCCTTGCCGAATAACTGGACTTTCACCGTATCCCCAGGGCCCAACACATAGTCCACGTCAATGGGGATGTCGGTCGCCGGGGCAAAGGTGGTCGGCACGCTGGCAAAAAGCTCATATCCGAAACGTTTGAGCGGAACTTCAGCTCCCACGGGTTTTTTCTCCGGGCTCTCAGCGCGGGAAGTATCAGGCGCCGCCTCCACCGCCATCTCGGATTCCGCCCCTTGATCGGGCTGAGCGGCAGGTAGCGGCATAACCAGCTTGGGTTCACTAAGAGCCGGTTCCTTTACCTGCCTCCCCCCCTCTTGCTCGACAGCTTTCATCACCCGGGCCTGTTGTTCGGGTGTCAGCTGCTCAAAACGCTGCATCTGTTGCTGGGTGGGCATTGGCGCCGCCATCGCCGCGACCAGACCAAACATCAGGATAAAGCCGATAAGTCGGTACACTGTCTTCGATTTCTGCTTATTACTCATGGTGTTTCAGCTACGCTGTCAATCATTGCCCCAGGCGGCTGGTGACGCCATGGTCGGGGTCGTCCAGCATGAAGGAGCGCTCAACCGTAGTGTACAGATCACCGGGCGAAACCACCATTTGTCCGACATCGCGGGTCCAGGGCGATAGCGAAAACTCGCTGCGCGCCCGGGTATCCTTGGTCAGCATGGGCCCTAGCGGCACCGACATGAAGATCCCCTTGTCAAAATACGGGTCCCCCGGGCTGCCCGGTGGGGTGTCATCGTCACCGTCCGTGTAAGTGTACCAAGCCCCGAAGGTGATCCCCGAGCGGAAGCGGCGTTTGAGTTCGAAACGCACACCTTTGTCCTTGGCCAGGAATCTACCCGCCCGTGCAGTGGCGGTCAGGCCCCAGGCCGGGACGCGATAATGCAGCGCACCTAATACGGTAACCGTATCATAATCCCGGAACTCGAATATGCCGTCCGTGGCCCGCTGGCGCAACCAATCAATAGAAAGGTCTGTCGCCCAGTTACCCTGCTCCGGCAGGTACAGCACCTGCCCACCGGCGCCGGCGTACATCATCTCATAGAATCCCGCAGACAGCCGGGCGTAGACCCGCTCTTGAGGTTGCAAGAACTGATTCACCAGCATGCGTGTCAACTTGAAGCGGCCGCCATTGCCCTGCAGATACTGCGCAATGTCCGAACGCACATGCGGCAGGGTGCTGTTGGAAGGCTCGGACACACTGCTGACGTCTTCATACAGCGTGAGCTCGGCGCTGCTCTCGAAAAAGCGGCCCCGGCCAATTTGGCGCGTGTAGTTGGCACGGGTAAAGAGGTTGAAACGGGCCGCTCCATTCGGGTCGTTAAAAAAGACGCCAACGTTGAACGGGATGATCTGAAAGGTGCTCAGGTCTTTGGATTCGAAGCGGTAGCTGAGCACATGGCCCTCATCGGTACGTTGTACTTCTTTGTATAAATCACCCTCGTCCTGCGCAGGAATGTCAATTTCGCTCGCCGCCAGACCGGCATTGATTAGTGGATCCGGATAAGTGATTTCCAGGTAAGCATCCAGTTGACTGCGCGACAACAGGCCGTCGAAGTAACGGCGCAACTTGTGCATATCCGTAAAGGTATAGGTCAGTAATGGCATGCCCTTGTCAGTGTAGGTAATCTGGATGGATTTGGCGTCCACCGGGCCCAAGGACAGCAGCACACGCGCCGCGCGACCGACAGCACGGCCGATCTGCGAAATGCGCGTATTACTGAGACTGACCATCAATGTGCGGCCATTGAAGCCCAGGCGGATATTTTTAAAGTCGCGTTGGTAAAGCGCGTGCGCCAACCTGGCTGCGGAGTCGGTATCCGCCAGCCACTGACCGATGGAAGCTTCGGGCGGTTTATCCGGGTAAGGCGCGGGCTCATGGATTTTGGGTACAAATTCAGGCTTCATCAACGGCACTGATACGTAAGCGTTACCGCCGACATCATCACCCTGCGCGGCCAGTTGGACACCGAACCAGCCTTTTTTGTATTCCAGGCCGTAAGTCCAGCCGCCATCGCGCGTGTCCGCGCCTGACTCTGATGCACCAAGGTCATTGCGGTAATCGTTGGCGTCGTATTCAACGACGATGGACAGATCCCGGTTCCAATCAAAGCGATGGCGCATACCGCCGAATAAGCCATCAATGCGGTCATTGCCATAGCCCAGGGTATAATCGGTGTTGCCGATCCGTTTGGAAGCGACGGCATACTTGGCTTTGAAGACACCGGTACCGGTAAAATCCTGGCTGCCCAGCGCGACGTTGGGCCACCGCTTATCTTCCTTCCAGAGCACGGCCTTGGCGTCGAATGCCTTATCTTTGAAATCACCAAATCCTTGACCCAAGCCGCCCGACAGCCCTCTTACTATGGTATAGCGACCCGAAAGTTCAAGCCGAGGCAGCAGGGAAATACTGGTCCAGATCGGCAGGTAAGGACGGAAATAGCTGGTGCCGAAACGCAGCGTACCGTCTTTTTCGATACGCGCATCCGGCATATTAACCAAACCGGTCTGGCCGGTGGTACTGGGTTCGGCCATCACTGCACCCTGAAAAACCAAAATAACCACCAGCAGCAGTCGCAGCTGGTTATTCAGCCTATTGGGGCACATTTAATCGATGGTTGAACGTCTATGGAATTTCTGATTAATTCAAAATCTCCGTCATTGCGAGCGCAGCGCGGCAATCTCGTGAAATGGAATCAATCTGTTAGAGATTGCCACGTCGCTACGCTCCTCGCAATGACGGGTTAGTTCCAAGAGCGTAGTACGCAACGACTCATTGATCAGGCGCGTTTGAATAGCGGCTCGATGTTGGCACCATTTTCACCACAGCGTTCACGCAGGTAAGCGCGGAAGTCGTCGCTTAATTCTGGATGCTGTAGCGCATACTCGACTGTTGCACGCAAATAACCCAACTTACTGCCGCAATCGTAGCGTTCACCCTTAAACTGGTAAGCCAGCACCTGCTCTTCTTTCAGCAGTTCGGCGATGGCATCGGTTAATTGAATTTCGCCACCCGCCCCTTTGGGAACCGATTCCAGGAGGTCAAAGACCCTCGGTGTCAGTATATAACGGCCGACCACAGCCAGATTGGTCGGTGCATCCGCCGGCTTGGGTTTTTCTACAATACTGCTAACGCGGCTGAGCCCCTCGGTAATTTCATCAGATTGAACGATCCCGTATTTTTCAGTTTCCTCATTAGGAACCTGCTCAACACCCAATACACTACAACGGTTATATTTAAACGTGGATGCCATTTGTGCCATGCAGGGTGTGTCACCACCGTCGATCAGATCGTCCGCCAGAATCACCGCAAACGGTTCGTTGCCGACCACAGGTTTAGCGCACAACACAGCGTGCCCCAGACCCAACGCCTCGGGCTGACGTACGTAGACACAGGACACCCCCTTAGGCACAACGTTGCGCACCATTTCCAGGAGTGCCGTTTTGCCTTTGCGCTCTAACTCAGTCTCCATTTCAAAATTCTTATCGAAATGATCCTCAATAGCCCGCTTGCTGCTGCTAGTGACAAAAATCAATTCCTCGATACCGGCCGCAATCGCCTCTTCGGCCGCATACTGGATCAGTGGTTTGTCGACAATGGTCAGCATTTCCTTGGGGTTGGCTTTGGTCGCAGGTAGAAAGCGTGTACCCAGGCCGGCGACCGGGAAAACGGCTTTTTTAATTTGAATTTTGTTTTTGCTCATAATTTTTCACCTTGCATCAATTCAGTGCAATATCGGCGGTTCCCCGGCGGGCACCGAAGTCTTGCCCGCCGTACTGGTGGCCGGCTGGGGCTGTTCTGCGCTAAACCCACTCCATTCCGGGACCAGTTCGCCCAACAGGACGCGTAACTCGTCTTCGTCATAGGTATTACAGGCAACCGCCATTCCATCGAGTATCCCGGTCAAACGCTGCCAATCGAAATCACGATGGCGCGCCAGCAGGATCTTGTCGTGCGGCGTACTTTGCAGCGCCTCATTTTCGTGGAACAACTCTTCGTACAATTTCTCGCCTGGACGCAGCCCTGTATAGACAATGTCAATGTCTTCACCCAGAACTTTACCCGACAAACGAATCAATTGCTCGGCCAGGAAAGAAATTTTGACCGATTCACCCATATCCAGTACAAAGATCTCGCCCCCAGTACCCATAACACTGGCCTGCAGGATGAGCTGGGAAGCCTCCGGTATCGTCATGAAATATCGGGTGATTTCACGGTGGGTGACAGTGACCGGGCCACCAGATTCGATCTGCCTTTGGAACAGTGGAACGACACTGCCTGCCGACCCCAGCACATTGCCGAAGCGCACAGTGACAAAACGTGTTCGTGAGCGCTGATTCAGATTCTGGCAGAAGATTTCCGCTGCCCGCTTGCTGGTGCCCATGACATTGGCGGGGTTCACCGCTTTGTCAGTGGAAATCATCACAAAGGCCCCGCAGCCGCATTGATCGGCCATTTCAGCCATGACCCGGGTACCCAGGACCTTGTTCCTGGCAGCCTCCCTGATCTGGTCTTCCAGCATCGGGACATGTTTGTACGCCGCCGCGTGAAAAACGATTTCAGGTCTGGCCTGTCCGAATATTTTTTCCATCGCTGCCCGGTCGACGACGTCATTCAGACAGCGGCTGATCTGGAGTTTTGGAAAACTTTTATATAACTCCATTTCTATTGAATAGAGGTTGAATTCACTGCTATCCAGTAGAATCAGCTGGGACGGCTGCAATCTCGCAATTTGCCGACAAAGCTCGGAACCGATCGAACCACCGGCGCCAGTCACCAGCACCTTCTTCGCCTTCAGTTCCAGCTCAATCGCTTTCCAGTCGAGCAAAACCGGCTCTCTGCCGAGAAGATCGTCTATCGAAACTTCACGGAGCTGGTTAAGGGTAACCTGCCCAGACATCAACCTGTCCAGCGGTGGCAATGTCCTGAACGGGACTTCAGTTTTCTCGCACAAGCCGACCAGACGCCGCATTTGACTGGAGTTGGCCGACGGTATTGCCAAAACGATAAGGTCGACATCCAGATGCTCGGCGAAATCGATCATTTCGTCACAGGGGCCCAGCACTCGGATCCCATGAATTTCCCTGCCCTGTTTGCTCAGACTGTCATCAACAAAACCTACCGGCTCATAGAGTTCGTCGCGACTGCGCAACAGATCCCTCACCAGCATTTCGCCTGCCTTGCCTGCGCCGACAATGAGCATCCGCCGCCCCTCACCCTTGTAGATCCTGCGATCCTTCCACCAGCGAACTGCCAGTCGCGAGCCACCGAGCAGTGACGTCAGCAGGAGTGCATACAGCAGGAAAACTGATCTCGGTACACCTTCCATGCGGGTGAACAGAAATATCGCGATCGCAGAAAAAGCCGTGCCCACGAGCACCGCCTTGCCGATACGAATCAAGTCCGGCAGCGACGCAAAACGCCAGACTCCGCGGTAAAGCCCGAAGTAGCGAAACGCCATGGCCTGGATACCCATCACAATGACAAGATTGGTAAACGCCGCGGACAGCAGGTCTGTGGGTATGCTACCAAGGTTAAAACGCAGCCAGTATGCAACAAACCACGCCACAGGCACGGTAATCAGGTCATGAGCTATGGCTAACAGGCGATTGCCAAGGAATTTTTTCAACGCACCCACCACCAGAATCTGCACAATTTGTTCATTCTACCAGTATTACCAGCGGGATTATGATAGACATATCCCCCGAGCCATCAATTGTTTTTACTTTCTCCGCCGGCCAGCGTAGCGACTCGCTCTATAACACTGCACATCTTTTCGAGATCCCCCTTTGATAGGGTCGGATGCACCAGAAACACCAGGCTGGTTTCCCCGAGCATTCTGGCAACGGGGAAACGCTCCGGAGGATTCTTGCCCGCCCCAACAAAAGCCTTTTCCAAGTACACCTCCGGACACGAACCGGAAAAGCACGGCACTCCCGCAGCAGTGATTTCTTCCATGATACGGTCCCGCGTCCAGCCTAGCGCCAGACCTGCCGTCCGCACAAACACGTAACATTTGTACCAGGCGTGCTCGATGCCAGCTACAGGACGTGCAACGCGCAGCAGACTGGGAAACCCTTCACACGTGTCCAGTATAGCCTCGGCATTGCGCTTTCGAGCCGCATGCCACTTGGGCATCTTTTTGAGCTGCACCCGTCCGATTACCGCCTGTAATTCGGTCATGCGCAGGTTGGAACCAAAGGACTCATGGAGCCAACGAAAACCTGTGGGATGTGCTCGGTTATAGACGGCATCCCATGACTTGCCGTGATCTTTGAAGGACCACGCCTTTTCCCAGATCATTCCATCATTGGTGGTCAACATACCGCCTTCTCCACCGGTGTTCATTATCTTGTCCTGACAGAACGACCAGGCTGCGACATCTCCCAGCCCACCTACCGGATGCGCTTTATAAACAGCACCGTGAGCCTGTGCACAATCTTCAATCAGGTACAGCCCATGTTCGCGTACCAGGTTACGCAAGCCATACATGTCACAAGGCCAGCCTGCCAGGTGTACCGCTATAACAGCCCGGGTACGGGGTGTAAGCACCGCACGAACGGTATCGGCGGTTATATTCTGTGACTCATTGTCGACTTCAGCGAATACGGGCATTGCACCGAGCATGACCACGGCACTCGCCGACGCTATGAATGTACGGGGTGTTACGATGACCTCGTCTCCCGGGCCAATACCGAGGGCACGCAATGCAAGCTCCAATGCTACGGTTCCATTGGCCAGCGCGATTGAGTACCTCACTCCGCAGAATTCGGAAAACTCTTTTTCGAAACTGCGCCCTTCTTCCCCTGTCCAGTAGTTGACCCGGCCAGATGCAAGAACCCGGTCAACCGCTTCCCGCTCCTCACGAGAGTATGATGGCCAGGCGCTAAGCGTGTTCATCTTTGCTCCAGTGCCCTTGCGGGAATACCCACAGCAGTTATTCCCTCTGCAATGTCCTGTGTTACCACTCCGCCGGCACCAACGGTGACATCAGCACCGATAGTCGTACCTTGAATCACGGTTGCGCCTATTCCTATCCAGGAACGATTCCCGATGGTGATACCACCAGCCAAGTGGGCACCCGGCGAAATATGGACGCCCGATCCAATGTGGTTGTCATGATCCAGAGTAGCCGCGGTATTGACAATGACTGCTTGGCCCAGACGTGAACCCGTATTGATAACTGCATTGGCAAAGACCACCGTGCCTTCTCCGAGAACTACATCTGAGGCTATCTGAGCAGATGGGTGGATAACAGTGGTAACAGTCAGGCCCAGCGATCTCGCGTGTGCCTGGCGTTCGTGGCGAAGAGGGTTGTTACCGAGGGCAACGACGCAGTCAGTCCAGTTACCAACCAGCGCTGCAATTCTTCCCAGCGTCCCGATGACCGGCCAGCGCCCGGAACTACCAAGCCCGGGATAGCGATCATCCAGAAACGCAATTTGGCGCCAACAGCCGGACACTTCGGCGGTATCTGCGACTACCCGGCCATGGCCACCGGCGCCCATTATGAGCAACGATGCAGTCATTGGGAGGAACCTCTAAATTTTTCCATGGTTACTACACCCTCTTGGCTGATACCACGACGGCTCAAGACACTTATCACAGTCAGTCCAATGATTCTGAGATCTAGCCAAAAAGAGCGATGACTAACATACCAGGTATCGAGTTGAAATTTTTCGTCCCAGGACAGACTGTTTCGCCCATTGACTTGTGCCCAGCCGGTGATACCGGGCGGAACCTCGTGACGCCGTGCCTGTTCCGGTGAATATAATGCGAGGTACTCCATCAATAATGGGCGCGGGCCCACTAGGCTCATGTCGCCCTTGATGACATTCAACAGTTCGGGCAACTCGTCAAGACTGGTATTGCGCAGGAATCGCCCAAAGCCTGTCATTCTGACGCGATCAGGCAACGGGCTCCCAGCATGGTCATATGCCTCACGCATAGTTCTGAACTTAAACATTCTGAACGGCTTACCCCGCAACCCTGGGCGGGTCTGCGAAAACACGACCGGCCTGCCCATTGTCGTGAGGACGAGCAGCGATACAACTGCCATCAAGGGGAGCAACATTACGAGCAGCAGGCTCGCAATAACGATGTCAGTTATACGTTTCAGCATTTCTCATACTTGCCTGATCTGCGATCTTTTCTAGGTGTGCGACAAATTCCGCGTATAGGCGTGATGCGTTGAATTGCTCCTTGAACAACTGCCTCGCTCTGCCACCCATCTCCTCTCTGAGAGAGGGATGATTACGCAACATCCGGATTTGCTCCCTCAGTTCCCGGCCATCACTGCATATGAATCTACAGCCGTGTTTTGTCAGTATCTCACCCGGCGATCCATTCAGCCCCGATATAACTGGGAAACAGGCCTCCAGAAATTTCTCTGAAGAGGATTAAAAATCATCTCACCCTCAAATATCATATACCATCTAGTCAGATGCGGGAAATAACGACTAATTCCTAAAAATGCTCTCACTAAAGCATTGGCCCAAATTTTCAAATTGCTGATAATAATACCTGCTCTAATTTTTTTGCGAGTAAGTCACGATTAAAATCGCCCACCGCCAGCTGCTTAGCCTTGGGTTTTACAGAAGACAGCCAACTATAGTCATTCAATTTATCATGCAATTGCGTAGCGGCAAGCTTAGGATTATCAGAGGCTATGATTAGCCCGATATCATGCTGGACTGCCAATTCAGATTGATATCCAGCGAAATTGCAAACGATTGGTTTCCCTGCTGAAACCGAGTCGAAGAATTTATTCTGTACCGCATCCTTCCATAAAACTCGAGGCCCTGAAAATAGACCCGCAGTAAAGTCACTGGCAGCAATCCAAACAGCCAATTCTTCCTTCGGCATTGAGTGGAACATGAAAAGAGTCTTATCTAAAACACCGGATTTTTCTGCGTCTGTTTCGATGCGCTCACGTTCCGCCCCATCCCCAATAATAGCGAAACGCACGTCGGGATCGATCGTAGTCATATTCATTGCCACTTTTACCAAGTAATCCACTCCATTGGCACGTCCAAGAGTGCCTGCGAAGAGAACGAGTTGACGTGAATGAAGCCAGGCATGCCGTTCCCGCAAGTCCGAGACTTCCGCTGAAAGATCCGCACCGAAAATATTCAGGTCACAGCCATTGGGAATTACGGTAACTTTTTCTGGTTCAACACCCGTTGAAATAATATCATCACGCATACCCGGCGCTAGGGCTACCACTTGCTGTGCACGACGGTATGCAAGCTTCTCCATCCACTCTGCAACTCTAATTAGAACCGAATTTTTCAGAATGCCCATCGCAATGGGCACTGCGGGCCACATGTCACGGACCTCGAAGATCAAAGGAACCCGTTGCCGCCATGTCGCATAAATACCGGGAAACACGATTGTCAATGGAGTGCTGGTCGCAAAAATGACATCAGCCTTAATCGAAGCGGCTTTCCTAGCAGAAGCCACTGCAAATTGTAAGAACGCTAGAATTCTCCTAAAATAGCTCATATGGTTCGAGTAGGGAACAGGGTACCAATGAACTTTTATCCCCTCTTCGACAGTCATGTACCAATTGACTGACTCAGTGAGTTCTCGACTTGAAGTTATCAGGTTGACTTCATGCCCAGCCGCAACGAGCCTTCGAGCCATCTCAAATGACCTTGTACTACCAGGCATTGACGGAGTATTGAAGTACTGATGCAAGTATACAATTCTCAAGGTCTTTACCCTTCGCAATTATCTCGGATACAACCCAGCCCCCCGAAGGTGATTAGAGATAGATTTAAGCCAATTCACAAATTCAAAGGAGTTCCTGTATTCACGAAAATTATTACATGGCAAAGCCATTATTTCGTCAAAAGCACCATCCTTAAGCCCCAGTTTCTTACTGACATATTCTAAATCCTCAGCTTGTTGCTGTTCTGGGTATGGTGGAAGTTGCATTTCGGACACGGCTGCCTCCCGTGTTATCTGGCCTGCGTTAATCAAATCAGACAAATGACCATATCGTTTGTCAATATTAAACTTTTTTGGCAAAACGTAGCCTTGATAGAAGCGCGTATAAACCGATTCATGGTGTTTGCCACCGTAATATTGCCAACCCAGTTCGTTAGTTAATACTCTCATCACTTCATTTTTATTGTAATCAATATAATTTAGTATCGAAACTGTTCGGATACGATGCAGCAAATTTATATAGAGCAAGTAAGAGAGAGAAAAATGGGGGTATGTTCTGAGTTTTCGAGTTCCGAATTTATTATGGACATCCTTAATATATCGCCAATCAGAATGGCCGTATGCCCAGTCCGGAACACAGATCGACTCAGTTGTGAAATTCATCCCGGAAATAATGTACTTGATTCCTCGCGAGGCAGCCTCCCGCCAGAGCACAGCGAAAATTGCATGATCTGAGGGAATTTCACCATCAGGCGTAGAGGCTTTCAGAAAAGCCACTTGCAGGTCTCTGAATTCCTCCCAATCAATCACATAGGTAAACAAATCAATACCGAGATTATTGAGTACCCGCTCGATATTCTTTACCGCCAACTCTGAATTCCAGCCATTGTCCAGATGCACCGCCAAGGGTCTCAGGCCAATTTTCTTTACAAGATACGCAACATAGGTGCTATCTACACCACCGCTGACACCAATGATACAGTCATATTCCTTCCCTTTACCGGCCACTTTGATTTTTTCAACCAAAGAGCCCAAGATGGCCTCCCCCTCCTTGCCACGAACTACTCGTGTCGAAAACATGTCGTCATATCGTAGGCAGTGATGACAAACCCCCGCCTCATCAAAAGTTATATTGCTATCAGCGATCGTATCCATAATGCAACGCGTACATGCCCGGTATGTTCTGTTTGATTTCATTTTCCGATATTCCCGATTTCCGCATAGGTAGGATAGGTAATGAGTACAGCCCGGTGTTTTCCATGAAAAACAAACATACTCCCAGCACCAATAGCGGAGGCGCCAGCGTGTACCGCTTCATCGAAATGACGAAGTTCACCGGCACCACCAATGGCAACTACTGGTATGGAAACCGCATTTGAGACCTGTTCTACAAGGTCAAGATCATACCCCTCCATAGTTCCATCGCGATTGATTGAATTAAGCAGTATCTCTCCTGCTCCCAAAGTTTCCATCCTTTTTGCATACTCTACTGGATTAGCCCTTGTGTCTTCAATCCCACAATGCGTCACTACTGAATAGTTGCCGAATAATGATCTTTTTACGTCCATCGAAATTACAACTCCAGAACTGCCTGCCATTTCCGCGGCCCTAGAAACCAAGCTAGGTGATGTATAAGCTACTGTGTTAAGGACGATCTTTTCCACGCCTAATGTATACAGCTCCTTAACATCATTAAGATCCTGTATACCGCCACCATATGCAAAAGGCATGAAGGCTTGTGAGGCTATATCAGCTAACAGCTCAAAATTTGGCCCACCGTCGCTAAATCTGGCCCCTATATCTAGGAAAACCAATTCGTCTACTTCTTTTTCATTAAATATCCTTACCGCATTAATTGGATCACCAATGTATCGATGATTTCTGAATTTTACGGATTTAACGAGCCCGCCATTTCGTAATAGAAGGCAAGGAATCACTCGAACATTCACAATTGCAATTCCGAAAAGTTTCGAAGTAAATTCATACCGAATTTGTGGCTTTTTTCAGGATGAAACTGTACGCCGAATACATTTCCTCTTTGAATTGCTGCAACATAAGAATTTCCATAGCTGGAGATAGCATCGACGTCAGATTGACTGTTACATTCAAAATAATATGAATGAACAAAATAAAACCTTGGCGGCTTCTCGATACCATTGAAAAGAGTAGCATCCTGTGACGGAATGACCTCCGACCAGCCCATATGTGGAACCTTAAGTCTACTACCGGGATCAAATAGGAATCTACGGCAATGTCCAGCCACAAGCCCAAGCCCTTGAGAGTTGCCTTCCTCACTGTTTTTCCCAAGTATTTGCATGCCCAAGCACACTCCCAATAGAGGCACTTTATCTGTGGTTGCCTTTTTTATCAGAACTTCTCGAAAGCCTCTTTCCGTTATGGCACGAATGCCGCTATCAAAAGCACCCACACCTGGCAAAATGATCTTTTCTGCACATTTTAATTGATCGGGATCTGTAACCAGATAACAAGGATTTCCAAGCTTCTTGAGCATATTCATAATGGAACCAAGATTACCATGGCCGTAATCAACTATAGCTATTGGTATACTCATTACGTCCTATCTAGGCTGCTTACCTTAAGACTCATCTTTATGAAACGCTTTTCGATTGGACATTTAGGAAGCGCCGCAATCAGTTGCTTCAAGGTAAATCCGTTCATAGGTTTGCGTTATTTCACTCCATGAAAACCTCCCAACAGCCCGAATGCACTGCGCTCTTACACCCGGTAGCCGACTAAGTATGGCCAGCACTCCTTCGGCTATTGACGTCGGTTTCGTTGGGTCCACAGCTTCTGCGACCGTCCCTGTTGAAAAGTAGCCATCGATGCCCTGCCCTCGCGAGTGCACGACTGGAATGCCTTGAGAAAGAGCTTCTATATATGCCAAACCGAATGTCTCAAAGAAGGACGGCATCAAAAATATATCATGGGAACGGTAGATGTCACGCATTGATTCGCGGCATTCGACCCGGCCAATTCGGTTAATAAAAGGCCATTCTCCAGATTCAAGTAGTTTATCCACCTGAGCTTCCCCATCACCACTTCCACCAACAAGGGTCAGTGTCGCGGGAATCTTTTCATTGACAATGCGAGTAGCCTTCATAGCTCCGATAATATTTTTGTTCTGTGAAAAATCGCCCACGTAAAGGAGGCGCAAAGGGCATTCTACTGACCGATCGATAGGCCCGATATTATTCAGCCAGAAGCTTTCCAATCCATTGGGCACAATTTCAGAATATTTTTCTAAGGTTAGCCGGACATCTTCTGGTGCTCGTCGGCACATCAATCGAAGGTATGATGGCGTTACAAATACAACACTAGACGCATTGCGCACAATATCCCAGCATATCCAGCGTAAGTCAGGTCGCAGCCTCATAAAGACATTAATATCAGTATTTCTTACCGTGACAACGTAAGGCACTCCGGTACATTTCTGAATTTGTCTCGCAACTGCCCCGTCACTATACAAAAAATGTGCATGCACCAATGAATAACGCCGAATGTGCAAATATTGCTGAAGGTCTCTCAAAATTGCATTTACCTTCAAACGGAAGAAGATGCGGTGGTACTTTCTAAGGATATGCGAGTATTTATATTGTACCGCATCTAGGTCAGTGACCCGGTTACAGTTGATCTCTGCTGTAGAGCGGACTGGAACATACACAAACTGCTCTATCCCCCTAGCTGCAAGATGCGAGATCATCTCACCATACAAGCGCTGTTTGGCATAGTCACTGCAAATATGTAACACCTCCAATCCACTTTCGGACGAATTCACTAATCCCATGTGACTCCGTATATCCTTTCCCAAACCGCAAGATTAAAGTAGGCCCACCGCTCTTTGAAGGACAGTGATTGAAAGCTGTTAACAATTGCTCCTCGGTCTGCAATCTCGCCTAGAATCCGAGAACGCCTTATCTCATCCTTCATTTTCTCTTCGTACGCGGTAAGCCAGACACCTTCTGGCGCTTCGAAGCCGAGTTTATCCCTCCTCCAAACAATCTCTTTGGGAAGCACTTCAGTAACAGCTTCTCTTAAAACGTACTTTGACCATCCGTCCCGAATTTTGTAGTTCATTGGCAAAGAAACTGCAGTCTCTACCAAGCGATAGTCCAAAAATGGCAGTCTCGTTTCGATTGAGTGCCTCATCGAATTGCGATCTTCATATCGCAACAAATGAGGAAGCTGCAACGTACAGATTTCAAACTTCTGTAACGTTTCGATACTTTTGTAACTTTCTACACTTCTTTCTACATATTCAAAACTGTGGGAATCACGTATTATTGGCAAAATGTGACTGCGTGACTTCAATCGCTTAATCCTGATGCTGGGATTCGTAAAATATGCGTAGTACTTTAAAAGCTCAAGGAAACCCAGCTTCGAATTCTTCGCTTGCATCCAAGCCTCTCTGGCAAACCGAATTGATGACAAACTCTTTAGCATTGCAGGGTAGTAGCGCTCGTAACCAAGCAGCACCTCGTCACCTCCCTGGCCGTTGAGCATCACTCGGCAATTGTTACGTTTAGCCTCTTGGAACACATGCCAACCCATGAACATTGAGGGTCCACCAAAAGGCTCCTCTTGTGTATAAACAACCTCGTCAATAGTGTTAACAAAATCATCCGTAGAAGGCTCTACAATAGCAAGATTAATCCCTGCATGCTTAGCTACAAATTTTGCATATTTGCTCTCATCGCTACGAATTTCGGTGGACTTTGCATGAATCCCGGTGAAACTTTGGCCGGAAGCCGCACGGTATTGTCCGGCTGCCAGCGCACTGGTCGCTGAACTATCCAATCCACCGCTGAGACAGGTTCCGACTTGAACATCTGAGCGCAAGCGTATGCGAATTGAATCAATTAGAAGCTCCTAGAACTTCTCGACAGCATTCTCTAGAGTAATATTACCTATAGTATTATCTATCTCTAGATCATAGTAGCGCTGGACAGTGTAGGTATGTTTTTCCATGTCATACATCATGTAATGCGCTTGCTGCAGCGACTGAATATCAGCGAAAAAAGTCTGATCAGTATGGCCATCCAAATACGTCAGCAACGACTCGGCTACTACCCACTGGTTGGCTCGAACGCGCTCCAGCTGTAATACGAGTTGCTTCAACTCAGATCCGAACGCAAACTCGCGTGACGTATTAGTGTAATATAGCGGCTTTACACCAAACCGATCACGCGCAAGAAATAACTTTCTCTCCGCATTATCGTAGATCGCGAACGCCCACATCCCGTTAAATCGGTTTAAACAGTCGACACCCCACTCGGCGTAAGCAGCAAGAATTACCTCTGTGTCTGTTGTTGTGTGAAACACGATACCACGTAATTCCAGCTCCCGCCGGAGCTCAAGATAATTATAAACTTCTCCGTTGTATGTGATCCAATACCGGTTTTGAAAAGACAACGGCTGTCGACCGCGAGAGTTCAGGTCGATAATGGCAAGTCGCCGGTGGCCAAGTGCGAGCCCAGGGGCAAAGTATAGCCCCGAGTCGTCTGGTCCACGGTGTGACACGAGAT
>Ga0114931_10002622_pt1 | contig 22821 bp, 14 predicted proteins | sample 2SBtaG_FD_89579 | JGI IMG/M metagenome (GOLD analysis project Ga0114931, IMG submission 89579) | Deep subsurface microbial communities from Kolumbo volcano to uncover new lineages of life (NeLLi) - 2SBTROV14_V59a metaG | ecosystem: Environmental > Aquatic > Marine > Volcanic | place: Kolumbo... | reverse complement strand
GCCGGGCCGACGGTGTACATCTGCGACGAGTGCATCGGCCTGTGCAACGACATCATCGCCGAGGAGATCGAAAAGGACGATGCGCCGTACGGGCACACCGCGATCCCCAAGCCGGCGCAGATCAAGTCGATACTGGACGAGTATGTGATCGGGCAGGAGCGGGCCAAGAAAATCCTGGCGGTCGCGGTCCACAATCACTACAAGCGCATCGACGCCAAGCCGACCGGCGAGGACGACGACGTCGAGCTGCAGAAGTCGAACATCCTGCTCCTGGGCCCGACCGGCTCGGGCAAGACGCTGCTGGCGCAGACGCTGGCGCGCATCCTCAACGTCCCGTTCGCCATCGCCGACGCGACCAACCTGACCGAGGCCGGCTACGTCGGTGAGGACGTCGAGAACATCATCGTCAGCCTGCTGCAGAACGCCGACCACGACATCGAGCGGGCGCAGCGCGGCATCGTCTACATCGACGAGATCGACAAGATCGCGCGCAAGAGCGACAACCCGTCGATCACCCGCGACGTCTCCGGTGAGGGCGTGCAGCAGGCGCTGCTCAAGATCATCGAGGGCACGCTGGCGGCGGTGCCGCCCAAGGGCGGACGCAAGCACCCGCAGCAGGAGTTCTTGCAGGTCGACACGACCAACATCCTGTTCATCTGCGGCGGCGCCTTCACCGGTCTCGAAGAGATCATCGAGAACCGCGTCGGCCAGCGGCTGATCGGCTTCGGCAAGGCGATGCAGGCGACCAAGCAGAGCACCCGCTGGGATCTCATCAAAGAGGTCCAGCCCGAGGATCTGCTCAAGTACGGCATGATCCCCGAGTTCGTCGGACGCCTGCCGGTGATCGCACCGCTCCACGAGCTGTCCGAGGACGCCCTGGTGCAGATCCTCACCCAGCCCAAGAACGCCCTGATCAAGCAGTACCAGAAGCTGTTCGAGATGGACGGCGTGAAGCTGAAGTTCACCCGCGGCGCGCTGTACAAGGTCGCGCAGCTGGCGCAGGCACACAAGAGCGGTGCGCGCGGCCTGCGCGCCATCCTCGAGTCGGCGTTGCTCGACATCATGTACGACACGCCCAGCCAGCAGAACATCAGCGAGGTCATCATCAACGAGGACGTGGTCGAGAAGCACGCCTCACCGATGGTCACCTATACGAAGCAAAAAGAGACCGCGTAAGACACCGGCTGCGGGCTCACTGCCGGCGATCTTTGCCCGTACCTCCTCGCTTCCTCGGTTGCGCACTGGAGTACGCGCCCTCGGTCGCTGCGGGGGTGCAGCCAAATCTCACTCGGCAGCTGCGCCCTCGCGACGGGGGTTCGCCGGCTGCGCTGTCGCGACGGCGTTTTGATCAGTACCAGTTGAAGCCGACCCCGAGACCCCAGGTGGTGGTCCTCGGGGAGCTCACGCCGTTGTCGGCGGGGTAGCCGGTGAAGGTCATCCGGCCGGATAGGTCGAGCACGAAGCTGGTGCGGTGCATCAGCTCGATGCCCGCGGCGATGAGCAGGCTGCGTCCGGACAGGGAGCCCTGCGCGTTGGAGTCGACCATCGTCTCCAGCTGGGTGGCGCCGAAGCCGCCGCGCAGCCAGACCAGATCGTTGAGCCACAGTTGCGCGCCGACGGCCACGGTCGTCTGCGACTGCGTGACGGATGGGTTGACGTAGTCCTGTGGCGCGTTGTACGAGCCACCGCTGAACTCGACCAGCACGCCGATGCGCGGGGTGAGCATGCCGCCGAAGTGGGCGTTGATGCCGCCACCCGCCCAGCCGTCCTGGCTGCCCTCGGCGTTGAGCACGCCCAGGGCCAGGTCGAAGCCGGCAAACCAGCCCGACCTCTGGAAGCGCTGCTGCTCTGTCGGCATCGGCATCGGCGCCGGAGGCGGGGCCGGCTGCGGCTCGACCGCGCCCCCCGAGTCGGGCGGTGGCGGCGGCGGCGGCATCGGTTTGCCGTGAGCGGACGGCGCTCCCAGGAGGAGCGCCGCCGCCCACGCGGCAGAGAACAAGGCGACAGACGGACGGCTCACGCGCGTTCGCTCAGTACCAGTTGAACCCCAGCCCGATCATGCCGATGTCGACGTGATCGTTCAGCTTGTCGTAGCTGCCGCTGCCCACACGCAGCTGCAGATCGATCGAGAAGCGCGGGCTGGACAGTAGCTCGTATCCCGCCGCGGCCATGATCGCGGCGCCGGAGTCCACGTCGTTGGAGTACTGGTCGTAGCCGTCGTCGATGCTGTAGCTCAGGTTGGCGCCACCGATGCCGCCCTTCAGCCACAGCTGCGGCGTCGCCCAGTATTGCACCGCGAACATCACCATCGTCTGGACCAGCACCGTGGTGCCGCTGGCGTCGACCGCCTGGCCGGTGCCCCAGATCTCGCCGAGCAGCGCCAACCGCGGGTTGACCATGCCGCCGAGGTGGAAGTCGAAGCCGACCGACGCAGGCTGGTAGTCGCAGTTCGTGCACTGGATGGCGCCGTCGGCGTTCGACATGCCGCCGACGCCGAAACCGAAGCCCAGCGTGAAGCCGTGCCGCTCCATCACCGGGGGCGACGGGTAGTAGCCTCCACCTCCGCCATAGCTACCCGGCGGCGGCGGGGGCGGCGCACCCGGCTGGGCAAAGGCAGCCGGTGCGAGCGTGCCAAGGGCGATCGCGGCAATCGCCGCGGTTGTCAGTCCAGTCTTTCGCATCGTCTCACCTGCTCGTTTCGGGACGACGGCCGGCCACGAAGACTCCTGCAGCGTAACGCCGGTCAGAGCCGGCAGCAAGCGGCACCTGTCACGCCGCGCCCATCTGGCCCACGTCATTTCACGCACTTTTTGCCGCCTGCCGTGCGGACAGTCACGATCGGCAGCTCTAGAGTGGCGATCGGTATTGTGGCGTAAATCGGTCGCCGCCCTAGCTGCCGATGCCGAGCATGCGGTCGATGACGGCCCGCGCCCGGGCCGGCTCCTCGCGGGCCGACGAGATGACCCGGACGCCGCGCTCGGCCAGGGCGGACTCGAGGCGCCGTCGCTCGTGGTGGGCGAGCAGGCTGGAGTCGATCAACGCGCCGTCGGGGGGGCGACTGTCGGCCGCGGCCAGGCGCAGCACCTCGGCGGCGTCGCCGGCACCGCTGACCACGTAGCCAGCCGACGTCAGCGACTGCATCAGCGCGTCGAAGCGCGGGCCGCGGGCGCCGATGACCACGCGCCGTTCGCTGCGCCGGCGCACGCGCTCGAGGAAGCAGGTCCAGCGGCGCTCGTCCAGGTCCGACAGCTCGACGATGAGCAGGCCGTAGCCTTTGCTCAGACCGCGGGCCATCGCCATCTGGTCGGTCACGCGCCGCACCGTGCGCGCGCGCCCGCTGATCGCCGCGTCGTCGTTGTCGAGCGGCAGCTGGAACCGCAGGTCGCCGTCGGGCAACTCGCGCTCGACGACGAGGAACATGCCACCGGTCGACACGTCCTGCGCCTCCGCGGTGATGCCGCCGAAGCGGGTGCCCAGGCGAACCGGCCAGTGCACGGGGAAGCGAACCGCCACGCGGGCGGGCGGCGGCTTGATGGTGACCCCCGCTGCGCGCGCCCGGCGAAGCAGCGCGACCAGCTGCTCGCGCTGGGTGGACGGCTCCTGCGGGAAGCGGATGGCAAAGCCGCTGGAGCCGGTCCCGGCAGCATCCTCGACGGTGGTGACGTGATAGACGTTGCCGCTGATCATGGCGCCGGCGCCGCGGAAGCCGAGGGCGATGTGCACGGTGTCGCCTGCGCGCGGCAACGCGCCGGTGACCAGGTAGGCGCCGCGCAGGCTGAGCGAGCGCAGCCGTGCGGGTACCCACTCGGAGCCGCGCAGGTAGCGGACGTCGATTTCGGGCGGCGGTGCCGGCTCCTCGACCACCGGGTGCGGGCCGGATCCGTTGGCCACCTTGCGCGAGCCGTCGCGCACCGGCTTTTTGGCGATCGGCGTGGCCGGTGTGGTTTCGCGGCGGGTGCGCGCGCGCTGCTTGCCCAGCGCTTTGGCGCCGTCGGCCGGGCTGGCCTCGGGCGGCGGGCTGTCGCGGGCCGGGGGCGGCGTTTGCGGCTCGCGCTCGGTGAGCAGGCGGTTGGCGCTGGGGCGGCGGTTGTTGGTGCCCCCGGTCGCGGCGCGGGTCGAGGGTAGCCGCGGCAGCCGTGCGACGACGTGGGCCGCGGGAGAGCCGAGCCGGCGGCCCTTCACCCGCGGCGGCAGGGGCGGCTCGGTCACCGCCCGGGGCAGGGGCGGCGGCGTCGTCGGCGGGACCGGGAAGCCGGTTGGCCCGGTGAAGATCGGCACCTCGGTGTCGGCCTCACGGCGCCGTTGCGGCGCCGGCACCGGCATGTCCGGCAGGTCCAGATCGTGGCCCAGCGCGGCCAGTGCGGGGATGGGGGCCGGCAGGTCCTCGAGTACCAGCTCGTAGCCGCGAAGGTAGCTGTCGTAGAAGCGGCGGCGGTCGCGCTCCTTGAGCCGGGTCGGGTCGAGCAGCGGTACTCCCGCCCCTTCGGCCAGCTCCGCCAGCCAGGTCAGGTCGTCGAGGGTGACCTGCCGCTCGTCGAAGCGGATGGCCAGCAGGGCGATGTCGGTCGCCTTGCGGTAGTAGACGTCCGCGCCCAGCGGGCTGGGGATCGGCCCCTGGGCCAGCGGCTCGAGGGCGCGGGTCATCGCGGGCAGACCGGCGCGCGCGTGCGGTAGAACGAGGAAGACCTCGTAGGTCGGGGTATAGACCAGTGGCTCCATCCGGCGGCTCTGGAGAAGAGGATCCGGGATTGGCGAGTAGCAGGCCCGATGCCGTGGGTCACGTCCGTGAAGGCCCCTACAATTTTCGGGTAACCTTGCGAGATTCCGACGGTCCTTTGGGCCAGTGTCGTGGTAGAAGAACCACGGTCTGTCGTGGTTTCTGCGCCACGCATCCGGAGTCGGACGCGATCTTGCGCTGTGTCTGACAGGCCGTAGAGTATGGAGTCTCGGCGGGCAGTTCTCCGTGACTGCCGAGTCTCGCCGGAGCCAGCTTTCAATGCTCTTCAAGAACGACAAAAACGCTCCGCGGCGCACCGTGCCGCTCCTTCCCCTGCGCGACATCATCGTCTTCCCGCACATGGTGGTGCCCCTGTTCGTGGGCCGCGAGAAGTCGATCAACGCGCTCGAAGAGGCGATGGCCGCAGACAAGGAGCTGCTGCTCGCCGCCCAGAAAAAGGCCAAGACCAACGACCCGAAAGAAGCGGACATTTTTGCGGTCGGGACGATCGGTCACATCATCCAACTGTTGCGTCTGCCCGACGGAACCGTAAAGGTTCTGGTCGAGGGCAAGCAGCGCGCGCGCATCGTCGACTACGCGCAGACGCAGCCGTTCTTCCTCTGCGATGTGGAAGAGGTGCCCGAGCCGGACGAGGACGACGTCGAGATCGAAGCGCTGGTGCGCTCGGTGCAGACGGTGTTCGAGAACTACGTCAAGCTCAACAAGCGCATCCCGCCCGAGATGCTGGTGTCGGTACAGACCATCGACGACCCCGGGCGGCTGGCCGACACCATCGTCGCCCACGTTTCGCTCAAGCTGAAGGACAAGCAGGAGATCCTCGAGACCCCTGCGCCGTCCAAGCGGCTCGAGCGGCTCTACGAGCTCATGCAGTCCGAGATCGAGATCCTCCAGGTGGAGAAGAAGATCCGGACCCGCGTGAAGAAGCAGATGGAGAAGTCGCAGAAGGAGTACTACCTGAATGAGCAGATGCAGGCCATTCAGAAGGAGCTCGGCGACCGCGACGAATTCAAGAACGAGCTCAACGAGCTGGAGCAGCGGATCAAGCAGAAGAGCATGAGCGCCGAGGCCAAGGAGCGCTGCGTCAAGGAGTTCAAAAAGCTCAAGATGATGTCGCCCATGAGCGCCGAGGCGACCGTGGTGCGCAACTACATCGACTGGGCCCTGTCACTGCCGTGGGATGACAAGAGCGAGGATCGCGACGACATCAACGAGGCCGAGAAGATCCTCGATGAGGATCACTTCGGCCTGGAGAAGGTCAAGGAGCGCATCCTCGAGTATCTGGCCGTGCAATCGCTGGTCGATCGGCTCAAGGGGCCTATCCTCTGCCTCGTCGGCCCGCCCGGCGTCGGCAAGACGTCGCTGGCGCGGTCGATCGCGCGGGCGACCGGTCGCCGCTTCGTCCGCCAGTCGCTGGGCGGCGTGCGCGACGAAGCCGAGATCCGCGGCCACCGGCGCACGTACATCGGCGCGCTGCCGGGCAAGATCATCCAGTCACTCAAGAAGGTCGGCACCAACAACCCGGTCTTCCTGCTCGACGAGATCGACAAGATGTCGCAGGACTTCCGCGGCGACCCGGCGTCGGCGCTGCTCGAGGTGCTCGACCCCGAGCAGAACAACACCTTCAACGATCACTACCTCGATCTGGACTACGACCTGTCGGACGTCATGTTCATCACGACGGCCAACGTCCAGTACCAGATCCCGATCCCACTGCAGGACCGCCTCGAGATCATCGAGATCCCGGGCTACACCGAGTGGGAGAAGATGGCGATCGCCAAGCAGTACCTGATCCCCAAGCAGCTCGAGGCCAACGGCCTGGCCGAGATCGAGGTCAACCTGACCGACGAGGCGCTGCGCGCGATGATCCACTCGTACACCAAGGAGGCCGGTGTCCGTTCCCTCGAGCGGACCATCGCCACCTGCGCGCGCAAGGTCGCCAAGGAGTGGCTGGCCTCGGGCAAGGAGCCGGACAAGAAGTTCCAGATCACGCCCAAGCAGCTGGAGAAGCTCCTTGGCGTGGCCAAGTACCGGGCCAGCCGCAAGGAAGACAAGAACGAGATCGGCCTGGCCAACGGTCTGGCCGTGACCATGCACGGTGGCGAGCTGCTTCCGGCCGAGGTCACGGGCCTGCCTGGCAAGGGCAGGCTGACCCTCACCGGCAAGCTGGGCGAGGTGATGCAGGAGTCGGCCCAGGCGGCGATGAGCTACATCCGCTCGCGCGCCGAGAGCCTGGGCCTGGCCCGCGACTTCCAGACCAAGGTCGACATCCACGTCCACTTCCCCGAGGGGGCCATCCCCAAGGACGGGCCGTCGGCGGGCATCACCATGGCCACCGCGATCGCGTCGGCGCTGCTGCGGATTCCCGTCCGGCAGGATATTGCGATGACCGGCGAGATCACCCTGCGCGGCCGGGTGCTGCCGATCGGCGGCCTCAAGGAGAAGATCCTGGCCGCCCACCGCGCCGAGATCTTCGAGGTCGTCATTCCCGAGGAGAATCAGAAGGATCTCAAGGAGATTCCCAAGAAGGTCCTCAAGGCGATGACGGTCCACCCGGTCACGCACATGGACCAGGTGCTCAAGGTAGCCCTGGCGCACGAGAGCGACGACTTCCTGGTCGAGCCGACCGAGGTCGTGGACTGGCGGCTGTACCTGGAGGAGAAGTCGGCGCCGGTGGCGGGCGACGACGACGACGACGACGACGGGCCGGCAAGGCCCGTGGAGCGGCCTCCGGCACACTAGCCTGCCGATTCCGTTGACAAGGGTCGGGGGCTTCGCTAGAACTGGCCGGCTTCTTTGAAGCAGCTGGGCGAATAGCTCAGTGGGAGAGCGCTGCCCTTACAAGGCAGTGGCCGTAGGTTCGAATCCTACTTCGCCCACCGGGATGGCCCGGCACCTGACAATTCGAGTTTCTTGGGGCGGTAGTTAAGTCGGTTATAACGCCGGCCTGTCACGCCGGAGGCCGCGGGTTCGAGTCCCGTCCGCCCCGCCACTCAGCAGAGGCCAGGAGTCGTTGAGACTCCTGGCCTTTCTGCGTCTGGTCCGGGTGACAAGAATGCCATGCGACGCAGATATGCGATTTGGCGAGCGTTCGTAAACCGGTCGCCGCTCGGCTGCCTGAGATCGCGGCAGTTTTGCCTGGAAACTCAAGAGCGTCCCAGGCGGAGGCCGGCGGGGAGGGTGTCACCGAGGGCGACGCGCTCTTCGCGGGCTTCCAGGGCGACGATCTGTTCGACCAGGACGGCGGCGCGTTCGCCGCCGGGCAGGGAGCGCAAGTGGTCGGCCAGGAGGGTGCGCAGATCGTCGGGGATGTCGCGGCTGCGGTCGCCGGTGCGGCGGCCGAGCTGGGCCATCGGGAAGGTGGTCTTGTCGGGCTCGGCGCCCCAGTCGGGCAGATCGAGCAGGGCGCTCACCCACTCGTTCACGCGCTGGGCGGGGACGCAGCAGTTGAGCGGGCCGTACAGCGGCACGCGGGAGCCGATGCGACCCAGGGCCCAGAAGTAGAGCGGGTCTCGGCCCTTCTCCTCGGTGAGTCGGCGGACCAGCTCGTCGCCCAGCTTGATCTTCGACGACGGTTCGAGGCGCTCGAGGTTGGCCAGGCAGCGAACCATCTCGGCGGCCTCCTGCCTGGTCGGCTTGACCTGGTGCCACTTCTTCTTTTGCTTGGGCCCGGGGATGAACAGCTGCGCCAGGCGGTCGAAGATCTGCTCCTGCTGGCCCGTGGTCATGCCGCCGGCCACGCGCCGCCAGACGATCCACCACGCCAGCCGACACGCTTCGCTCTTGCGCTCGTAGGTCAGGCCGTCGTTGAAGATCCGCCACGTCTGCTTGGTTCGCCACTCGTCGAGTGGCGCGCCGGTGCCCGGCCGCAGGCAAAAGCCGGCCAGCGACAGCCAGCGCTGCTCGTGGTCGGGCGACTTCTTGCGCTCTTCTTCGACGTCGAGGACGGCGTCGAACAGCGCACGCGTCGTGGTCATGTTCCAGTCGTCGCGGCGGGCATCGAGCGTCTCTTCGAGCCGCTTCATGATGCGGGACAGGTCGGGGCCCTTGCCGCCGCGGAAGGTGTCGCGCACCAGATCGCGGGCGGCGGGCACGCGCGGGTCCATCTCGTCGGCGCCGGCCTGTTCGTCGCTCTTGGCGGCGCCGCCCGAGCGCATGTCGAACGACAGCCGCCACTCGCCGCTCTCGCCCTCGGTCATCTCCTCGGTGGCGCGGCACCAGATCTCCAGCGCGCCAAGCTCGGTGATCCGCACCTGCAGGTGCACGCCCACCTGCGACTTGCCGCGCGCTCGCAGCACCGTGACGATCGGCGGCAGCTCGAGCAGGTCGTTGTCGTCGCCGCTCATGTCGGCCAGGCCGTCGCCCACCGACACCAGATCGCCGGGTGCGTCCTCGCGCGAGCTGGACGAGAACAGCTTGAAGCTGACCGGCCGGTTGGTCACCAGCGAGAAGTCGCGGTCGAGCTCGAGCGATGCGCCGTCGTCCAGGCCCTTGGGCGCCAGGCAGACCGCGGTCTCGGCGCCGTCCACCTGACCGACGCCCACATAGAAGGTACGGGCGGTACCGCCGCGGATGCGCGCGCCCAGGCCGCGGCGAACCAGGCCGTAGTAGGCGGCGCCGGTGGCCACCGCCAGCTCGGGCAGCTGGTTGGCCAGCTCGCGCGGGGCGCTGGCGGTCGGCTGCCAGCGGGAGATCTGATCGATGACCCGCGCGCGCAGGCTGGCCGGCGTCATCGCGCCGCCGTTGAACAGCACTGCGTCGATGTCAGGGTGCGCCTCGGCGCCCGGGTGGCGGTGGAGGAAGCTGGCCAGGTGTCGCGATACCGCCGGCTCGGCCGCATACGGCAGGCCGTACTCCTGCAGGCCGCCGCGCATGCGCCGGGGCAGGTCGGCCGCCTCGACCAGCGGGAAGAAGCCGTCCATCAGCGTCTCGTCGAGCTCGTCGCGGCTGATCGCGCTCTTGAGCGTGCCGCCGATCAGCTTGGAGCCGCGGCCGGCCACGGTCACCGGCACTTCGGTCACCTCGTCGTCGGAAAGCAGCGTCTCCTTGGCCAGTCGGCAGGCGTGGACCATGCCGTGCCACTGCAGGGTGTCGAGCTTCTTCTTGCCGCCGGCGGTGAGCCGCGCCTCGACCCGCTTGGCCAGGGTCAGGTCGATGTTGTCGCCGCCGAGCAGCAGGTGATCGCCGACCGCGGTGCGCTCGAACGACTCGCCGTCGGCGGCCACCGAGATCAGCGTGAAGTCGGTGGTGCCGCCGCCGATGTCGAACACCAGCACCCGATCGCCGGCCGACAGGTTGCGCGCCGCCCCCGGGTGGCTGTCGATCCAGGCGTAGAAGGCCGCCTGCGGCTCTTCCAGCAAGCCCACCTCCGGGTAGCCGGCCTCGCGCGCCGCATCGATCGTCAGCTCGCGCGCGGCCTCGTCGAACGACGCCGGGACGGTGACGATGATCTCCTGGTCGGCGAACCGCGCCTCTTCCTCGCCGCCGTGGACCTGATCCCACGCCTCGCGCACGTGGCGCAGCACGTGGGCGCTGGCGTCCACCGGCGACATGCGCACCCGGGTGCCGTCGTCCTCCTCGTCGCCCGCGCCCCACGGAAGGATCGCCGCGCGCCGGTCGACGCCGCCGTGGCACAACCACGACTTGGCCGACGCGATCATCCGGCTGGCGATGCGCGCGCCCTGCTTGCGAGCCAGCTCGCCGACCACCAGCCGGCGCTCGCGGTCCCACGGCAGCCGGGTCTCGGCCTCGCCCAGGTCGTGCTCGCCGGCGACGTAGACGAACGACGGCAGCTGCCGCCGCGGTGCCAGCTCGCCCGGCGCGACCAGCTGCGGGACTTCGAACACGCGCACCTTCTGCTCGGCCGCACGGGTGTCGACGTAGGCGACCGCGGTGTTGGTCGTCCCCAGATCGATGCCGATGATGTACCGCTTCAACCCGCGCTCCTCATTCGCTTTCGCGCACCGAGTACTCCAGCTTCCACCGCCCCTGACCGCCCGACGCCACGCACCACAGCTCGAGTGTGCCGACCTCGGTGACCTTGGCCTCCAGCGTCACCGGCACCACCTGTCCGGCGTCCATTCCCTCGCCCGGCGGCAGCTCCGCCTCGACCGGATCCAGCTCGGACAGCTCGGCCTCGTCCGGATCCATCACCCCGCCGACCACGTCTTCGGAGCGCGCCGTCGACGCAAAGAAGCGGAACTCGGCGGTCTCGCCGACCACCAGCCCTAGCTCCTCGCCCGACACCGACGCCGACGAGCCCTCCTCCATGCCGAACGGCGCCACGCACACCGCCTTGACCGGTGGCGGGAAGACGGGGATGGCCAGCATCGCGCTCTCCACGCCGATGTAGTAGCTGCGCGCGGTGCCGCCGCGGATGCGGATGCCGCGCCCGCGCCGGACCAGTCCGTAGTAGGCGACGCCGGTCGACACCGCCAGATCGAGGTTGGTGTCGCCCAGCGTCGGCAGCCGCGCGCCGCGGTGCCACTGGGCCAGGTTCTGCGCGATGCGCGCGCGGATCGCGGTCGCCTTCATGACGCCGCCGTTCCACAAGATCGCCGTCGGCTCCTTGCCGTGGCGCCGGGTGAACGCGGCCAGGTGGCGGGTCACCGCCGGGTCGTGGGCGTACGGCAGGCCCAGCTCGACCAGGCCGACCGCCTTGCGCGCCTGCGGCGCGTCCTCGTGCTCGACCCGGGGGAAGAAGCCGTCGAGCACCAGCGCGTGGGCCTCGTCTCGGGTCAGCGTCGACTTGAGCGTCCCGCCGATCAGCTTCGAGCCCGAGCCGAGGATGGTGATCGGCACCTCGTCGGGCGGATCTTCCGACAGCAGCTGCTCCTTGGCCCGCCGGCAGGCGTGCACCAGCGCCCGCCGCTGCATCGGCCCGAGCTTCTTGCCCTTGTCGCCCAGCTTTTGCGTGACCACGTGGGCCAGCGCCAGATCCATGTTGTCGCCGCCGAGGAGGATGTGGTCGCCCACGGCCACCCGCTCGAGCGCCAGGTTGCCCTGCTCGTCGATCACCTCGATCAAGGTGAAGTCGGTGGTGCCGCCGCCGATGTCACAGACCAGCACGATGTCGCCGGCGGTCAGCCGGTCGCGCCAGCCGTCGCCGGCCTCGGCCAGCCACGAGTAGAACGCCGCCTGCGGCTCCTCGAGCAGGGTCACCTTGTCGAGCCCGGCCTCGTGCGCGGCCAGGGCGGTCAGCTCGCGGGCGGCCGCGTCGAACGACGCCGGCACCGCCAGGAGCACGTCCTGCTCGGCCAGCGGCGTCTCCATCGTGAGGTCCCACGCCGCGCGCACGTGGCGCAGGTAGCGGGCCGACGCCTCGACCGGCGACACCCGCTGGGCACCCGCCTCCGGCTCGGCGTCGGCGCCGCGCCAGGGCAGGATCGGCGCCTTGCGATCGGCGCCGTGATGGCTGAGCCACGACTTGGCCGACGCCACCACCCGCTGCGGCAGCTCGGCGCCGCGGTCGCGGGCGAAGGTACCCACCGCGAACCCCGGCGACGGGTCCCACGGCAGCGCCAGCGACGCCGGGTCGACCTCGTGCTCGGTTGGCAAGAGCAGGAACGAGGGCAGGGTGTCCTGCGCGGCGACGTCGCCGGGCGCCACCACCTGCGGGATCGCCAGCGCCTGCACCTCGCCGTCCTCGACCTCGGTGTCGATGTAGGCGACCGCGGTGTTGGTCGTGCCCAGGTCGATGCCGACGACGTAGCGGCTCATCCGCCGATCTCGACCTCGGCCGGCGCCAGCACGCGGCGGTCGACGCCCTCGGACAGCTTGGGCAGCCGGGTCGCCGCCACCCGCCACCCGTGGTGACGGAGCGCACCCTTGAAGGGCGGGTCGCCGGAGACCTCGCCGATCAGCCGCACCTCACCCGGGTCGAACCCCTTGGGCACGGTCACGGCGTCGTCCTCGTCGCCCGGCATCACCGGCTCGATGGTCAGGTAGTCGTCGAGCACCTTGCTGGCACCGCGGTGGATGTCGCGGACGGCGGCGCCGATGTCGGCGTCCTCGTAGTCGTCGAGCGACTCGCGCAGGAAGTCGACCAGTCGCCCCTCGCGCTGGAACAGCGCCAGCAGCGCCAGGGCGCCCTGGGTCTGCTGGGCCGCGGCGCTGACCGTCTTGGCCGGCCGCGGCTCGGGCTTGTTTTCCGGTTTGGGCTCGGCCTTTTCGGCCCTCTTCTCGCCTTCCTTCTCCTTCGGGGCCGGCGGCAACGCCGCGCGCAGCGCCTCCTCGGGGAGATATTTCGCCGCCTTGGGCGACAGTTTGGCGCCGAAAAGGAGCCGGAAGAAACAGGAGAACGCCAGGACGAAGCGGGTCATGGTCGCACGTGGGTTAAACCGCGACCTGGCCCGAGTCAAGCCTCGGAAAACTGAGATCGATTCTGGAGCCAAACCAGCGGTCCTGCGGGCTTAGCCGCTGGCCCGGGCTTTGCTCGTTTCCCCGGCATGCGTTCCCTCGCCTGGCTTGTTCCCCTCACCCTCCTCACCGTTCCCCTGACCGCCTGCACCAGCACCGGCGATGACGACTGTCTGTACGGCGCCGAGGACGTTCCGGCCCTCGCCGCCCCGCTGCGCAACCCGGAGTCCGGCCAGTGCGAGGACTGGGGGGGCGGCGGCGGTGGCGGCTGCGACTGGGCCAACGGCGCCGACCTGGCGCCAAACCCTGACTGGGCCACCTGCTACGGCTACTGTGACAGCCTCGATGAAACCTCGTGCCTGTCGGCCAGCGGCTGCCGGGCCGTCTACGCCTCGGATTGCCCCGAGGGCTCCGACTGCTTCATCGAGAACTTCACCTTCGCCGGCTGCTGGGGCACGGCGCCGTCGGGCCCGGTCGAGGGCGGCGGCTGCGCCGGCCTGGATTCCTACGACTGCTCGCGCCACGACGACTGCGTGGCCCAACACTACCCCGGCGTCTGCCCGGCTGACGCGCCGTGCGACCCGACCGCGGTCGGCAACTTCGAGGCGTGCGCGCCGGAGCCGGGCGACCCCGGCGACCCGGCCGGCCACTGCTACGACCCGGCGATGTGCGCCCAGCCGGCACCTGCCTGCCCCGACGGCACCATTGCCGGGGTCAAGAACGGCTGCTGGAGCGGCTACTGCATCCCGGTCGCCCAGTGCGAGCCGCCGCCGTCGTGCGCCGACACCCCGACCGAGCAGGGCTGCATCGCGCGCGCCGAGTGCGCGCCGATCTATCAGGGCGTCGACTGCACCTGCGACCCTGCGGGCCACTGCACGTGCGCCGACTGGGTCTACAAGTCGTGCGAGGACGACGTCTCCCCCGCGTTCTGATCCGCGTCTTCCGGACCTCCGCTACCGGAGGCGACACCGCGAGGCGCTGCTGATCCTGGCCCCTCTCCTGCGCGCGGCGCGGGGGAGGGGCAGTCGCATTCGCGCCCGGCGCCCGGCTACAGCCGGGTGTTCCACCAGTGCGACGACAGCAGGGCGCCGACGCGGTGGCGCAGCTCGTCGGCGAGCTCTCCGCGCACGGCGTCGGCGAGGGCATCGGCCAGCTCGCGGCTGTTGTCGAACCGATTGCCCGGCTTCTTGGCCAGCCCGATGGCCAGCACCAGGTCGACGTCGCCGTGAAGATGCTGGGCCAGCTCCGACGGCTGTTTGGGCATCTTGTAGACGACGTCGTACAGGGTGGTCGGCACGTCCTTGCCGGTGAACGGCGGGCGCCCGGTCAGCGCGCGATAGGCGATGGCGGCCAGCGCGTACAGGTCGGCGCGGTGGTCGACCGGCTTGCCCTGCGCCTGCTCCGGCGCCATGTAGCCGGGGGTGCCGACGACGTGGCCCTTGGTCAGGGTGCCGCCGTGGTCGCTCAGCTTGGACACGCCGAAGTCGAGCACCTTCCACAGCGAGCGGCCGCCCTCGGCCTCGGCCAGGAACAGGTTCTGCGGCTTGACGTCGCGGTGGACGATGCCGGCGGCCCGCGCCGCCTCGAGCCCTTCGCCGACCTGGCGGAGCAGCTCGACGACTTTGTTCGGCCCCAGCTTGCGCCGCCGGCGCAGGTGGAAGGCCAGGTCGTTGCCGCGGAGCCGCTCCATCGCCAGGTAGGGCACCTCGCCGTCGGTGCGCCCGACCTCGAGCACCGACACCACGTGGGGCGAGCGCAGCGCGGCTGCCGCCTCGGTCTCGCGGACGAAGCGGGCCACGTGGTCGGGGTTGCCCAGGGCGTGCGGGTGGAGCAGCTTGACCGCCACCGGCTCGCCGGTCTCGGCGTGCCGCGCGTCGTAGACCTCGCCCATGCCGCCGCGACCGATCAGGTTGCCCAGCACGAACGAGCCCAGGCGCTGCTCGCTGAAGCGGCCCGGGCCGCCGATCTGCAGCGCCCGGTCCAGGTCCTGGCGAGCCTCGAGCAGCAGCGCCTCGCGCGCCGACACCGCCCGCACCGCCCGCTCGAGCTGCTCGATGGCGTCGACCGTGGCCTTGCGGCTGGCGCGGGCGATGAGGAAGGCGCAGGCGAACAGCATCTGTACCACCAGCTGGGTGATTAGCTGCTCGCGCGCCGTCATCTCCGACGCCTGGATCATCCCCCGGTCGGTGAGCAGGCCGGTGACCATCGCCAGCGACAGGCCGGCCTGGACCAGCGCGCACGTGATGTAGATCGCCGCCGACGCCAGCCCGCTGCCGCCCAGGCTGAAGAAGTAGATGCCCATCAAGATGATGGCCGGCGCGGGCGAGTAGATGCCCCAGTAGTAGACGCCGGTGTAGGCGCAGACGAGCAGGCTGTAGCCGACCAGCGTGACCTTGTGTACCGAGTAGTTGTCCGGGTCGCGGATGTGCCACAGCAGGCCCATCATCGTCAGCGCCGCCACCGCGCAGCCGGCGTCGACCGCCTTCTTGGCCATCGGGTCGCCGCGCAGGAGCTGCAGCGCCACGACCACCGAGACCACGATCAGCATGCAGGTCTTGAGGAAGATCCGCGTGCGCTCGACCTCGTCGGTGCGCAGCGCCTCCACCGGGGTCGACGCGGTGGTGCGCATCGACGTCTCGTCGGTGGAGCCGCCCGCTCCGCGGGCCGCCGGCAGCGACTGCGTCGGCAGGTTGTGGACCGAGTGTCCAGCCGGCGTCGCCACCGGCATCTGCGCGCTCCTTCGCCGCGCCGCGGGGGCCGCGGCTATCGTGGCGCCGGCGACCGTCTCGCCATCGTCGGGCTCGAACTCATCGCCGTCCCCGCTGTCCAGACCCTGGCTCACCCCGGGGCCATTCTACCAACCTCAGCGATATCTGCGGAATAGCAGCGTCTGCCGGGTGACCAGGCTCTGCTCCACGCCGCCGACGAAGACGTGCTCGGCCTGTGTGGACAGCTCGAACGGATCCCCGGACCAGACTACAAGGTCGGCGGCCTCGCCCCTCGCGATGCGACCGCGGTCACGGACGCCGAAGATCGCCGCCGGCCCGGTCGTGACCGCGGCCAGGGCGGCGGCGGGCGGCAGCCCGGCGCGGATGGCGTTGCCCGCCCGCTGGCGCAGGGTGCGGGCGAAGGCGCCGGCGCCCAGGGTCGAGATGGCGATGGTCACCCCGGCCCGGACCAGGATCGCCGGCGCGTCGTCGCGCACGTGGATGCGGTCGAAGTTGCTGGGCAAGTTGTCGATCGGATCGAGGATGACCGGCACCCGGGCCGCGGCCAGCTCCCTGGCCACCATCCACGCCTCGGTGCCGCCCTCGATGACGAGCCGGGCGCCGAACTCGCGGGCGACCCCCAGCGCCGCCAGGATGTCGGCGGCCTTGTCGACCCGCACCACCAGCGGCAGGCGGCCGCTGACCACCGGCCCGAGCGCCTCGAGGTCGAGCCGCTCGGCGGCGAACTTGCGGGTCTGGTTGCGCTCGAAGGCGCCGCGGCGGCGGGCGTACTCGCGGGCGTCGTCGAGGAGCTCGCGCAGCTCTTCCACCGCCAGCCCGCGCGATCCGTGGGCGGCCGACTCGGAGCGCTCGCCCAGGGTCACGTACATCGCCAGCGGCGCCTTGACCAGCATGTCGGAGATGCCGCCGTCGCGCAGCATCAGCCACGCCGAGGTGCCGGCGACCAGACCGCCGCGCGGCGTGGCCACCGCCGAGGTGACGCCGCCGGTGCGGGCGATGGGAATGGCCACCGACCTGGGATTGAAGCCGTCGATCACCCGGTAGGCGGCGTGAATCGCCTGGTCCGGGGTGCGCGCGAAGGCGCCCTCGACGGTGGACCGCTCCTCGTCGACCTCCGTGAGGCCGAGGTCGGTCGACGCCTCGACCAGGCCGGCGGTGACGATCTTGCCGGTGCCGTCGATAACGGTGGCGCCGCCGGGAACGGCCACGCCCTTGCCCGCGGCGACGATGGTGTCACCGTCGATCACCACGGTCGCGTTCTTCTCGACCACGCCGGGCTCGACGTAGACGGTGGCGCCGCGGATGGCGGTGAGCTGGGCGCGGGCCGGGGCGGCCGATGCCAGCAGGGCGGTGGCGGACAGGATCAGGGTCGTCGGCTTCATCGCGAGGCTCCCTTGGCCGGGCCGGCGATACCGGAGTTGCCCAGCTCGAAATCGGTCGGGACCAGCCCGACGGTGCGGTCGTAGGTGACCTGGCCGCCGGCGATGGTCAGCTCGGCAGCGGCGTAGACGCTGAACGGGTTGGCGCTCCACAGGACCACGTCGGCCCGCTTGCCCACCTCCAGGGTTCCGGTGAGCTGGTCGATGCCCAGCACCCAGGCCGGGTTGGCGGTGATCCAGCGCAGCGCCTGGTCGTCGGTGACCTCGATGCCGGCGTGGCGGCCGGCCCACATCGCCTTGCTCGCCTCCTGGTTCAGCCGCTGGATGCCGACCGGATCGTCCGAGTGGATCGTCGGGCGGCCGCCGGCCTGCTGGAACAGCGCTGCGTTCTCCGGGATGCCGTCGAACGCCTCCATCTTGAAGCCCCACCAGTCGGCCCAGGTGGCGATGGCGATGCCGTGCTTCACCAGCAGGTCGCGCACCTTGTACGCCTCGAGCGCGTGGTGGAAGGCGCGGATGTGGAAGCCGAACTCGTCGGCGATGGCGACCATCTGGCGGATGTCGTCGGCGCGGTAGCAGTGGATCTGCGGCAGGATCTCGCCGCGCAGGACGCCGGCCAGCGTCTCCAGCTTGCGGTCGACCGGCACCGGCGCGGGCGCCGCCTCGGGCGTGATGTGCTTCCTGGGATCCTTGCCCGCTTTGGCGTCGAGCTCGGCGGCGCGGGCCTTCTTCTTCAGCCACAGGGCGCGGTCGCGCTTGTACGCCGTCAGCTTGGCGTTGTACTCGGCGGCGGCCTGGAACGCGGCGCGGAAGGCGGCGTACTCGCCCATGCGGGTCGACGGCCCGCCCTTCTCGCCGTACACCCGTTTGGGGTTCTCGCCGCAGGCCATCTTCAGCGTCTGCGGCGCGCCGGGGAAGTGCAGGTCGCGGGCGCTGGTGCCGGGCTTCATCACCAGGACGTAACCGCGGCCGCCGATCAGGTTGGCCGAGCCGGGCAGGATCTGCGCGGTGGTGATGCCGCCGGCAGCCGCCCGGGTGATCGCCGGGTCCTGCGCGTAGTAGCCGTACTCGGACCGGACGTCGGCAGTGTTGGAATTGGTCGCCTCGTTGCCGTCGGCCAGGGCGCCGACGTACGGCACCGCGTAGACGCCGATGTGCGAGTGGACGTCGATGATCCCCGGAGTGACGAACTTGCCGGAGCCGTCGACCGTGCGCGCGCCGGCGGGGATCGCGACGTCCTTGCCCAGGGCGGTGATGGCCCCGTGGTCGAGGACGATGGTGGCGTCCTTCAGCGTCTCGCCGCGGGCGGTCATGATCGTCGCGTGGGTGATCGCGATCGGCTTGGCCGCCGGGTTGTGGACGGCCGCCTCGGGGCCCGGCATCGGCGGCGTCCTCGACACCGGCAGATCCGCTTCCGGATCGGACCAGTCGCCGATGACGTCGAGCTTGGGTTCTTTTGCGGTGTGGTGATGCGCGTTCGCGGCCCCGCAGCCGGCGGCGAGGAGGGTCAGGGCAACACCCGGTAGCAGCCTGGTCATGCCGGGGAACTTGCTACAACGCGCGCGCGCGACACAACCTGAATGGGGCTCGCTCCGAGTTACAAACTATTAACTCGGCCGCAATCGACGCGATGCGTTAGGCCGCTAGTGTGCCTCTCGCGACTGCACCGAACTGCAGAAGGAGATGCACATGCGCACGATTCGACTGACCTCCGCGGCCCTGGCCGCGACCCTGCTGGCCGCAGCCCCGGCGCTGGCCGACGAGACCACGCCGGCGGGCGACGCGCCGGTCAAGACCGCGCAGGCCGAGCCCGGCACCGCGCCGACCGCCACCCCGACCCCGCCGCTGGCCGACACCCCGCCGCCCGCCGGCGACGCCGAGGAGAGCGCCACCACCGGCTGGTTCCGCCTCGACACCGACTCGCTCGATACCCAGCTGTGGCTGGGCGCGACTCACTCGGTCGGGTCGTTCTCGATTGCCTCGGACATCTACGTCGTCGGCGCCACCGCCGAGCTCGACGTCGGACCGTCGTTCTCGTTCGGCAAGCTGTCGCTCACGCCGATGGCCGGCATCACCTTCGACTTCGCCGCGGAGAACCTGGCCACCCTGGTGGCCCCGCAGCTGTTCACCATCTACGACGTCGACCAGCTGTACTACGAGTCGTGGATCCAGTGGTTCGTCAACAGCGTCTTCAGCGACGGCGCCGAGGACGACTTCTACACCCGCCATTTCCTGCTCTACAAGCTGTTCGACGAGCTGGCCATCGGCCCGCAGATCGAGCTGACCTACAAGACCAACACCACCACCGACGAGATGGGCATGGACGTCGATCCGGCGGTGACCGCCCTGCCGATCGGCGGCCGGGTCAACGTCGGCTACGGCAAGAACAACACCCTGGGCCTGTTCATCGGCTACGACACCAAGAAGGGCGCCGGCTCCGACGGCATCGCCGGCCGCTTCACCTTCGTCCACAACTGGTAGTCACCGACTGTCGTCCCGCGGCCCCCGGCGCTCCTGCCGGGGTCGCAGGCTTTTCGGCGCCGGCCGGGCCGGTGGCCCCGGGCGATCCGCTAAGCTGCGCCCGTGCGCGCGCTCCGCCTCCTCCGGCGTCCGGCGGTGGCCGTCTCGGTCACCTGCTTCGTCGCCTACGCCTACTTCTACCAGGCCGGTGGGTGGAACCAGAACTCCCGCTTCGCCCTGGTTCGGGCCCTGGTCGAGCGCCACACCGCCGCCGTCGACGCCTACCGCGGCGCCAGCTGGGACCTGTCGTGCAAAGCCCTGGACGGCCCGTGCGCCAACAAGAAGCGCCCGAACTTCGCCGCCGGCGAGCACCTCTACAGCGACAAGGCGCCGGGCTCGGCGCTGCTCGGCCTGCCGGCCTACGCCGTCGCCTACTGGATCGCTGGCGGCCCGCACCCCGGCGCCCACTACCTGGACGCCACCAGCTACCTGGTGACGATCACCGCGGTGGCGCTGCCGTCGGCGGCGGCGGTGGGCGCGCTACTGCTGCTCCTCGGCGCGCTGGGATTGTCGCCGTGGCGGCGCGCGGCAGCGGCGCTGGCCTACGGGCTCGGCACGCTGGCGTTTCCCTACGCCACCCTCTACTACGGCCATCAGCTGGCGGCGGCGCTGCTCCTGCTCGGCTTCGCCCTGGTGGTCCGGATGCGCCGCGAGGTGGTGCCGGTCACGCGCTGGCGCCTGGTCTGCGCCGGCCTGGCGCTGGGCGGCGCGGTCGCGGTGGAGTACCCGGCGGGGTTGGCGCTGGTCGCCATCGGCGCCTACGCGGCGGTGGGGATCCGGCCGTGGAAGCGGCTGGGCTGGCTGGCCCTCGGCGTCGCCGTGCCCGGCCTGATCACCGCCGCCTACCACTGGATCGTCTTCGGCGGCCCGCTGTCGCTGCCGTACGACTTCTCGGTCCAGGACAACCGCAGCCAGGGCTTCTTCATGGGCATCGGCGCGCCGCGCTGGCCGGCGGTCAAAGGGATCCTGTTCACCGGCTACCGCGGGATCTTTCACTCCGCGCCGTGGCTGTTCGCCGCCATTCCCGGGGCGGTGCTGGCGCTCCGCCGCGGCTACCGCCAGGAGGTGCTGGTCTGCGCCGGCATCTTCACGCTGTTCGTCATCATGAACGGCTCGCTGGTCGACTGGAGCGGCGGCTGGGCGGCGGGCGCCCGCTACCTGGTGCCGGCGCTGCCGTTCCTGGCCGTGCTGGCCGGCTGCGTGCTGCTGGGTGAATCGCCGCGGCACTGGGCCGGGGTCTGGGTCGCCACCGGTCTGGGCGCGGTCTACGCCGCCTACCTCATGCTGGTGGTCACCGCGGTCAAGCCCGAGGTGCCCGACGCCTGGGTAGAGCCGCCGCGCAAGCTGGTACGGGTCGAGCAGCCGTTCGCGCAGTACCTCTTGCCCCGCTTCTGGCGCGGCGAGCTGGCGACCAACACCCAGGGGATCGATCAGGGCGGCGTGCGCCGCGACGGTCCCGAGTTCCTCGGCCCGCGGCGGGCGTTCAACCTGGGCCAGCTGGTCGGGCTCGACGGCCTGCCGTCGCTGATCCCATTGATCCTGCTGCTGGGCGCCGGCGGCGTCTGGGTCGGCTGGGCCGCCCGCCGGCAGACGCGCGAGAGCTAGTAGCGGCGCTTCTTGCGCCGGCGCAGGTGCTCGGAGCCGTACATGGGTCCGACCCCGCGGGCCGACGCCGCCCACATCGCCAGGAGCATCGCCATGTCGACCAGCGCCCGGCGGGTGCTGCCGGCGGGGATGACCAGGCCGTAGGTCTCGGCGACGAAGCGGAAGCTGCGCAGGAGGCGGACCGCGTCTTCGCGCTCGATGTCGCCGTGCCAGTAGCGGACCCGGCGGACCAATAGATCCTGGTGGCGGCGGAGGAACTCGCCCATCGACAGCACGGCGCTGGCGCGGGTGGCCGAGCGCGCGCGGCAGATCTCGAGCAGGTCACCCAGGTACTCGTCCCAGCGCCGGGCCAGGTGCTGGTTCTCGGGGCGGCGCAGAAACTGCGCTCGCTCGACCGAGAACTGGGCCTTGATCGGCATGCGCGAGCGCGGCTTGACCGGCATCAGGTCGAACAGCACCGGGGGATCTTCCTCGTCCTCTTCCCAGTCGAGGTACATCCAGCGGTCGCGCAGCGTCGGCCACGGCAGGATCTTCAGCACCGGCTCCTTGCGCGAGTCGAGCACCACGAAACGGCCGTTTTCGTGGGATACGACGGTGATCCAGTGGCCCCAGTCGTCGACGCACAGGAGCACAGGGAGGCGCTGATCGACGTAGCGGACCAGCGATCCACACGCCCGATCGGGATCGTGGCGGCGGACCAGCGGCAGGTCGCAGTCGTAGTAGCGAGCGGCGCGCGCGAGCTTGACCTCGTCGGTCCCGGCCCACCAGTGCGGGTGCGCGATCTGCGAGATCGTCTCTTCGTCGGCGACGCGACCCAGCGAGACCAGCGCATGTTTGAGCGCGAACGGCCCGCAGGTGTAGTCGTTTGGCTGTCGGTAGAGGCCCACTGGCTCTCGGAGTGGCGGCTCCAGCGCGCGGGCGCTCGCGCGCGATCACCTCATTTCAATGTATGCAGCCTGCGTCTGGTTGCGCAAGTACGAATCTTCACCGAAGATGACTTCGCATGAGCGAGAGAGGTCGCATCCTCGTCCTCTGGAACCAGGTCGAAGAGGACATCTACGAGCGGTGGCGTCAGGAAGGTCCGCAGCCTCTGGCGTGGGACCCGACGCGCACCGTCCCCGACGTCGGCACCGTCGCCGAGGAGATATCCGCCTTCCTCCAGGCCCTGCGTGACGGCGGCTTCCACGTCGACATCGTCAACGTCAAAGACGACCTGGACGTGCTGACGGGGGCCGTACGGCTGTTCCGTCCCGACGCCGTCTTCAACCTGGTCGAGTATTTCAACGACGACGCCATCCACGAGACCTACGTCGCCGGCCTGTTCGAGTTGCTGGGAGTTCCCTACACGGGAAACCCGCCGATCACCCTGGCTACCTGCCAGAACAAGTTCCGGACCAAGCTGATCCTCGAGGCCGCCGGGCTGCCGACGGCCTCGTTCTTCATCTGCCGCCGCGAGCCGGTGCCGACCGACCACGAGCTGGAGTTCCCGCTGATC
>Ga0114931_10002621_pt1 | contig 22822 bp, 12 predicted proteins | sample 2SBtaG_FD_89579 | JGI IMG/M metagenome (GOLD analysis project Ga0114931, IMG submission 89579) | Deep subsurface microbial communities from Kolumbo volcano to uncover new lineages of life (NeLLi) - 2SBTROV14_V59a metaG | ecosystem: Environmental > Aquatic > Marine > Volcanic | place: Kolumbo... | reverse complement strand
GCTGGGTGTAGGCAAGGGAAATTCTTACTTTGGATGTGTCGCCTTTAGGATAATTGTAACTATGGGAATATAGCGCCTTGAATTCTTGGCCCTTTGATTCCGGGATACAAGGGCAATCGACCTTCACTGTTTTATAAACCGTAACTGTCTTTGTTTTACCTGGCACCTCAACTTCTACAGGAACTCTCTTTGTGACCGTATTTGACTTTTTTATGGAGTCAATATATTCCTCATACTCTTGCTTGGTTTCAAATACTTTACCCATGCTCCCCTTCCATGCCTCAAACTGCTCGACGGCCTTTTTTTGGACTTCTTCTTTGCTAGCTGCAATTTTAACCGTAACAGTCTTGTGAGGCCAAAGTAATATCGTTAGTAGGAATGTGATGAGTGCAGTTGCCTCTTTTTTTTGCAAAAGAAGCGGCATTCCACAATTTAGGCAGTCTAACTCCTGTAACTTACCTTCTTCACTTAATGCCTCCTGACATTCATTCTTGTAGCAATAGTAGTAGTCGATGCCTTCAGTCAAACAATCGGCACAATAATATTGATTACATGCGTGACAGAAGCTAATTGCTTTTTTTGACGGATGATTTTTACAATGCTCATTCATAATTGTCATGATTTAAGCTTTTGTTAACATCGCAAACAGAGGAAACCTCAGTTGAAATTAAAGATATGAAAAGTATAAACTTTTTAGGCTACTCTATTTTAGGATGAAATGGACTAGATGCGGCTATCACTAACCAGAACAGTCTCACAATGTCAATTCCCAGAGTTGATGATTTCCAAGTAATTATTTCTTGCTAGCTTTTTTCACCGCCTTGTCAATCCGTTCCGCTAAATCCTTGATATGACCCATCATATAAGAATCATTTTCGTCAGCATATTTGCGTGCTTCTTCAAGCCTCTCTTTAGAAGAACTCAAATCTTTTAAATTGAAGTAAATCTCTGCAAGTGTATGCAAATTATACGGACTTTGAGGTTCTTTTTCCAGACTGCGTTTGGATAATTTTAAAGCCAAATCAGGTTTTTTAGAACGATAATACCATGCTACGTTATTGAGAAGTCTCGGATTATCCGCAAATAGATCAACTGTTGCTCCGTGGTCCAGCAGGATAGTTAGAATTTCTCCCAAACCACGTTCCGACGCAATACCCAGGTTTGAAATGGTAGATCCTCCTTTAAAATTTACATCCGCACCGGCTTCAACAAGTAATTTGACGATTTTTACATTGTTTTGTAGGATAGCACGTCGCAACGGCGGATATTTACTTTCATACGTATAATAATTGACATCTGAGCCTGATTCTATAAGGAGTTGCAACATTGAAATGTTGTTCTGCTGAATAGCAAAGTGAATCGGGTGAGGGCTACCAGCATTTACATTGGCTCCATATTTTATTAGCTCCCTAGCAACAAGATGGCGGTTGTGAAATATTGCCAGGAGAAGGGGGGTGCAATAATTAGATACACCTAGATACCACCCCTTGGAATTTACATTTGCACCATTCTTTAGGAGTAATTGCAGCATTTCGAGACTGTTGTTCTCTACAGCTACAAACAAAGGGTATTTTCTCGGTACGGAGTCCGAAAAATAACCTATTGTCACTCCCTCATCAGGTTGCACGCCGAGCGCCAACATGCGCCTGGCCATCTTGATATTATTTTTGCTTACAGCCCACTGAAAGACACCTGTACATTCTCCTCTCAGTGTCTTAGTATTTTCTAATAAAAGAAATATAATCTCGAGTTGGCGCTCATAAACCTGTTTGGATGGCTCTGATCCTTCAGGACGATTTTCATAAATAGCCTCTACAGCATCATCTATTGATGATCCACAATATCTACCAAAAGTGGGATCAGCGCCGTAGTCAAGGAGTACCTTTACCATCTCCAAGTCCCCATTTTTAACTGCAGTATGGAGAGGTCCTCTGCTTACAGTCGAAGCTGTTGGGTTCACAGGAGCTCCTGCTTCCAACAAGATTCTGACCATTTCTAAATTTTCTCGCTCTACTGCATCTGTAATTAAATATGTGGCATTCTGTAAGTCGTAGAAATCATTTCTTCTAAGATGTTTTAATACAATTCTTACTGTCTCGGCAGTCCCTTCTTGTACAGCGCGTATAAGGTGGAACTGACCAATATCAGCTCCTTTTTCTATAAGAAAATTTAATGCTTCAATCTTTCCGCCCTGGAATGTCCAATAAACAGCATCATTAAGATATTGGCTCCAATTCAACTCCTTAGAAGCATCAAGCAAAAATTGCATAATCTCAACAGAACCGGACTTAGCAGCATTGTTTAGCGCCGTAGCATCAACCTGAGCACAATCGCGTAGCAATCGCCGTACTTCACTTACATCACCCTTTTCCGCTGCCAAGTCCACAGGTTTCTTCACATTCTCGTTATCTTGTCTACGAAGCAAAACCGAATAGTCCCATGATCTTAACAAATCTATAACTTTATTAAAACCGACAGCACGCCCAAACGGTCGACTATCTGCTGTGATCATTCCAACTATATCACCGTTCCCATTAAGCAAAGCGCCTCCGGAATGTCCATTGCTAATAAACGAAGATTCAAAATTAATATCATCACCATCTAGCATTGAAACAGCATCTGGTTTAACGGGCATGCCCCATGAAACTCCGTTGGGATTTCCTATAGGGTACACATAATCCCCACGCTCAAGTGAGTCGGAATCACCTAAATGATCAAGGGGAAGTTCACAAAACTCAAATCCATACTTGGAGATATTGTCAACCACTACAACAGCTATATCTAATTGCAAATCTACGCGAAGCATCGCTTGGGCTCTAAGAGTTTTACCAGGCCTCTCCTTTAATCTAACAGAAATTTTCTCGGCTATTTTGCCATCCCTATTGATAACATGACTGGCTGTTACGATAAATAAACGGTCTGCATCGCGACCAAAAATTATTCCTGCGCCCGAAATTCCCCTTGATTCTGACGGATTGCCATCTGCAAATTCAGCTTCAATCATTACAATTAGCTCTGATACACGCTCCAAACGTTTAGCCGAGTTATCCTGATTCGATTCATAAGTTTCCTGAGCGAACGAACATATATTAAAAAACAAAATGATTGTCAACAAAAGAACGAGCTTTTTATCTAATGAACATACATACATAATCTATCTACTCCTTATTTAATTTTATCCCACCATCTCAACACCCCTACAATCAAACCAAAAACATATAATGTTGCACCCCAAAGTAAAGACAGACCATGACTGGCACTTAACCATTCCAAATAAGTTGGCATTAGGCTTCTTCTATTCTCACCATATCCTACTTCCATTCCCTTGACACGACCAAAGTATCTTAAAGTAATATAGTCATCATTCAAACGGATAGTTCTAATTTCCCCAAGGGACTCTCTGAAATTAATTGCTTCACTAGGCGCAGTCGCCGAATTTTATCATTTAAAGACTTGAAATAGAGCTTACCTTCCAAGATTGTTGAAACTTTTCGAACTAAACTCGACTCTCGATTCTCGAACTGAACGATGCGGAATAGAGTGACATTATTTGCTGGAAGCTGCGACGCAAACCTTACTTGTAATTGTTCAGGATAAGTTAAAGATACATCGACTAGTTGCGAATCTGCGAACATCTGGATTGCTCTAGGATTAGTAAAATATATCTCATTCGTCTGCAGTTGGGGAGTAGTAAACATTATCGTTCCAAACAGTGAAGCACTTAATTCCAGCTTTTTAGCCTGCAGCATCAATCTGTACTCATTAGGTTGTTCGGATAATTGAATACCAATTCGCGTTTCTGCAGGTAAAAACAGATCAGCCAGGGATAAGCTACTAGAGGAATTGTTCACCAGCTTGAAGGCAGCATTAAGACTCGCTCCATTGCCGTCCCCCAAATGAATAGTCTGGCGAGGTAGATTCTTTGCTCGCGGGACTTGTATTTCCGTTAGACCTGCAATAGCGAGTCGAGAGAGTTGCATCGATTCGGCCAAAATATGTTTGCTTGGTAATGTAAAGGCAACTTCAGATACCTTGATATCCAACTCGATTTCTGTTTCTGATACACGTGCAAAAAGCAGTATACTCAGGAGTGAAACTGTAATGAGTAATAAGACTGGAAATAACCAACGTTTGGAATTCAGTTCAGTTTGGGTTTTGTCATAAATGTCTATTAGACGAGACACCTCCTCCAAAGATTCTAACTCCTTCTTTGAAAAATGGCCATCTTCATCAATCATTTTTCGAGTCAATGTTTGAACTCTACGAGATAATATTTGTCGGAGTTTATCTGAGTAATTGAATCGTTTCATGTTACTGTTATTAATTAACGTGATAAAAATATAGCCTGAGTGATGCAGAGCCACCACTGCGGAGTGTCGCTCCCACTTCTATATAATAAATCCCCGATCGGTCAGGCTTTTTGATAGGAATTACTATTCCACGTCCTGCGGGATAAAATCCATATTTCAAAGGTTCACCGTCCTTCAAAAAAACATCGGGTTGCCCGATTGAGTCAATTGTCGCGAAACTAACAAAGACCTCCCTTAACTCACGACCTGGAATAATAGTTAATTGATAATTTTTTGTATACTCTTGTTGATGTGATTGTCGAATCGACAGCGGTAAAAAAACCGATTGTTCTCTACCATCTAACTTCATATGAGTCCACGCCACAACTCCGATATCAACCCTGTGGATTTCCAGTCCATACAGGACATTAGTTGTCCAGTCATAGGCTGTACTCCCAGGAGGTAAGTGGGTATCCATGCGATAATATAATTGTCGCTTTACACTCATAGCCCGCAAATAGACTTTTTCGGTATCCGGTGTCAGCCATTTTACATGAAGGTCATCGGAAGATTTAAGATCATAGTCTTGAAAGGAAGATATGAATGATACCACTGAAAGCGTTGCACTGCCGACTTTCTGGATATAAATGCCCTCACAACGGTCACCACGCGATCTGTAACCAAACGAATAATTCTGGGAGGTTTCAAGCCCAGCATCACAATAGTTTTCCTGTGTTAAACCAGATTTCGGCAGCAACAAGCTAAATAAAAGTACAAATCCCGCAATACGGCATTTAGAATGCCCAAGATAAAAATCGGAATTATAAACAGACTTGATGCAATAAAATACTCCTACAACAATTCTATTCAGAATAACAAGAAATCCCAAACCAGTTGAGTTTCTCTTGAAAGGGGATGGTTTAATGCTTTCAACAAAAGAAACAGATTTCTTTGACGGAAATGAGTTGTTAGCTTCTTTGCTTCCTTTAAAATTGTCCATTATTGGATACGTAGGTTTTATTTATATGGGAATTAAGGGTAGTGAATCAAAACATTCTGAGTTAAAACCGAGCAAAATTAACTACTATTTTGACTCTCTTGAAATGATACAACCTCATCCTTATTGTTTTTAGCCAGCTCCTCCTCCAAAACCTGAATGGCTCCGCTGATGCGAAGCAAAGTTTCCCTTAAGTTAGTTTGCTCCCTTTCTAGTTCCGCAAGGCGTTTTTGGCCGGTTTCAAATTCTTTTTTTAATTCGTTTAGGCGCTTGTGAAGTTGACTATGCATGGTTTTTCGTTTCATTTTACTTAAAATGCTAAGCCGCTATTGATGTCTATCGATGACTCAATGATGCTGCAATTCGGATATCTGCGCTTGCAGCTCTTTTATGGCTTCCACAAGAATTGGGATTAATCCGTTGTAATCCAAGCTTTTCATACGATTAAATCCGGGAACAACTAACTCCGGAAAAACTCGTTCAACCTCCTGTGCAATGAGACCTATCTGTTTGTGCTGATCGCCATTACCTCCATCTTTCCTTTTATATGTAACGCCACGTAGTGAAGTGACCTTGGCTAAAGAGTCATTCAAAGTTTCAATATTATGCTTTAGGCGAACATCTGACGTTTGAACGATACTACCATTAATATAAACTCTACCAGTCGTACTAAAATAGAAGTGCTTATTGCCACCGCCGCCTATACTTGCAAGCTCAAGTGCCGTTTAAGCGCCCGATCCCTTTTGCCTGAACGCCCATGTCCGTTCAGTATTAAAAAAAAGTAATTCCTTACCGTCTCCATGATTAGATATCGTTATTGCGCCGCCAGCTACTTCCAGCTTACTGCGCGGATTATTATAACCGATTCCGATGTTACCATTTGTTTTAATTGTTAATTTTGACTTTCCGTAAATGCATAGATTTAAGTCTTCCTTCTTATAACTGCCGATCTTTCCTGACTGCACTATGATCTCTTTGTTAAAGTAAAATACGGGCCTATCCGTATCTAAATGAACAAAGCTTTTATTTTTTGAACCAATATCTAAGCGTCCTGAATCTGTTTGTATCCTCAATGCTCCACCGGGAATATTTCCCCTAATGGCACCGTTTATATGTAATTTTTCCTTTGGAGCTGATTCATCAATCCCCACATTATTCCCATCAGGACTTATAGTCAAAGGCAGTTCTTTTACTCTGTCCAACAATCCATTCCATTTATCCGTGACTAAAGGTTCCCCGGGCGAAAGTCTTACTTGATCAAAATTTATCATATCATTTTCCTTTTTAAAATTTTAAATAGGAATTCTATTCTTCTTCAACTATCTGCCACTTCTCTTTCTCATCCACCAATTCCGTTTTCAGATGATCCTCTGCTGCGGTGTAAGTCATAAATACCTCGTCCTTTTGCTGTAAATCTTCTCGCGACACAATTTTGTAGTGGCGGTCTTCAAAGTCAGGTAGATCCTCTATCACACCAAATATTTGAGCAGGCTTCTCCTCTTTCATACTTCGTCCCGAACCACCTGCAAAACTGCTTTGCTGACGGCTTTCAGCATGACCTGTTTCAGTTACGGTCTCTTCCCCGTATAAAATGATATCCTCAAAGTCGGATGCAGTAAATTCGAGTTCCTTCGAAAAGTCATATTCTGAATCTGAACCCAGACTAACGCCTGCTGCCATTAAATCAAAATCCGGTGTGGATATTTTCTCCGCGTCAGACAAATCTTTATATTGTCCCCTGGAGAAATGCTCATACAGAGTTTTTTCCTTGGGGACATCTTTCTCACCATCACCCAGATCATAGTTTTTGATGCGGAAAACCGGTTTATCCTCTACATAGCTGTTTCCGAGTTTCTCGATGGTTTGGTTCAGCGGGACAACCGTCTGCCGAAGTTCCAAATGGCCGATTGGGTGCACCAGAATCTTGCCATTGGACTCAGACTCATCTGAAGAACGGAGTGACTCTGCTGCATTGAAGTTTGCGGGTAATTTGCCGGCCCAATTTCGGTCATCGGATAACTGATCCTGCAGCTTGGTTAGCAAGTCCAGAACTTTGACAAGGGCCTCGACGATTTCCTGCTGTCCCCCCCAGGTGACATTGAATTTGACTTTGAGCGTGTAGAACAGAATACTGATCTGCGCATAGCCATTGGCGTTCCATGGTTCGGGACCGTTGAGCAGAAAATACAACTCGATGCCCGCCAAATTTTTGCCCTTATAACTGACTGCCACGATGATGTGGATATCCGTTTCGAACAGGAACGGATCAAACTGCAGAAAGGCGTTAAACGCCAGGAAACCTTTAACCCCGACACCACTGCTTTTGAGTTGCAGATCTGCCTGCAAACCGAGTTGAAAGGAATTAGATGTTACAGCCTGGTAGAGTTGACAGGTCAATGAAAAGGTACTGCCTTTTTTAATCAGAGCTGTCAGGCGCGGAATCTCCGGAAAACGTTCCGGTTTTTTATAGCGCGGATGATAGCCACCTATGGACATCAGGAACTGTGGCTGATCTCCCCAAACCAGAACAAAAGCAAAACCGCCACTCAGCGCAATACCCACAATCTGGGAATCCCGCAAGCGGCCCTCAATTTGGACATAAGATTCAGCAAAATTAAAATCGCCAAAAATATCGATGTGAATTTCAGCCAGCTTCTTCTCGATATCCTTTTGGGGAAAATAGAGACCGACGCTGCCAATGAGAATCAGCCGGCCTTTGAAGGGCAGTTCCACCAGCACGCCCAAATCGATTTCCACGATAGAAGGCGTGCCCCAACCAAATTTCAGCAGCGGCGCGAAGACGTAATGTTTTTTCTGGGGCGGGAAGACGGCGCGTAGATCGCTGATAATCTTGGGGGCATTCTTGATCACATCTTTTGGAAACATGAAAGATTCTATTGCGCCACTTTTGATCTTTTCCCGTAAAACATCCACCTTCATGGTGCGGTTAATGCCCACCAGTCCGCCAACGCCATTCAGGGTAAACCCAAATACCAATTGAATGGACGGGCTAAATATCACACTCACGCTGATGAGCATGGAGAAGCCTTTCTCGTTATTGGGCAGGCGTGTGGTGATTAATCCGATGGCGATGAGTTCAATTTCCAGGGCTTTAAGACTGAGTGCCAAAATACCGGAATAACGATGATTGTCAGGGTCAAATTCTATAAAACCACCGCCGGTGATGACCTTTGCATCGACGTTAATTCCGACTTTTGTGGGGGGCTTAAAACCGAAATCAAGGTCCAACAAACCCAGTAAGGGACGATCTGCCTCTGGTGGCAGGTTACGCAGATCCTCGTGGCTATAGGGAATGAAATCCATGGAAAAGCCCATGCCCTCCACCAGGAACTGTACCGGGCCGAACTCACCAAATACGCCAAGACCTGTCGTAAGGCTGATATTTTTGTGGCTGGTTACTTGCTTGCCTTCGCCGAGACGAAAAGCAAGATTGCGAAGCTGGATAGGACCTAACTTAAGATTGAGATCTCTTTCGAATGAGATATCCAGGTTACCATTGAATTGAAAGCCGGTTTTGTTCGACCATTCTAGGCCTATATCAAATTCCGCCACTAATGGCTTCTTACTTACTTTTTCCTGAAGGAAACTGTCGGAATCATTCATTGGGATAACGACCTTTACCCCTTTGCTGTCTTCATCACTCGAGGTTGTGGTCAGGGCGATTTTAACTTCGGGATCGCTCACTTTGCCGCTGACGGTAAAATCAAGTTCAAAGCCATATAGCTCCAGGCGGTGAGAATCCTTGCTACCGATCAATATCCAGGGTAAAGTGGGCGAAGCCTTTAACGAAAGCTTTGCTTCTATGTCAGTGTCAGTAATTCCAGTTACCAGTTCAGTGTTATCGGGATAAAGTTTAACACCAAAAATATTGTCAGCTTTAATCGCTCCGTCGAAAGTTAGTTCAAGAGATGAATTCAAATCGATTTTCTGCCCTGTGCTACCCCTCAGAATTGGTCTAATTAGGAGGCCATTAGGAGGCTTTGACGGCTCCGATGGAATCGGTAAGGTAGAAAGCCCAATCTCTATAATCGAGTAATCCATCAATGACATCCCATAAGCAAAAGGCAAACGTAGTTCATTTACATTATGTTCGATAATATAATCTATCGATGGTGTATGAATATTATCATTATCGGGTATTGCAATCTTAGCTGGGAGAAGAACTGCCCGTAAAGCTCTTTTAAGTGAAGCCAAAAGCCGTTCATGATCAAAAGGCTGATCTCCATTGCCCCAGTGATAATAGCTCTTGAAACTTTCTAATGGATCGCTTAATACGGCGCTTGCCTGACTCCAGTCGAACACTTTTCGAATGTACTTTGTGCGAAATGGCTCTTGAGGAGCCAAGGTATCATAGCGAATAATGCCCAAAACATGTAATACAGCGAATGCGGTGGGTTGATAATAGCTTAAATAGGTTATAATCAGATCATCAAAAAGATGCCCAACAATATCCTGCCAGAAGTCTTTTTCGCCGAGTGGCTCAGGTAAACCGGTAAATTCTTCTATCTCAAAATTAGAAATGAATTGAATAATAGGTTCAGCCTTACTAGCAAGTTCTGTGAAGTCCTCCAGTTTAATTTCTTGATTGTTGCTCCGTTTTTCCAATATAACTTCAACCCGTTGAAAAAAACCTTCAAACGATTCTTTGATAGTCGTTGCTTGATTTATCCGATTATATACTTCTTCTTCTAAGGGAACATCCCAACCATATCTGTAGAATAACTCTTCCAATTCTTCCAAGCTGCTAAGACTTTTTCGTAAAGGGGCAACAATATCGCCTAATGTAACATATATGTAGGATAATGGATTCGCCATATTGAGTATTCTTTAGTATTTTATCAATTTCTTATTGAGCCTTATTTTTTTAAAATGGCTGAATGCTTTCCTGTAGCCGTGAACAAGCTTCGTTTAATTTTCATCCACTAGCGTTGTTGGCCTTTTCTTTAGCCTCTTCAATAAGTATTTCCACAAATGTTTTTGGATGATATACATTAAAAGCTCTATTCTTAATTAATTTTGAAACGTTTAATAATAATGCCGCTTTCACCTTATTCTTTTTCGCCAACTTAAATTCATCCGCAAAGAGAGAATTGACCATGCAAGTATCTAAACCTATTTTCTGAAAATTCTCATATATTATTTCATTTGATTCTTGCAGAGTCTTTTTCGCTGTCGAACTAGCCATTTTAATCCCATCTGCATAACCCTCTTCCCAATACTCTTTTTGACCTTCTAGATAATCTAATACCGGAAGACTTACTCCTTTTCCAAATACGTTTAGCATGAAATTTGTAAGTGCCTCTCGATAATTTGGTGCATCATCTTCAAAATTGAATTCAGGCAATTTCTCAAGCTGCCAGGCAGCTACAGATCTTTCAATTTCTTTTTCTATGAGCTCAGCCCCCTCCCACATACCAAGAACCTGTCCTTTTCGTTTTGCCTCTTCCTGCAACTCATGTATTGCTTCACAAAATTCAATAATCATAATAACTGAGCTACCTATAGCCGCAAGTGCGCCAAGGGCAAATGTCAATTTTTCAATTGCTTCGAGAAGTTCAAATTTCTCAATGAATTCTACCACAACAAAGAAAACCTCAGTTTTTCCTATCGATGTATCAAAATAGTCAAACATAGTAGGCTCGGCATCTTCAACTACCTTCAAATAATCTTCCCAAAGAATTCGTATATCCTTTGAGCCAGCATTAGCACCTATAACTGTCAAAAAAGGTTCAACTGCTCCAGCACCATACTTTATCAGACTGAGGAACTTCTTAAAAATTTCGCATGATAGGTCTGAGGTCGTCTTATCTATTTTCATTGGAATTATTTTTTCCGTTCCAATGAACTTTTCAAAATCCTTTTTATTCCTCAATTGATCAGAATCAAATGTTGGATCATCAGGTTCTACCTCTATGTAATCCTTTTTTAGGGGGATTTCCATGCAAGCCTAGGTTTTTCGGAGGCCTTGGGATATTTATCGTCAAACAAATCATCTTGGAAATCCCTCTTATAAAGAGAATAAGGCTTCACACTCTCCCATGTACTTTCTGCGAGCATATAATTTATATTTTCCACGCTATCTTCTAATTCGATAAGTCGTTCCTGTTCGCTATATGCTCCTAGTGGTTGATTCGCCCATAAGTTGAATTCAATTGTATCCTTCAGCTTGGAAAAGTAGATGTCACCCTTAGTTTCGATACCCTTTCTCTTTAATGCCAAATAGGCATGATGAATATATTTTGAGCGAAAAGGCTTGTATGGTTTTCTGAGATATCTTATTAGTGCGGAAAGTTCATCATAGGAAAATGTATCGAGATAGGCGAGAAGCTCAACACCGGGTGTGTCAGGATCCTCACCCCAATTTTCACGAGCCAGCAAATTAAATCTTTGTTTATTCCTTTCCTTATCAGAATGATATTTCTTGTAAAAATAAAGACGCTCCTGGTACTTCCCGGATCGAGAAAAATAGCCTCTTCTCACAAATGTTCCAACGATGGAAGACGCATTTTCATTTTTACTCTTTAGAATCCATCTATTTTCGTCATCAGGCACCTTCTCTATTTTTTCTTGCCCTGATAGTGTTATTATAGGATCCGATTCCCAAATCATGAGATCCGAAAATACCAATTCGACTTCGCTATTATCTAATTGACTCAATTTCTCATCAAAACGCTTCTTACTATCATCATCAATCCCATAATCATAATCGGAAAGACGTCGTCGGCCTTTAAGTTCATCATGCTCAGCTCCATCCAAAAATAATTGAATGGGTAGCTTCGATTTTGTGGTATCGATAATTAAATGCGGGTATACATAAATTGTTGTTTCATCAGTAAATGGCGACTTTTCTTCTGTGAAATAATATTTGATCGAATAAGTTTTACCATTCAAAACTATTGTATCTCTTATTATCCAGTTTTGTTGTATTTTTGCTTTCTGAGAAAGCTCAAACCCTTGTTCTCGCAATCTACTAGGAATTAATACATTAGTAATGTTACTATTAACTCTATCCAATTCTTTTTTTAAAGCTTCATATTGTGCGGGTTCCTCAAAATTTGATGCCAATACAAATGGAGTGTGAAATTTAGGTGGGTCTAAAAAATAATTGACTATTTTTTCAGTTCTGGAAGGGTTAGACATGATATTTTTTATATATCCATGTTTATGTAAATACTTATAAACACCTAGTTTTGATGTAAATCTCGATTTAGTATTATCTGCGTTTCGAGATGAAGAATCATTATCGCTCAATCGAACATCAGCAAAAAATTGATACTTGCTTGGTGCAAATAGATTGGCTCTACCACCGAAAAAGGCATACAAGCAATAAATACCACTTTTTGAATTGCCAAAACTACACGCTCTTATTGTAATCCAAGATTGCTCCGAAAGTCTTTTAACTACTATTTGGCGGGTCTTTCTGAATTCTGTAAACTTATTATCAAAGAATTCTCTTTGAAGTCCGGTTAAGGTACCGGCTGATACAAACCGTGTTTCATAATCAGTCTCAGCGCTTTGCATTATTGGTAATAATAGTTGTTCATTATTCCCATGCGCTACAATTACAATCTCCCTAATTAGGTCATCATCTGATGTTTTTTGGGATAGAATTGTTATCAATTCTTCCAGACTACCAACCGTCTTTCCATTATTGTCATCGTGGTACGGGTAATATTTTTTGAAAAATTTTCGTGTAGATTTGCCGTAATCATCCCCATTGGAAACAAAATAGAAGATAAAATCTTTAACATGCGTTTTTCTTGGCAATGGATATTCCACAAGATTTTCAAATATTTTGCGACCCACCTCAATTTGTTCTAATATGTCTTTTAATAGGGTGTCTTTATCTGGAGTTTTTGTAACTGGTTCCATTTTATTTGACTTATTTAGTGATTAGGAAATTTTATGGCATCAATTCATTCAACTCAATCGCCACCCGCACCTGCTTCTGCACTGTTGCCCTGGCAATGAAGGCGGCATTATTCCAATTATTTTGTTCAATGAGTGGCGTTGTATTGTCTAAATAATTCCCTTCATTAACATCACTGAAGTGCTGCCAATTTAAATTTTGAATTGTCATGCTTTCTAAGTCTTCCTGGGTAGTATCATCACTTGCAATGTCCAGCCCGTAACGCAAATCCGTCATACGTTCTTCAAAAACAATAAAATAACCTGACTTGCGGCTTTGTTTCATAATGATAGTTTTATGTTCCTCTTTCTGAGCTTCTCCAATCAAAGAAGTCAGTTTTTCTAGGAATTCTTCTTCATTTTCAAACTGCTCATTTTTCATTTTGCGCAGCTTGCCCAAAACATCTTCATGAAGACCTTCAAACTCTAGTTTCTTCAAATCCTTTTCATCCAGTTCAAAAGATACTGCTTGTTTTTCAGTAATGGGGAAACCGATAAACACCATATTCGGCGGCAAAGCGCCTTCAAACTCAGGGAAAACCCTGGCAGTGGTTTGTCCATAATTCGGTTTCGGTGGGCTGCTATTGTCTTTCTTTACCAAATAAATCAAAGTATTGCCAAACTTTTGCAGCAATTCGCCCCGTACCAATAAAACCAATTGTTCCTGAACTTCATTGGAGGAACCATCGCTTTGAATTGGGTGGTCGCCCAATCGTACAGCCTTCTCCCATTTGTCCAGTTTTGCGATATCTTTTTCTTCTTCACGAGAGAGCAGCCAGTTTTCAACGGCTTGTTCATACGCAGCAGCCACTGCTTGTTCGTCGTCATCGGGAGCACCATTTGTATAGTCCGCTTCAATTTTATCCCAGGAATCAAACTTATCCTTATATTGTGCCTTTAGCTTATTCAAAAGTTTGCCGCCTATCGGGGATTGTCTAAACTGTTCCTTTTCCTGCTCATTCACAGAGTAAATAGTGGTATCCCAAAATTTCCTGAAATAACTGCCACGCATATCAGTGGGGAATTCCCGCCAACGCAGCTCGGAGGCAAATTCATGATTCAGGCCTATCATAAAGGCTTCAACAAATCGGCGGTTGGTGGTTAACAGACTAACTGTATTTTCAGGAATGTTCTCCAAACCGGGCAAAATATACGCCTGCGACAAATCGCGCAAAAAGCGATACATGGGCCGGTGAAATTCCGGGTAAGGCATCACCGGTTTTAAGTCTTCAGAGCTAATTCCTTCTTTATCATCTTGTGCCTGGGATTGTGTTATTGCCACCTCTCCGCGTTCTGCTTCATACTGTCTAAAATGATGTACCCGATTGGCCAACTTCCGGCCTATGGTTATATTTGGCCTCAATTGTTTTCTGGTTGTTTGTCCTAATTGTGTAAACAGATTGATGCTGGTCTCTTGAGTATCGGAACCTTCCTGTTCATCAAACTGTCTAGCCAATATGAACGGAAAACTTGGAGTTCGGGATCTGAAGGTGGCGTGTCTTCTTTTTCTGCCAACTCTCTTGGCGACATATTTTCTGGTTTTTACATGAAAAAGATTATTGGGAACATCACTTTCTTTTAAAAGTTTTTGTATTGTTTTGGTTTGTTTTGAGGTTTCTGCATTTTCAGTTTCATCTGCAGCAATTTTACTTTGCAAGGGCAAGGCCATTCTCAGGAGGTTTTCAGACTTCATTTTCCCCAAACGTTTGTGTGCGCGATTTGAGAGTTGCAAGCCAAGCTTTCCCAGATTTAACTCGCGGTTCACCTTTTTTATCTGGCTGAGCTGCTGCCAGGCTGCCTGCATCAGGCTTTCCTGGTTTTCTTTGACAAACTGTACGCCCAACCCTGCGGCCACCCGGTGCCGGAAATCAAGGTTTAATTCAGTCAGCCAGTTTTTGTCATCCGGGTTGATTTCCACGGTTTTCCCGTCAGAAGAAATGTATTTAATGCCATAAACAGGGGGTGTTACGCGTAGTTGCTTCTCACCGTCAATTGTTGTTTCTCGTTTATTCAGCAGGTCGCGCAATTTATTCTGCGTTTCGTTCGGATAAGCATCGCTATCCATACCCCACTTCTGGTATTCCGTATCCAATGCACTTAAAGCGCCTTCCAACTGCATCTCACCTTCCTCGGACTGCAATCCATAACCAGGATTGCTGCAGTCTATGGAACGTGTTCCGAGATTGCTTAATTTCCTTGGTTGCAATTGCTTTACCAGATACTCAAAATCGCCTTTGGTGCTTGTACGAAATTCCCATTCATAATAAAAGGGGATGGTCTTACCTTGTGCCTCCTGCGGTGTGCTCCAGGTAAGGGCAGTTCGGTCTGTTTCGTTACTAAGTCCCATAGCCGCCTCAGCGCCAATCCGATAGGTAGGAACAAGAAATGCGCTATACTTGGTCTGCGGTTTAAGCCAGCGCGGGCTCAAGAGGCGGCAAACGGCTTTTTGCGGTGAATGTTTAATCTTACCGATTACACTATTAACCGTAGCACCCTGCATATCTTCAAGATGGATGTGCGCCCAACGCCAGAACTCCCTCAAATCGGGCAGAATCGCCTTTTCACTCAATTGAATCTGTGGCGGTAATTCGGGTTTTTCATTTTTTAATTTGGTAAATTCGGCCTCTTCGGGTCCGCCCCCTACTTTTAAAATTATCAGGGAAAGCCAGGGAATCCAGTTCTTATTATCATCCGTCTGATTACCATCAATCCGAAGCGTACTAAATCGCCACAAAAAATCCGGCTCGGCGAATTCGATAAAAGGTATCAGGTTGGGTTCAAATGTTGTGCTGTTTTGGGCCGGTTCTGTTTTTACAATCATGCGCTGGTTTATGCCCAGAACATCGCCGGGCCCCAACAGGGAAATTTCTTTTTCAATAGTTGCAGTCAGGTTTTCCTCTGATTGCTTGCTTTTCGCTTCAATATCTATTTTAACCGGCATGGTAATTCTTTTGCCATTCCCATTTGAGTGGTCAGCCAATGCTGCCAGCCCCTGCCGCATAAATGGAATAAAATAGTTGATTCTATTTGCCATTTAAAAAGCCTTATACAAGTAATTTGTCAAACGTTAAATCACTACTACCTTCACCTTTTCCGGCCAGGACTTTTCTTCCCATCCAGATGTAGGTTTTGCCGTCGGTCCAGCGCACGCGTTGTCTGGTGATTTGTACCCTGACACCGGCGCGAGGAATCGCTTCCTCTCTTATCGTCAAAATATCTTCTTTTGCCAAAGTAGTCAGAGGAATTATATCAACAGGATCAGCTTGATCTTCGTTACGCATCATAAAGGCACGTTTTAGTTCGATTTCGGTATTGCTGCCCTCGATTTGGAAGGGTAAGTAGGGTATCCAGTTGGTTGGAACCGGAGAAGCCAGGCGATATTTAGGAATGCCGCCATCAGTGGGTTCCTCATCATTATCTTGCTTGAGAAAAGGACCGTTTAACTCGAGGTGTAAATCAAAGCCGTTGGTTGGTTTGCCTAAATCGCTGCAAACTGTTTTCTCGATGGCCCAAACCATATTGGCGAATTCATCCCGCAGGAAAAGCACCTCTTCTAACGGGTTGGATTCCATGCGAAACGTCGTTGCCGGGGCCAGTAATAAAAAATGATCCTTGGCGATAAAATCAGCTACATTTTTGTCCCTGATTTTGAAAACATCCCAAACCTTCAAGCCGTCGTCACTGAGAAACTTACCCGTATCTTTATCATTGTTTATAATTGTGGTGACGCCAAAAACATCTTTAACTTCCAAGCTGTTTATCCAGCAAAGTTCTCCAAGGCTCATTTCGATGGGGATGGTGTACCAATCGCTGCCTGAAACCAGGGAAAAATCGATCAGCATCATTTTTACCAAATCGGTTTTCTCCAAATCCATGCCCGATAAATCCAATTGACTGTCTTCAAATGAGAAGAGGCGATTGTCAGGCATGGCAGCGAAGGAAGCATTAACCGGGATTAATGATTCTATTCTGACGACGCTTTCTTCATTGTTAATGCCTATATCCGCGCTGTCAAAGGAGTACCAGTCCAAATGCCCACTCTGGTAATCCGGTGCAGAAAGGGTAAAATCTTCACCGGCTGCGTTACCCTGATGGTGCACTTTAAACTTATGCAACAACTGTTTTGACTGCCAGGCTGAGTCTGCTGCCGGAGGAAGAAATAATGTTTCATACCACTCTTTGAGCCGCTGCGTAACTTCTGTTAGCTCTGAAAAATTACTCCCGGGAAACTCATTTTTTTGGATCTGTTCCCAGAGGGTCCCGCCGTCGATTACACTCCCGGCCATCAGATCAAAAAATCTTTCTGACTTACCATCTAATTTTTCATTGCGGGTCAACGGAAATTCTCTTCTTAAATTCCGAATAAATGTGTTGGCTTTGGTAGCGCTAAAAGCTTCTCGAATCAGGTCTTCGAACTTTTGACCTACCCGAACTTTGCTACGCAAGTCTTTAGGAGTTGCCTGCATGGCTTCAACCCTGGCTTCCAGAGGTGTCTCATTAATTGGATATCGATGCTCATTATTGGCGAGAGAATAAAAATTAGCTGCTTCTTTTCGGCAATTCACGCTAACGCTGATTGGAGAGCCATTGTCTTCGCCTTTGAATTCACCGAATTGCCATTGACGGCCCAGCATCCAAAGCGGATCGGCTACCCGCATGGCCAAAGCATCTTCATTATCCCGATCGCGGGATACAGCCTCGAGACGAAACTGAGGTGTAAAACCGGGATGTTCCGGAAAAATCTTTCTTCTTAATTTGTGATACAAGCTCATGCTTTTTCCTTTTAACCGGCTTTCGGGATGTTGAACCAATAGGTAAATGGTAATAGCGGGTTAAGATTTTTCATCACTTCTAAATCAGCCATTCTTATTTTGTACAGATCCATCGTATCGTAAATAATATCCCTCAGATCTTCCTCTTCCCAGAAGTAGCTACCTTCCTCGCCTAGCTTCGGATGCAGGGCTAGAAGTAAAGCCTGCGGCGGCTCACTGTTTGGCGCATTGTAATGAAAACTTAAACCGGTATTTATTTTTTTATCCGGAATGTGTTCTGGGAATTCATCGATGACCATACCGAAAATCGGCACCTTTTTCCCAGCCCGCTCAAAAGAGAACTCCTTTGCCGAATAGATGACCGTACTTTCGCATCCATCAGGGTAGAAGTGATCTTCGCCTAATGGATATGGCGTTCCGGTTTCCGGCGATTTATAGACATCTTTTGGCTGGTAATTCTCATCAATTAAATTACGTATTTCTTGTTTTGATAGACCAACCCAGGGGTATTGCAGCAAGGTAGGCCCTTGCACGATCTGATAGGCGTTTTCTTGCTTTATAGATAAAGATTCAGCCCAAACCTTGTTTACCATTTGCCAATCCTCGAAGGCTTCCGTATTATCACGAACTTGCGAAACTCCCTGAACCCAATTATTAATCCGTTCTTGTCCCCATACCTTACCACTATTATTGGATGCTTTGTCACCGATCAACAGGTGTTGCTTTTTGCTTTTTATAACTTGCGAAAATTTCTCTGACGCAATTGTCGGTGGAAGCAAAATGAAAGGCTTCCCAAACAATATCCTGGCCGCTTGGTTGAGGTGTTCAAATGCACTATAAAAGGGAAGTTCATGATTGTATTTAGCCAGGTGTTGCATTGCTAACGTCACTTTTTGGTCAATTTCTTTTTTCAGTTTTTCAGTATCTATATTTACCCCTTCGATCAGGAAAGCTTTTGCTTGTTCAATGTCAAGCCTGGTTAAATCACTCAGAATATCTTCTTTTTTCAGATCAGCAATTTTTAAAGATTTTAACTTATTTAGAACAGGAGAAAGCCTGCCATCCTTAATTGAATCCAAAGCATCCCAGGAATAATTGATTGGCTCATCGTCGAGCGTTATATCATCCGATTTAAGCCAACGGCATTTACTTAGGAAGGCCAAAGTGTATCTCGCCACCTCTAATGCCTTACTTAAGGGTTGGCACCCAGGTGGTGCCGCTTTGGTTATCTTATAGCTGGCGCTATCAGCTGAGGTACTTATTTGCCCGGAAACAAACTTCCAAATAAGCATCTCCAGCTCGCTGGCGCCATCTGAGACGGGATCATCACTCATATACAAGAAGTCGAGGTACCCGATTCCCAGGTCGCTTAATTTTACCTCATGAGTATCTATTAGGCTGTTATCTTCCGGATTATATAATTCAACTTTACAACCAATCTTACTGAAATCGCCAATATTGTCTTTCAACCATGTTTCCAGGACCGGTTCGACGAAACCTTTATAGTTCTCAATATTCGGTGAAACTGGTTCCGGGAAAATCATGGAAAGTTTATGTCCCAGGCCAACTCCGGATATTCTTGTTTTCAAAGCTTCCGTTGTTGGCGGCTCAAGGGCACCCTTGGTCGCTTCAAGGGCTGCGGCTGCCAGGCTGAGATTGCCTTGTGTGATTTGATATCCTGCCTCATAAAAGAGGGTGTCCAGGCTGCCGTCTAACAGATCATCCAGTTTATCGATGCAATCTTTAATACTATCAATATGCGCATTGATACCACTAAATTCTTCCTTGCTAAGGTTTCTGCTAAGGAAATCCGAAAGATTTTCTTTATTTTTTACGGCTTTCAATCCATCGATGACGCTCAAATTCTCAATCGCAGATGCTGATCCATTTATCAATTCTCTATCAGCATCGAGAGGAAAGGCCTTTCTTAAAGGTGAAATGACAACATCTAATTCTCTGTCATGAAGGGTTCTTTCAAACCGATACCCTATTAACGCTTCAATTTCCTGTCCTTGCCTTATACCATCCAATAAAAAATGGCTTTTTTGAATGCGATCGGAGGTTAGATTCAGAATAAATGGGTTACTTTCTTCAGAATGTTGTAATATGAGAGGTAAATACTTCTGGTCTCGTTTAGGCCGAATGATTGATTTAAGTTTTTCGACAAATTCCTCTTCTGATTCGAATTCCTGGTCCTTTATTTCTTCTAATTGAGCAATAATAGTCTTGGGAAGATTTTCATTTTTCAGATTTTCCATGGACTCGTCTGTTAAAGCGTAACTTACCGTATTAGCCAGAAAAGAATTCTTGAAAATTGCTGAAGCTACGGACTGCGCCGGATTTGGAGCGTGAATCATACCGCCATTCTCCCGGTAAATATCCGTCATCTTCTCGCTTACTGCAGAGTCCGTATCCTTAATTAAATCCTCCACCCAACCGTATGCGCCAAAGTATATTCCCTTTTCATATTTGGGTTGACTTCTCAGATCCTCTAGGTGTTTACTTGCGAGCGAAGTGAGCCAGGCATCCAGACGATAACTGTTCAAGTCAATGGCTTCACTGAGGGCATTCATTTGAGCTCTTTTTCGTTTTTCAGGGTCGGATATCGCTTTGCATTCTGGGATAATTTGTTTGCCCAAATAAATAAACTGTTCTTTTACCTCATTTCGCTTTTCTTCATTCTTCAGTCTAAACAACGGCATCCCGACCTTAACCTCTTGGCCTGATAGCACAAAGATTTCTTCAATCCGTCCATCGAATGGCGCCTTTATTGCGATCTTTTGCGATTTTTTGGATTTCTTATGCCGTCTGCCAATAATTTCGAGGGCAAGCGCCCCCTTTGTAATTTCTGAGCCTGCTTCTTTACTCAATTTGTCGATAGTGAATAATTGATTTCCTCTTAATTGCTCAAGCGTAGGTTCGAAGCAGATCTCTCGAAAATAGAGTTGACTCGCATTGGTATAACCTCTTAGAAATAGATCTGTAAACAGACTTAAGTCATTTGTATATTGAATTAATGAATCGTCATTAACTTCCTGAAGTTGCTCAATGAATTTTTCAAGACTGCTCAAATCTTCTTCCACCAAAGAAAAGGGCGCTGCCGTTTCTTGCCCCTTACCTACCTGGTCGAGAATCTTTGCCTCATCCTCTTTGAAAGACAAAATCTGAGCATTGCCATCTATGAAACTCATAATTGCTGCGTAGAGTAATTTTTCCTTGTCAATGGGGATACCCTCAAAAAGCTCTGCTAGTGAATCAATCTTCTTTTTTACTTCTTCATAATCTTCGTTCAATAAGTCAGGTAATTTTTCAAGTAAGGAGTCCAATGGTTGATCTGATGGCATCTCTTGCAACCATTTTTGCAATCTTCCACGAAAGTGTTTATATCCCATGCCCCGAATATGGTAACTACCTGAAGATTCCTGCATACTCAATATTTCAAGAATCTCAGCATACGAATCGTCTGAATCTCCCAATTGGGGGATATTCTCGATGTCGTTTTTGACCATACTTGCCCATCGTTCGAATAGTCTGGCCAAAACAAATGAGATTTTATTAAAAACACTACCAGTATTCATTGTAGCCTCTTCCTGGAGGATTTTACGAATACTCATTACAGGAAGAATCCCATAAGGTTGTTTTCCGATCTTAACAGAAGTATGTAACCCTTTTACCCTTACATATTTGGAATAATGATGCCAAATATGTTCATGAGTGTCGCTGCTTATTTGATCGCCAAAGAGCATGAAAATTGGCTCAGCGCCCAGCGCAAACCAACTGGCTTTCTGATACAGAGAATTTAATTTTGGCTTAACTAAGTCAGCCTGTTTCACGTGTTTTAAATCCTGAATATCGAAACCCAGATCATGGGCGAAATAGCTTCCGGCAGGATAAGAAGGGAAAGAAGCATCGTCTGTTTTAACTTCAAGGTCTAATCCTTCAACCGCATAATTAAAGCTATCACCTGCATTGTATTCGTCTCTTGCTGAATAACCACTTTTTGCTTTTTCGGTATTATTCGTAGGTGCACCATATTCAAGGAATGAAAAGCCTTCTGTGTATTGATGATTGTGAAACAATTCGGCAAGTCCTTCTGCTAGTTTAACAGGATCTTCATCTTCAGTCAATCGAATTCCGGTCACAATGACTTTTTCGAATCTCGAACTATCTGCAGGATTATCTAATTTAATTTTTATCCCCATTCCCACATTTACCGCGGTATCAAAGTCTTCGATCCAATCATCACCATCACCAAAAACAGTTAATCCTTTTCTGTCAATTTTTGCACCTTTTCCTATTATGGGGTCAGTTTCGTTGTCCTTGTATAAATAGGCAACGAGCCTGTCCGGCAACCATTTAAAATAGAATGTTGGTTCCTCGTTTTCTTCCTTTTCGGCTTTGGAATCCACGTCGGACTTCGGCTCCTTTAACTCCTTTGAAGATATTTGTACTAACCAGGCAGAACGATAAACGCCGTATTTAGACACTAATTCTCCCCAGGCAGCCTTTTTTCCCTCACTTGATTTTTTCTGTTTAAACGCTTCGACATCTAATCTCTCTTGTCTTGTTAAACGCGGATCATGCGATTGCAAAAAAGCCTCGTCAGGGAATGCACGTATCCACAACTCATTTTTAACAAAACGCGTTTCCAACTTTAAAGGAAATAAAACAACAGGTATTTTGGATATAGGATATGCCATAATCTTGTGATCCCGATTAATTGAATGCAAATCCCCAATCAATCGTGTATTGGGTTATTGTTGTCTCTATTTCAAATAGAAGCTGAGTCGAACATGGGCGATGGGACTCTTAATAATTTGCACGCTATTCGAGAT
>Ga0114931_10002620_pt1 | contig 22827 bp, 20 predicted proteins | sample 2SBtaG_FD_89579 | JGI IMG/M metagenome (GOLD analysis project Ga0114931, IMG submission 89579) | Deep subsurface microbial communities from Kolumbo volcano to uncover new lineages of life (NeLLi) - 2SBTROV14_V59a metaG | ecosystem: Environmental > Aquatic > Marine > Volcanic | place: Kolumbo... | reverse complement strand
GAGCTTCAGAACAGCAAGACAACACTGAAACAGTGGTTTTTAGCTATGCTTTTATCAGATCAAGCGTATGGGTTATTTGAAATGTTTAAAAATAACGCTGTCTTAATTAGAACTTAACTTTAAAATGAAGTATACGTAAGGATACTTAAAAATGATTCATTTTGTATCATTTATTAAATGAATACAGAAGCTTTCTTATATGAATTGGACATAAAAATATTTAGTCCTATAAATTTTGATTGTTGTACAATGGACTTCCTACCAAAAACTGGACAAATTTAAACAACCTACTAAGTCGCAGGTTTTAGTTGGTTACAATTTTAAATTCTTATATACCCTATATATTGATACAATCAATGTCTATTAAATATTTAGTCTTATAAGCTTTGATTGTTGAATAATGATGCCTGAATCTAACATTAAAAAGTTCGATATTTGTCCCATCTCGAGTACTTGAGAGCTTCTAGAAATAGAGGCTCTTTTTGTTTTACCAATCCATCAGAATGTGTTTGAGCTCATTAAGCATTAGTGCAGTCGCTCCCCAAATTACTTTTTGTTGGTATTCAAAAGAAGGTACTTTAACGATGGTGTTATTGGCCATTTTTACCTTGTTGTGAATTAACTCTTGTTGCATGAAATAAGGAATGTTCAATTCAATAATTTCTTCTACTTCTCTTGTTTCTAAAATAAATTCGGGCATTTTTTTGGTGATACCTATAAAAGGAACCACATGAAAATTACTAACGGGAATATATACGTCTGTGATTTGTCCAATAATATTTACTTCCTTGGAATCAACCCCTATTTCCTCGTTAGCTTCTCGTAAGGTAGTATGCTGAATGGAAGTGTCAGAAGGTTCTGCTTTTCCTCCAGGAAATGAAACTTGTCCGCTATGAGAACCTTGATATGCTGTTCGTTGCATTAGAACCGTGTAAACGCTATTGTTTTTACTGTAAAACAAAATAAGCACACTACTTTTTTTTGCTTGTTCAAGATCACTTTCATTGAACTCTACTTTGCGGTAGGGAGCAACTTCTATATGAGCTTTTTTTCCGGGTAAGTCTTCCTTTAATCGGTTTTGAAGGTATGTCTCTATACTGTTAATCATTAATAGCAGAAAGATTGTTTTTTTGATAAGTAACTTCTTCGTCTGTAGAAAGTTGTATTAGTTTATTGTCTGAAGTGATGGTTATTTCGTTGTATTGAATAGGGATAATTATTTCTTCTTTTGGAGTAATAATTCCATATTTACTGTTTAGCTGTACCAATAAATAATCAGAGCTTATCCATTGCATCAATTCATATTTTGGTGTAACGATAAATATACCTTTGGTATCAATTAACCCATAGCCTTCTTCATTTTTTGCAATAGCCATATTATTGATAAACTTATCTACTTCTTCAAAAAGATAAGGTATTTTAAGTTTAGTGTTGTAATTGCAATATCCCCATTTCCCATGTCGTTTAATGGCGATGAGTTGGTTGGAGATAACTCCAATATCCTCAAAAAGTGCAGGGACAAAATTTGCACCAGTAGTATCAATCAAACCATATTTTTCTTCCGTTAATATTCGCGCATAACCATTGTCGTTAAACAAGCCCCAATTTAGAATGCCTTCTTTCTTTTCGATGCTTATAGGTATTCTTATTTTTCCATGTTCGTCTACATAACCGTATAGATTATCTTTAACTGCTATTGCTAATCCGTTGTAAATTTCTGATAGCTGATCATACTCTGGGGTTATGGTGTATTCTCCTCTTGAGTTAATTGCTCCATATTTTCCGTTTTCTTTAACACGAATAAAAGTGTTTTTTAAATTGTCTATCCATTCAAATTTTGGTTTTACAATATAAAGGAGATTGGTGTCAATTAATCCGTATAGCCCGTTCAATTTTACATAGGCTATACCGTTGGTAAAATCACTTACAGACTCATATTTTATCCCAACCTTAAGATTACCTTTTCGATCAATAAAACCATATTTTCCATCCATTTCTACAGCAATATAGGTGTATGATAATTCACCAACATCATCATACATTAAAGGAACTATCTCTTCTCCTGTTCGGTTGATAATTCCATATTTTTCAACATTTCCTACTATGGCTAAAGCTTGTGTAAAAGGCTCTCCTTCATCATACTTAAAAGGAATAACGATATTTCCATTTTTATTGATGTAACCTACTTTATTGTTTTTAACAACTGCGGCTACACCTTCAGAAAAATTACTAACCCATTTGTATTTGTTTTCGATAGTTGTTACTAAGTCTTCGTTGAGATAGCCCCACTTTCCTTCTTTCTTGAACTTGTAAAAAGTGGTATTGGCTAGTTGATAATCTTTTTTTAGTTCGTCTTTAAAAGGATAATCAGGGTATTTTTTTAAAAATCTTTGAATATTCTCTGAGGTGTGAACTTGAGTGGATAAACTATATATGTTTCTCCAAGCATTTGCGACAGAAGGATTGTTGGGATAGCTTTTTATAAAGTTGTAATATTCATTAGTTGTTTTGTTTTTGGTTGATAGCTGGTAAATATTTTTTTCAGCTTTTTTGATATAGGTGTTGTTAGGATTGTCTTGAATGAACTTTAAATTGTTTTCAATGGTATTTTCTCGAGTATATTCATTGAACAACAACTTTTCAAAACGTGCCTTTGCTTCTGGGATTTGTTTGGCGTTAGGATAGTCGTTAATGAATTGGGCAATGGATTTGGATGTTTTTTTTGATTTTGCTAAGAGATAGGCCAAATTATTTCTTTTGGATATGGCGGTATGATATTGTAATGCATCGTTATTTTTTTGGATAAAGTGGTTGTATGAATCAATACTATTCATTGTTTCAGCAATCTTAAAGCATTTTTTATCCACCAAATATTTATGTTCGCAAATATTGGCAGTATCGATATTAAGTTTTTTTAGTTTCAACAACTTTTTGCTAGAGTTTATTTTAAAATAAGCCTCGGTTGATAGTTGAATGTAATGAAGTGCAGAATCTAAATTGTAAAAAGGATTATTGCTTCGAGAATAAATAATACTTAACCCATATCCAGCAGCAGCAGGTTGTTGTTTTAATTTTTTGTAAAACAGTTTTTTGGCTTTAAAATAATTGTGGATTTGTAAAGCTTCGTAGCCATTTTTTATGGTGCAGGCATTGCATAAATTTAACAGTAAACAAAAGCTACAAAGGAGTATTATCTTTAAAGTACTTTTCAAATTGACAACATTGTTTTGTTTTTTTCGTAAATTATAAACAACTAAATTAGCCACAAATTGAGTTGCTGAAAAATCTTGCAAATTTTTATATGAACAAAGTTATACCCCATTTTTGTGTTTTATTTTTCCTGCTGTTTATTAGCGGATGTGGGACGGAAAAGAAGAATTCAGCTTCTGTTTATAGGGATGTTAATCAAATTAGGGAGGAGGGTGTTCTTAAAGCAATTATTAATTATAGTCCCACCAGTTATTTTATATATAAAGGTATTCCTATGGGGTTTGAGTATGATTTATTGAAAAAATACTCCGAACATATTGGTGTGGAGTTAGCAGTTATACCGATGAAAAATCGAGATAGTATTTTTGTTGATTTAGATAGTGCAATTGGAGATGTGATAGCCTCTAACTTCACGATTACAAAAGAACGAATGGAGAAAGTCAATTTTACGGCTCCCATTTTTACAACCAAACAAGTGCTAGTGCAAAGAAAACCCTTAGGTTGGAAAAAAATGAATAATACTACTCTTCTAGAGAATTTGCTAACATCTCCATTTGAATTAAAAGGAAAAACGATAGTGGTAGGGTCATCTTCTACTTATGAATCTAAGCTTCGTAGTTTATCAAAGGATGTAAGAGGAGGTATTAATGTGCTTACTATAGGAGGGCATATTTCCCATGAACAACTGATTGAAGGTGTGGCTAAAAGAATAATAGATTATACGGTAACAGATAAAAACTTAGCCAATATCTATCAATGGACTTATCCTAATATAGATGCCTCTTTTGAAATTAGTGGTGAGGAAGAAATTGCTTGGATGTTGCGAAGCAATTCTGATTCTCTTTTGCTGTCTATTAATAGTTGGTTAATGGAGTTTCGAAAAACTAGAAAATATAAAATGCTGTATGCGAAGTATTTTAAAAACCAGTATGCTTTTAATAAGCGTTTAAAGCATTCCTCTTTTACTTTAGAAAGTGGGGTAATTTCACCATATGATGTTTTGTTTAAAAAATATGCTCCTCAAATTAATTGGGATTGGGAATTACTGGCAGCCATGGTGTATCAAGAATCACATTTTAATAATAGTGCTAGAGGTTGGGGAGGTGCTTTCGGAGTGATGCAATTTATGCCTCAAACTGGAGCGAAATATGGGGTAGATACGCTTTCTAGTGTAGAAGAGAATATTAGGGCAGGGGTGAAGTATTTAAAAAAGTTGGACAAGATTTGGGAGAAGCATGTAACTGATTCTTTGGAACGAGTAAAATTTGTTTTAGCTTCCTATAATGTTGGTCCAGGCCATGTTATTGATGCTAAGAATTTAGCTGAAAAATATGGTAAAGATGCTCGTGTTTGGAAAGAGGTGAGTTATTTTTTATTGAATAAATCAAAACCTAAATATTACAGGGATGAAGTAGTGAAGCACGGTTACTGCAAAGGATATATTGTTTATGATTACGTAAAAGAGATAATGGAGCGCTACCGACACTATAAAAGTGCTACGGAAGTATCTGGGGTTATCCAAACAAGTGATTAAATACTTCTTCTATTTTACTGACAAACACAATGTTAATTTTATGCTTGGAACCCAAGCCTTTTTTGTTGTATTTAGAGATAAAGATCTGTTCAAAACCTAATTTTTCTGCTTCAACAATACGTTGGTCAATATGACTGATTGGTCGGATCTCTCCAGATAAACCTACTTCTGCTGCAAATGCTTTGGTGGAGTTAATAGGTATATCTTCACTTGAAGATAATACAGCACTGATAACCGCTAAATCTACTGAAGGATCATTCACTTTTAGTCCTCCAGCAACATTTAAGAAAACATCTTTAGCACCTAACTTAAAACCACATCTTTTTTCCAATACTGCCAGTAGCATATTTAGCCTTTTAGAATCGAACCCGGTGGTAGATCGTTGAGGGGTTCCGTAGGCAGCGCTACTAACTAAAGCCTGAATTTCAATTAATAAAGGGCGGTTACCTTCCAAGGTAGCAGCAATGGCTGTTCCACTTAGTTGTTCTTCAGTGTCACTAATTAGTATTTCAGATGGATTATCTACTTCCCTTAACCCAGCGCCATGCATCTCATAAATTCCTAATTCGTTGGTAGAACCAAATCTGTTTTTGATGGATCGTAGCAGTCGGTAAATATGATTTCGGTCTCCTTCAAATTGTAAAACAACATCTACCATGTGTTCTAGTATTTTAGGGCCAGCAATGGTTCCGTCTTTGGTAATGTGTCCAATCAAAAATACAGGAGTGTTAGTTTCCTTAGCATATCGCATCAATTCTGCTGTACATTCTCTTACTTGAGAGATGCTTCCAGGAGAAGAGTCAATGGTAGCCGTGTGTAGTGTTTGAATGGAATCTACAACCAAGACCTCGGGTTGCAATGTTTTAATGTGCTGGAAAATGTTTTGAGTAGCTGTTTCAGTTAAAATAAAGCAGTCAGGATTTTTGTTCCCAATCCTATCGGCTCGCATCTTTATTTGTTGATCGCTTTCTTCACCCGTTACGTATAATATTTTTTTTCCTTTTAATCGTAAGGACATTTGTAGCATTAAGGTGGATTTTCCAATTCCAGGAGAACCACCAAAAAGCACTAATGACCCAGGAACTAAGCCGCCACCAAGAACCCTATTTAATTCTGTCCCTGGTAGTTTTATTCGAGGAATATCAGCTAGCTCAATGTTTTCAATTTGTTTAGGTTTGTTTGATTTTTGGATGTTAAAAGTGGTAGCGACAGAATTAGGATCAGGTTTGCTTACCACTTCTTCTACAATAGAGTTCCACTCATTGCATGAGGAACATTTTCCTATCCATTTGGGGTATTGAGCACCACAACTTTGACAAAAAAAAGCGGTTTTTACTTTAGTTTTTGCCATGGTAAGATATTATGCAGTTACAGCTCTTCGTGCTTTCTTTTTTTCTAAAGAAGCTTTGATGTCATCTAATTCGCCTTTTGGAATGGCGTTGATTAATTCTTTGGTGTATTCAGTTTTTGGATTAGCATAAATTTCGTCTGCTTTACCCATTTCAACAATTTTTCCTTGTTGCATCACAATCATTCTGTCACTCATGAATTTCACCACTGATAAATCGTGAGAGATAAAGATATAGGTAAAATTGAATTCTTCTTTTAATTCGTTTAACAAGTTAAGTACTTGTGCTTGAACTGATACGTCTAACGCTGATACTGACTCATCACAAATAATAAATTTAGGATTAAGTGCTAAAGAGCGAGCAATACAAATACGTTGCCTTTGCCCTCCCGAGAATTCATGAGGATACCTGTAAAAATGTTGTTCCAGTAAACTTACTCTTTTTAGGAGTTCCATTACTCGTGCTTTACGTTCTTTATCGTTATTAAAAACGCCATGTACTCGCATAGGTTCCATAATGGCTTCACCAATAGTTATTCTAGGGTTTAGTGAAGAGTAGGGATCTTGGAAAATAATTTGCATTTCCTTTCTGAAATTACGCATCTCTTTGGTGTTCAGATTGGTTAAATTATTTCCTTCAAAAATTATTTCACCAGAGGTAGGTTCTACTAACTTTAAGATAGTTCTACCCAATGTAGTTTTTCCACAACCGGATTCTCCAACTAAACCTAGGGTTTCTCCAGGGTATACTACAAAAGACACATCATCTACTGCTTTTACGAAGCTGGTAGCTTTCCCAAACATTCCTTTATTGATGGGGAAGTAGGTTTTTAAGTTATTTATTTCTAATACTGGTTCTTTCTGATAAAGTGTTTCGTGTTTTTTTGCAGTTTCCTGAGGGGAAATTACTAAGCTGTCGGTTACTTCTGCAACAGACTTATTGGTTTCATGCATTACTCCTTCATTATCAACACTCATAAAGTCAGAAACGGTTGGTAGCCATTTTAGCCTTCTGTTTAGAGGTGGTCTACAAGCCAAAAGTCCTTTGGTGTAAGGATGCTGTGGATTAGTAAAGATGTCCAAAACACTGCCTTGTTCAACAATTTCACCTTTGTACATTACCACTACTTTATCAGCCAACTCAGCAATTACTCCTAAGTCGTGTGTAATGAACAAAATTCCCATATCGTGTTTTTGTTGCAGTTGCATCATTAACTCCAAGATGGTTTTTTGCACAGTTACATCCAATGCTGTAGTTGGTTCATCGGCAATCAGTATCGATGGATTGCACGACATGGCCATGGCAATCATCACACGTTGTTTTTGTCCTCCAGATATTTGGTGCGGATAAGCATTAAACATTACCTCAGGTCTTGGTAGTTCTACCTGTGTAAATAAATCAATGGTAATTGTTTTGGCTTCTTTTTTGCTTACTTTTTGGTGTAAAATAATGGCTTCAGCAACTTGATCACCACACGTATAAACAGGGTTTAGCGAAGTCATTGGTTCTTGGAAAATCATAGCAATGTCATTCCCTCTATAATTTCTCATCTCTTTTTCAGAAACCTGAACAAGGTCTATAACTCCATTATTTTCAGTATGGTATAAAATTTCTCCAGAAGCAATATTTCCCGGAGGATTAGGAATTAAACGCATTACAGAAAGAGAAGTAACCGATTTCCCAGAACCCGACTCACCAACAATACCGATGGTTTCTCCTCTGTTCAGTGTAAAAGAAACATCGTTAACTGCTTTCACAGTTTCTTCTTCAGTACGGAATTCTGTAACTAAATTTTTTATTTCTAATAAACTTTTACTACTCATACGGTGTATTTTCTTTTAATGCAAAGGGCAATAAAAATACACTTTTGTGAAAAACAAAACAAGAAAAACAACTAATAGATCTATTGAATTTAGATGATTGTTTCTTAATGAAAGATTAATGAACATTAAACCCCTACCAACTTAGTAGTCTAAGTCTCTGATTTTGATAGTGATAATTCCGTAAGAAATGCTTTGATCAATCATAGCAATTTCTAGATTGGTGCCTGTTTTTTTCTGAACAGTTTTCCATGTGGTATAACCATCATCTTCTTTTTTGCCACTCCCATATTTGTGGTTAAAGTAATCTTCAAAATGATTGAATAAAATTTCCCCATCGCTAATTAAATCAAAATAGGCAGTAGTTTCTATTTCGTAAAGTGTTTCTTCAGCTGAAAAATCATAAGTAACCGTATAGCTGTTGCCCATATCTAGCGTATATTCGTAGTGGAGATAATCTTCCATCTGGTCTACCAAAAAACTATCGTTTTCTAATTGCTTAATGTTGTTAAATTGGTTTCCAATTTCAGCTCCTCTAAAATGGCCTTTTTCAGATTTTAAGATGGTAGAGAAGTAGGGGCTTTTTTCATGCTGGCAAGCCAACAGGAAGACACTTGTAAAAAGTAGCAAAAAAGTTTTATGAGCTAAGTTTTTTATCACTGAGGAATGATGATGTTGTTTTCTTCAATTAATTCTTCGTTTCTAAAACGCAAAAATAATTGAGTTAGTGCCACCACATCTTTTTCGCAGTAAACGGCTATTCTTTTTAGGTCATTGTCTTTCCAATACACTTCATTTACCATGCTGCCATCAATGTCGTCCTTTGGGGTAGGAATATTAAAAATGGTGGTTAATAGACTCAAAGAAGTGTAATGTTTGTAATCACCAAATTTCCATAATTGGAGGGTGTCTAAATGAGGAATTTCCCAAGGTTTTTTACCTGCCATATCTAAAATGGAAGGAACGGTTAATCCGTTAATTAACCCTCTTCTTGCAATGTAAGGAAAATCAAATTCTTTTCCGTTGTGCGCGCATAGTAGCGCATCGTGTGAGTTATAATGTTGATTGAGCATGTCAAAAAAGGAAATAAGGAGTTCCTTTTCATCATCATTGTAAAACGATTTGATGTGTAGCTTTTTTGCTCCTTGTTCTGAACGAATAACACCAACAGAAATGCAGACAATTTTTCCAAACTCAGCATATATTCCAGCACGATTGTATATTTCTTCAGGACTTTCTTCATTGCGAGCAATAAAACTTGCTTTTTGCTCCCACTGTTTTCTAAAATTGTCGTCTAGTTCAGAAAATTCGGATTTTTGGGCTACTGTTTCTATGTCTAAGAAAAGGATTTTTTCGAGATTAATTTTTGAAAGCATAAATCTATTTTAGTTTAAAATGCAAGGTGCTATTTTGTGTAGAAATTCGTTTAACGCATGTGTATGAAACGTGCATTTCCGTTTCAAGTACTGATAAAAGTAATAATTTTTGCCAAAGTTTCAGTTTAGTACAAAACAAATAAACAGAACCGAAACAAACCAACCTATGCAAGGATTCAACTTGCAACTTATTTGCTTGTAGCACAAGCAAAAATTATGGCGAAAACTACAAAAATTTCAAGAAACCACAACTGCTAGCAACTGCATGTTTTCATACACGATGTTATCGGTAGCTTTTTTATTGTGCTTTTGTTCCATCTTTGTAATCAAATTCTGTGTTAAAGTCTCCATTTTCGAGATACCATTTCCAAAGGCCTATTCTCTTGTTGATTTTATATTGTCCTTGTAATTTAAGATTACCATTTTTATAATATTCTTTGTATTCGCCAGTTTTTCCAGTTGAATACGTACTACCACCATTATTGATGTTTACTTGGCTAGATAAGTTCTTTTTGTTTCCGTTATCATAGTATTCAGATACAGTCATAACTGTACCAGTATCATTTTTCACTTCTATGTCTGTAAAAGTTAATTGTCCGTTTACTTTGCTCGAAAATTGTTCGTAAAACCCAATTTTATTATTAACTGTGCTTCTTGATTTTATAAATCCATCAGTAGAATATTGAGAAGTGATATTTTTATTCAAATTAAACTCAGCTTTTATAGTTCCATTGTTATAATAATGTTGCCAAATTTTAATAGGCTTTCCCTTTTTAAATCTTCCTTTGGCAAGAATAATATTTTTATGGTTTTTAAATATGAATTGTCCTGAAGTTTTGTTTTTGAAAATGTCTGAGAATTGTTTCAAGATTAATAGCTCATTTGTTGTTGCAGGATTATCCGTGATTTGTTTTGACCACCTATCGCAGTTACCACCAAAACTAAAATTTCGACCGTTTCCTCCTGAGTAAATAATATATTCCTTACCAATCGTCAAGTAAGAACCTGCACGAAGTGTTACTATGTTAGTGTCAACCTTACCGAAATAAACTGTAATTATTTCGACAGTTGCGGTGCCGTCAATACTGCCGTCGGAATTTGAAACAATCATATTGTCTGGATATGTCGGTGTTGAAAAAGTCAAAACTTTACAAGTGAAAATTGTACCAGCTTTTCCTTGAAAAATCCTTTCTGTTAAAGTTCGGTCGTCACTAGTACAGATGCCAAATGAACTTTTGGAAAGTCCGATGAAAAGTAATATGATTATTAATGTCCTCATAGTTACCGATAACGCTCTTGTTGGAAACGTTTAAATATTTCTTACATGTTGTTAAACGAAATTAATGTTTTTTAAGGTTGTAATCAACACCAAAAACTACTTAATCATTACTCCTTGTTTGTTGAGAGTCGGGATGTTAATAAAATTTTCTTCTTTAATGGTTTCGGCTAAAAAGATGTATTTTTTATCCAGCATTTGGTTGTCCACAAAAAAGCTTATCCAGTATTCGTTGTGCAGGGTAAATAAGTTTTCCATAATGGGTTCTATGAGTTGAGCACTTTTTGCTTTAACTGTTCCTATTGAATGCCGTAACACAGAGGTTTTGGTTTCTTGATTTTTTAAATCGGTAAAATATCCTTTTGAGGAGACCAATACACCTTCTAAATCTTGATCTTGAAGGTTAATGAGGTAAACGTTCCAAATGTCTTGATCCAGTTCATTTTTTTCTAAAACCACCGCTACGGCAACATCTTTTATACTAGGAGGATTAATGTCTTTCTTCATTGCTCCTCAACGCTTTAATGGCTTCCTGAACAGTGTTGTCGTACTCGTTCATAATTACATAGTAGCCAAAATCATTAAATAAATTACGGCAAATGGCCGCTTTTACTTCTCGTAAGATCAAAGTTTTGGAAATTTGAATTTCGTCTAAATTACGCTTTACCTCATTTTCATCCGCATATTTGATCAAACTGTTAAATAAATCGTTACTGATGGTAAATTGATTTTTAAAGTTGACAGCATTCTGATATTGCTTTTTAAATCGTTTACGTTTTTTATCTACATAGGTTAGCGCAAAGTCTTGAATAATTCCTCGGTAGCGCAATTCATATAGGTAATTACTTCCTCCGTTGGTGTCTAAGGGAACAAAAATATCGGGCATTATTCCACCACCTCCATAAACCACTTTTCCTTCGGGGGTATAAAATTTTAAAGAGTCGGGAAAATGAATGCTGTCGGAAGAAAGTAGTTCTCCATTGGTGTAACGGTTGTATGCTTCAGCACGATAATCTTCTTTGTTTTCTCCGTAGGGCTTTTGAATACACCTTCCTGTTGGGGTATAGTATCGTGCAACAGTTAATCGTAAAGCAGATCCATCTGGCCATACCACTTGTTCTTGCACCAAACCTTTTCCAAAAGAACGCCTTCCGATAATGGTTCCTTTATCATTATCTTGAATAGCACCAGCTAATATTTCGCTTGCAGAAGCGGAATTTTCATTAATTAAAATAGCAATGTTGGTGTGTTCTAGAGAGCCATTATCAGAAGAAAAATATTCGTCTTTATTTCTGACCCTTCCATCGGTATACACAATCATTTTGTTTTTTGGTAGAATTTCATCGGCAATACGAGTAGCAGCAGAAAGTAATCCGCCACCGTTACCACGTAGGTCAATAATGAGATTTTTCATTCCTTCATCTTGTAGTTTTTCGGTAGCTTGTAAAAATTCGGCATAAGTAGTTTTAGCAAATCGTGTAATTTTTAAATACCCTGTGTTTGGAGTTATCATATAAGGGGAGTCAACACTGTAAATAGGTATTCGGTCTCTTGTAATGGTGAATAATAAAGGCTTTTTTACCCCCATTCGTTTAATGATTACATTCACCTTGGTTCCTCTAGGTCCCTTGAGTAGTCTTATTACTTCTTCATTGGTAATGTTTACTCCAGCGATAGGGATAGTATCTACTTTTACAATTCTATCTCCAGCTTTAATGCCTAGCTTTTCAGAAGGGCCTTTAGCAACAGGTGCAATAACCATTACGGTATCATTTCTTAATCGAAACTCAATACCAATACCATCAAAATTTCCTTCTAAAGGTTCATTCATGTTATCAAACTCTCGGGCAGGAATGTAGTAGGAGTGAGGGTCTAGTTTAGAGAGCATGGAAGAGATAGATTTTTCTGTTAAGTCTCTCTTGTTAACAGAATCAACATAGGTGTCTCCTATAAAGTTTAAAATCTCGTTGAGTTTAGTAGCAGTATTAAAACGTTTACTATTAGGAAAAACTACTGTTTTGTCATTAGCAGAAGCACTGGATAAAATAACACCTAAATAAATCCCTACAACCAAAAACGAAGCAATAATAATAGGCGATAAAAGGTAAATTAGTCTTTTGTTGTTGCTCATCTCGTTGTTTGATTATAGGTCATTCATTTCCTCTATAGGAAGGTGGGTGAGTTCAATATCAGCAGATTTCAAAAACTCTAAACCAGAATTGTCTTTGTAAGCATTAATATAAACCACTCTCTTAATACCCGCTTGCAAAATAAGCTTACTGCATTCTTTACATGGTGAAAGCGTAATGTATAATGTTGCTCCTTTAGCATCGTGAGTAGATTGGGCTATTTTCATCATGGCATTGGCTTCAGCATGTAATACGTACCAATGTGTTTCACCAGTATCTCCTTCACAACAATTGTCAAAACCTGTAGGAGTACCATTGTAACCATCAGAAATAATCATCCTGTCTTTAACAATTAGTGCGCCTACTTGTTTTCGTTTACAGTGTGATAGTTTGGCCCATTCTAACGCCATTTTTAAGTAAGCGCTATCGTAACGTAATTGTTTTGATGTACTATAAGAATTACTCATTGTCAAATTAAAGTGCCAAATTAGGAAATTGCCAGCAAATATGTGGATGATTTTTTTCATTGAAAGACTTATTTTTAGAAAATCTTAAAAACTAAAACCAAATAAGTTAAGAAAAGAACATTTAGTTAAGAAGAGTAGGCTTTTTGTTATATTTGTTTAGCATGCAAAGAATAAGCAATGGCAGAATTAATGGATAAAAAGATGAAGAAAGAAGCTGGAGTAAAGAAGGAAGTTGTTGTAGAAGCTTTTAGGTTAATGGCTACGGCTAAAGCCTTAACTGAACTCTATGAGGAGAATAAAGAAATAACTGCTAAATATGTTCATGCTACTTCAAGAGGCCACGAAGCGATACAATTGGCTACAGGCTTACAATTAAAACCACAAGATTTTGTTTTTCCATATTACCGTGATGATGCCATGTTGTTGGGAATTGGAATGACACCATTTCAATTAATGTTGCAATTGCTTGCAAAACGAAATGATCCATTTTCAGGGGGAAGAACTTATTATGCTCATCCTAGTTTGAATGATGCGGATAAGCCTAAAATTCCTCACCAGAGTTCTGCTACAGGAATGCAGGCTATTCCGGCAACTGGGGTGGCAATGGGTATTCAATACAAAGAAAAAACAGGAATAGCAGAAGATTATAAAGGAGAAAACCCAGTAGTAGTTTGTAGTTTAGGAGATGCTTGCACTACTGAAGGAGAAGTTTCTGAAGCCTTTCAAATGGCGGTATTAAAAAAAATGCCGATTATTTATTTAGTGCAAGATAATGAATGGGATATTTCTGCGAATGCAGAAGAAACAAGAGCACAAGACATTACACATTACGCTAAAGGGTTTAAAGGGATGGGGGTAAAAACCATTGATGGAGCGAACTTTTCAGAATCTTATAAAACCATGCAAGAAGTAATAAATATAGTTCGTAAAGAAAGACGACCATTTATTGTTCATGCTAAAGTTCCTTTGTTAAACCATCATACATCTGGGGTTAGAATGGAGTGGTATAGAGATGATTTAGATGAAGCAAAGAAACAAGATCCCTATCCTAGGCTGGTTAAAGAATTGTTGGATTTAGGTGTTACGGAGAAAGCAATTAAAACCATTGAAGCAAAAGTCATAAAAACGGTTGAAGATGAATATCAACTGGCTTTAAAAGAGGAAGATCCTCGACCTGAAGATTTAACAACTCATAGTTTTGCACCTACTCCAATTACGGAAGAAAAAGGGGTAAGAGCTCCTGAAGGAAAAGAGAAAACAGTAATGGTTGATTCAGCACTTTTTGCGGTGAGAGAGTTGATGAGCAAGCATCCTGAATGTTTGTTGTACGGACAAGATGTAGGGGCACGATTGGGGGGTGTTTTTCGTGAAGCAGCTACTTTAGCTCAGCAATTTGGTGATGATCGTGTGTTCAATACTCCTATACAAGAAGCATTTATTGTGGGGAGTACTGTGGGGATGGCTGCAGTTGGACTGAAACCTATTGTTGAGGTGCAGTTTGCTGATTATATTTGGCCAGGGTTAAATCAATTGTTTAGCGAAGTAAGCCGTTCATACTATTTATCCAATGGAAAATGGCCGGCAAGTATGATTTTGAGAGTTCCTATTGGTGCTTATGGATCTGGAGGTCCATATCATTCATCGAGTGTAGAGTCTGTGGTAACCAATATAAGAGGACTAAAAGTAGCTTATCCATCTACAGGAGCTGATTTAAAAGGTTTGATGAAAGCTGCCTATTATGACCCTAACCCTGTTGTAATTTTTGAACATAAAGGATTGTACTGGAGTAAGATTAAAGGCACACAGGGGGCAATGACTATTGAACCGGATGAAAATTATGTAATTCCTTTTGGCAAAGCCAGAACAGTTTTAGAAGCAGCAACAGATCGAATTGAGAAAGGAGAAAGTGCCGTAATTATTACTTATGGTCGGGGAGTGTATTGGAGTCTGGAAGCAGAAAAGCAGTTTAAAGGTCGAATAGAGATTATTGATTTACGAACCCTTAATCCGTTGGATGAAGAAGCGATGTATGCTGCTACCAAAAAGCACAACAAGGTAATGTTACTAACGGAAGAGTCTATAGAGAGTTCGTTTACTTTAGGATTGGCTGCAAGAATTCAAAAAAACTGCTTTGAACATTTAGACGCACCAATTGAAATAGTGGGTTCTATAGATACACCTGCTATTCCTTTAAATTCTATTTTAGAAGCTACTTTGCTACCAAGTGGAGAGAAAGTAGCTGAAGCATTAAAAACTTTATTGGCTTATTAATCACATAATTTAATTTTTAGTAGTGATGTTTTTATTCAAATAAAAGATATTTAGGTCTTTTATTATTTTATTTGTATTTTTGAAGTCAACTTTACAAATCAAATTATGGATAATATAGAAGAAATGACGGTTGCAGAAATAGTAACCAAAAACATTAAAACTGCTGATGTGTTTAAAAAAAATGGGATTGACTTTTGTTGTGGAGGGCATGTAAACGTGGCTGATGTCTGTAAAAAGAAAGGGGTGGATGTTAATGTAATTAAAAAAGAGATAGCGAATATTGATGTTGAGACTTCTAATGCTCATGATTTTAATTCTTGGGAGTTAGATTTTTTAGCAGACTACATTATTAACACCCATCATAAATATGTGGCAGAAGCAAATGACTTAATTATTCAGTATGCCGAAAAGGTAGCGAAAGTGCATGGTCATCATTACATAGAGGTAGTTGAGATTAATCAACTTTTTCAATCGTTGGCGAATGAATTAAATCAACACATGCATAAAGAGGAAATGATTCTCTTCCCTTTTATTAAAGAAATTGCTAAAGCAAAAAAGGAAGGGAGTAGCTTAATGCGACCTCCTTTTGGAACCATTGAAAACCCAATTAATATGATGGAGGTGGAACATGATGATGCTGGTGATTTAATAAAAAAGATCACTTTTTTAAGTAATAATTTCACACCGCCAGAAGGTGCATGTAATACGTTTAGAGCTTTGTATGCTAAGTTGGAAGAGTATCAAAACGATCTTTTTCAGCACATTCATTTAGAAAATAATATATTGTTTCCCAAAGCGATAGCACTAGAAAAAGAATTGTTGTAATGTTATCAAAATCATGTATATATGCCTTGCGTGCGATAATTTTTATTGCTCATAATGCCAATGAACAAAACAAAGTAGGTATTAAAGAAATGGCGAAGGAATTAGATCTTCCGGCTCACTATTTGGGCAAAATATTACAACAATTGACGAAACATAATATCATTCAATCTATTAAAGGCCCAAATGGAGGTTTTTATTTAAATAACAAATCACAAGAAGTTAAGTTAATCAAAGTGGTTGAGGTGATGGATGGTTTAGATGTTTTTTTAAAGTGTGGCTTAGGATTAAATGATTGTTCTGAAGCTCATCCTTGTCCTTTACATGACGATTTTAAAACATATAGAGACGGTATGTTCGAGTTGTTCAATGCAAAATCAATTGCCGATTTGGTGTTAAAAATTGAATCAGGAGATGCTTTTATTAAAAATTTAGTTGCCGAAAAAGTATAACAATTGTGTTCGGTTAAAAGAAAATGGCAGTAATTCTGTGGTTTTTATTAAATTTGTTATCCTTTTTGAAAAGTTCGTATGGATAAAGTAGTAGGAGTAGAATTAAGTCATCGATTTGCGCCAATAGCGGTAAGGGAGCGATTAGCTTTAAATAAAGAGCAAACCATTGAAGCTTTAGCAGAATTGAAAAAAAGCTACGAAGAGGTTTTTATTATTTCTACGTGTAATCGATTATCTATTTATGCTTTCGGGCCAAGTCATAATGAAATATTAAATTATTTTGACCGATTTGGAAACTATCGTCAATATTTATCCATTTTACCAGATAGTGAAATTGCTATCCGAAATTTATTTTCTACCGCTGCAGGATTAGAATCTCAAGCGGTTGGTGAGCATCAGATTACTGGTCAAATAAGAGAGGCTTTAGAATTAGGAAGAGAACAGAAAACAGTAGGGTCGGTTTTAGATGAATTAATTCGACAAGCTATACATACCGGGAAAAGAGTTCGGTTAGAAACCAATATTGGTAAATTTTCTGCATCATTAGCAACTGTTGGTTTTGAGTTAATTGCACAACATGATGTTGAAATTGCTGAAACCACTTTTTTGGTAATTGGAACTGGCAACATGGCCAATTTGGTTACTACAGTTTTAGATAGAACAAAAATTAAAAAATTATACGTAGCGAGTCACGATCAAGATCGAGCAAAAGAGATGGCTGAAGAGTGGAGTGGAGAGCCTGTTGACATGGAAAATATGCACCAGGCACTTTCTGAAGCTACTGTGATTATAGGAGGTACACAGGGAGAAATTAATTTACTCCATGAAGAAACCATGGCAGAAAGTAAATGCCCAAGAGCTAAGTTTGCTTTACAAACAGGGGGTTCTAAATTGTTTATTGATTTTGGAGTTCCTAGAAATTTTAACCCATCATTAAAAGAAGATCCAAACATTACCCTGTTTGATTTGGATGATATTAAAAAAATAACCTATGATGGTTTGTTAAAACGCTATGACGAAATACCACAGGCTCGCAAAATTGTAAATGAAGAGCTAGATTGGTTTATGGTGTGGTTGAGAAACCGAAAGGTAGCACCAATTATTGAGGCGTATTGGAATAACTTGGAGGATATTAAAGATGAGGAGTTGAAGTGGTTGCTTCCAAAATTAGAAGATTCATCTCAGGAGCATCTTGAAGATTTATTACAGCGTTTTACCCATCGTTTATTGAGAAAAATATCTAATCCTACTATTGAAGGGATTAAGAACATTGCTCAAAATTTACATAAACAAGACAATCCCATTAATACGGCTAAGCATATTTTAGATGTGCAAGGCATTGATATTTTTATCCCAAAAAAGAAAATAATTGTTGGAACAAGGGGAAGTAAGTTGGCATTAACGCAAACGAATTGGATAATAGAACAATTAAAAAAGATACAGCCAGACTACGAATTTGAAACAAAAATTATTCGTACAAGTGGAGATGATGGTAACATAGAAGTGGTAGGTGCATTTACTTCTGCATTACAACGTTCCATGTTGGCTGGAGAAATAGATATCGCAATTCACAGTTATAAAGATGTTCCAACAGAAGAAGTGGTAGGTTTACGTATAATACCTGTAACAGAAAGAAAAGATGTGAGGGATGTGTTGATATCAAAATCAGGAAAAACATTACAAGAATTGCCAGTTGGAGCAGTCGTGGGTACTGGGAGCTTGAGGAGAAGTGTTCAGCTACAACAAATTAGGCCTGATTTAGAATATAAGTTTATACAAGGTAATGTGGATGGTCGAATTCATAAAATGGAAACAGAGGGCTATGATGCTATTGTGTTGGCAGCTACAGGGTTGCAGAAAATGAATATGATTGATGTGGCTACTGAAATTTTTGAAACAGATGTAATGTTGCCTGCTGTTGGACAAGGAGTGTTGGGAATAGAGCTAATTGATAAAGATGGTCACGTGCTAGACTTAGTAAAAAAATTAAAGCATGAGCCCACCAAGCATGCAGCAGATGCTGAGCGTGCTTTTTTAATAGCATTGGGAGGAGGTTGTAATTTACCTATAGCAGCTTATGCAAAAGTAGTGGAACAAGAAATTTTTATTGAAGGAATTTTTGCTTCAGAAGATGGAACCTATTTTGCTAAACAATCCATTTCAGGTAAAGTGGAAGATAAGAGAGATTTAGCAAGAACGTTAGCTAATCAACTAAAAGAAGAAATAGAGCATAAAAAAAAAGTAGTGTTGAGTGATGTTACCTCTTAAAAATAAGAGGGTTGTTATTACTCGACCTAAAGATAAAGTGGCTTCTTTTGCTGCAAAGTTGAAAAAATTAGGAGCCGAACCTCTTGAATTGCCTCTAATTCAATTAACTTCAATTAATCAAACAGAATTATTAAACACTTATAAGAGTCAGCAGTTTGATTGGGTTATTTTTACCAGCTACAATGCTGTACATGCTTTTTTTGAAGTTGTAGATGCTGCTGAAGTAAATTCTAAAATAGCAGTGATGGGGCCTAAAACAAAAGAAGTGTTAGCTCAATACTATGATGGAGGTGTATTTCTTCCTTCTGAGTATATAGCAGAGGTGTTGGCTAATGAAATTCCGGTTTTAGAAAATGAAACGGTATTGTTGCCTCAATCGGTCATTGCTAAAAATAATATTCAGCAAATTCTAAAAGACCGAAATGTAAAAGTAAACTCAATCATATCTTACGAGAATAAGAAAACAGCTTATACTCCTGACGAGTTAGAAACTCTTTTTAATAAAGGAATAGATTACATTACATTTACAAGTGGATCTACAGTAAGGTCATTTTTAGATTTGGGAGTTGATATAGGTGATGCAAAGGTGGTTTGTATAGGTCCTGAAACAGCAAAAGTAGCGAAGCAGTTAGGTGTTGTTGTTGATGCTGTAGCTAAGCCTTATACTGTAGATGGTATTGTTGCTGCCATAGTTGACTTAGAAACCAAGCAATAAAAAAGGTGTGCTAAACTAGTTGACACACCTTTTAAAAAAATATTAAATCAGTTGACTAGCTATTCACTAAAGAAATATCGAACTGTACCAAATCAATAAACTCGTGTACTCGTTTTTCTAATTCACCAGCCGTTAAATTTTCTAATCGTTCTGTTCCAAATTTTTCAACGCAAAATGAAGCCATTGCAGAACCATAAATAACGGCTCTTTTCATGTTGCTAAAAGAAATATCTTTTGTTTCTGCTAAATAACCAATAAAACCACCAGCAAAAGTATCGCCAGCACCTGTTGGATCAAATACTTCCTCTAGAGGTAATGCAGGAGCAAAGAAAACTTCGTTGTTGTCAAACAATAAAGCACCGTGCTCTCCTTTTTTAATAATTAAATATTGAGGGCCCATAGCTAATATTTTTTGAGCAGCTCTTCTTAAAGAGTATTCACCAGATAACTGACGAGCTTCTTCATCATTAATAGATAACACATCTACCATGGAGATGGTGCTTTTTAACTCATCCATTGCAATATCCATCCAAAAGTTCATGGTGTCCATTACAATTAATTTTGGTCTATTATGCAAGCCATTGATAACTTGTTTTTGAACTGCTGGAGCTAAATTTCCTAACATTAAAAACTCACAATCTTGATAGTTGTTAGGTAGTACAGGGTTAAATGTTTCTAAAACATTTAATTGAGTATCTAAAGTATCACGAGTATTCATGTCGTTATGATACTTTCCAGACCAGAAAAATGTTTTTTCATTTTCTTTGATTTGTAAACCCTCTAAATCAACATTATTTTCTTTTAGCATGTCCAATCCGGTTTGAGGAAAATCTCCCCCAACCACAGAAACAATATTGGTTTTGTGTACAAAATTGGATGCTGAAAGACTAATGTAAGTAGCCGCTCCTCCAATTATTTTATCTGTTTTTCCAAAAGGTGATTCAATTGCATCAAACGCCACCGATCCTATCACTAATAAGCTCATATTTCTAAGTTTAATTTTTTTACAAATATATTGTATAATTCAAAACTTTCAACTAATATTGCAGCCGATTTAGTCGAATTCCTCCTTAGCTCAGCTGGTTAGAGCATCTGACTGTTAATCAGAGGGTCCTTGGTTCGAGTCCAAGAGGGGGAGCAACAAGAGAAAGGGTTTGAAGTTTTATACTTTGAACCCTTTTTTTATTCGCACGTTTTTCGCACGGTGTAGGTTGATGAAATCGTTTAAAGAACTTTGAATATAAAGGTAACGATTTTTCAGCGAATTATTTTGTTTTGCGAAGCATTTTTAACACCACATCTTTTACCACTTCTTTGGTAGCATCATCCACAGTATAAAATGCTTTATAAATTTGTTGATGACTTGGATTTTTACTTTTTGGGGTTTCAAACAAGTTTGAGATTTGTTGAGCCAATTCTTTTTTGTTGACAGGCTTACTTGAAATAATCTCCATCATCAGATCAAACAAGAAAGCCAATTGATTGACTGAAAGCGAGGTCTTGAATCGAGAGATAGGGTGAGCCTCGCTTTCCCTTATCAAATTTTGCTGGCTGCTCAAATAAGGGTCAGTCTTAACAATCAATGAGTTTAACAATTCGGTGTTACTTGATAGGAGTTTAATTCTTTCAATGGTATGGTCAATTACCCTTTTGTGGTGGTTATACATAAAATGAACCTTGTGGTTTTGATAATCTATATTGCTGGGGTGTTTCTCTTTGGAAAATTTTTTCGGAAATCTTCTGAGTTTGGTTTCATTTCCGCAATAGATATAAGAATAACGTTTGTTAAGGGTTTCTGTAATTTTTGTAGATTCTACCAATGATTTGGCTTCATGCAGACTTTTATAGAGAATGATAATATAATCGTTTCGTCCATCTCTCGTGGGTTGATTCAGGGGTAAATGATGTAATTCATTTTGACAATTCTGCATATACTTATGTAATCTGAAAGTAAAACAGCTTACTTTTTCAAATCCGTTATAAGTGGTTATGTATTCCTTTCTTTTTCCATTTTTATTATGTCCCCTAATTCTTACTTGTTTGAGAAGATTGACGAAATTGACACAATTAGATTGTATAATTCCATTTCTCATCTATTACTTTAATAGTCTTTATTATTTAACAACGGAAAAAAACTCGAAATGATATAAGCAGTTTGTTAAAAACGGTTAATATTTTTTGAATTAAGTATTAATACTTATTTGATTCTCTCCATATTCTTTTTTCATTAAACTGGATTTAAAAGAAGGCTTTAAAATCAAGGTTTTAAGAAGAGGTATATACCCTTTATTGTACAGGTATAGCATCAGATACAATAAGCGAAGCTCGTTTCTAAAAGAGTAAAGCTTAATTATTCACTTTAAACATTTTGTCTTATGAAAGTTATTGTATTTGAAGAAGAAGCATACTATAAAATGCTGGAAGAATTAAAGAAAGTAGTAGAAGAAGCTACTGCACCCCAACCCAAAGAATGGTTAAATACTGAAGAAGCGAGAGAATTATTAGGATTTAAGAGTAAATCTAAATTACAACAACTTAGAGACTATGGAGAAATTGTATTTAGTCAACATGGTAGGATAATAAGATACTCTAGGAGTAGTATTATTTCCTTTTTAGAAAAGAACATTATTAAAATGTAGGTTAGATTTTAGTAGAAATGAGCTAATAACTAGCTCGAAAAACCTTAAAAACAGTCAAAATCAACCTGAAATCAGGCTAAAAACAGTCAAAAACAACTTAATAACACTCAAAATAAAACGCTAACCCTATAAAAACAGATAAGATGAATATACGAGATAGACAAGAAAATAGGATAAGGGCAATGTCAAAAACAGAGCTGGCAAATGCCTATCAAGTAAGTTTAAAAACATTTGCAAAATGGATAAGCCCTTTTCAGGATAAAATAGGGGAGTATTTAGGTAGAGCATATACCCCAAAACAAGTAGCTTTAATTTTTGAATTATTGGGAATGCCTTTTTAGCCCAATGTCAGTTGATATATTACCCTTGCCTCAAAGTGGAATTGCAACTAAAAACTGAACAAAAAAGTTAAGGTAGATTAAGCTGCATGTTTATAATTAGTTGTTTGATTAAATTCTAATATTGTCTTCCCTTTTAAAGCTGAGTGTCTTCTTTTTCT
>Ga0114931_10002619_pt1 | contig 22830 bp, 18 predicted proteins | sample 2SBtaG_FD_89579 | JGI IMG/M metagenome (GOLD analysis project Ga0114931, IMG submission 89579) | Deep subsurface microbial communities from Kolumbo volcano to uncover new lineages of life (NeLLi) - 2SBTROV14_V59a metaG | ecosystem: Environmental > Aquatic > Marine > Volcanic | place: Kolumbo... | reverse complement strand
TTCAAACCCACTTTGGTGTTCAGCTTCCCAGCGAGCCCGGCTTGGACACCATGGGTTGCATGGAAGCCGCCGCCGAAGGCAGGCTGAAGGTCGGCTTTTGTCTTGGCGGGAACCTGTTCGGATCGAACCCCGACACGGCGTTCGCCGAAAAGGCGCTTGCTCGGCTTGATCAGATCGCTTACCTCAACACGACGCTCAACACCGGACATGCCCACGCCTTGGCCGAGGAAACCGTAATTCTGCCCGTGCTGGCTCGCGACGAAGAGCCGCAACCGACCACGCAGGAGTCGATGTTCAACTATGTGCGTTTGAGCGACGGCGGTCCGCCGCGCCATCAAAACCTGAAAAGCGAGGTCCAAATCATCTCGCAGCTTGCGGCGGAAGTGCTCGGCAACCGCACGCCGGTCGATTGGCACGCCTTCAAGGCACATGGCCACATTCGGGATTTGATCGGCCGCATGATTCCCGGCATGGAAAAGATCCTCGACATCGACCGTACGCGGCAGGAGTTTCAGATCGGCGGCCGCACGTTTCACCAGCCCAAGTTTGCCACGCCCGACGGCCGCGCTCGATTGCACGCTCACGATCTGCCGAACCGCGATCATGACGACCACACGCTGCGGTTGATGACCGTGCGTAGCGAGGGGCAGTTCAACACGGTCGTCTATGAATAGAGCGACCTATATCGCGGGCAAGATCGCCGCGATGTGATTCTGGTCCATCCCGAGGATATTCGGCGGCTCGGGCTTCACGCGGTCGAGCGCGTCACGGTGTCTAGCGAAACCGGCCGTATGGAAAACATCGGCCTGCGCGGTTTCGAGCGCATCAAACCGGGCAACGCGCTGATGTACTATCCCGAGGCCAATCGGCTTGTCTCGCGGCGGGTCGATCCGCTTTCGCGAACCCCGGCCTTCAAGGACGTTGCCGTGCGACTCGAACCGTACGTTACGCGGCGAGAAACCGCCACGCCGGCAGCGCGGCCGTCGGCATGAAATGCAGCCGCCGGCCTGAAATCGCGCTGCACGGGGGACTCTCTCACAGGAGCTTTTCTTCGCCTTGCGGTTGCGCACGCCTCTTGGAAGACACGTTCTCTTAGCGAGGCTTGCTCTTAGCGAGGCTTGTTCGCAGCCGGCGTTTTTAGAGCCGACTGCCACGCTTGGATCAGCTTCAGCGCGTCGAGGGGCGTGGTGCCGTCGAGGTCGACCCCACGGATCTCATCGAGCAGCGGATGTTCGGGAGGCTCGAACAACGTCAGTTGAAGCTGCCCGCGGCGAACATGCGATCCCCCGGCAATCTTTGGCCGGCCATAGCGGTCAAGGTGTTCGGATTCGAGCAGCGCGAGAATCTCCTTGGCGCGCTCGACCACGGCTGCCGGCACGCCGGCCAATCGCGCGACATGAATGCCGTAGCTTTTATCCGCGCCGCCCTCGACAATCTTGTGTAGAAAAATGACATCTTCCTGCCATTCGCGTACGGCGACATTCAGGTTCTTCACGCGCTCGCAGGTCCGCGACAAGTCGGTCAGCTCGTGGTAGTGCGTGGCAAACAGGGTGCGGCAGCCGACGTGATCGTGTAGGTATTCGACAATCGCCCAGGCCAGCGAGACGCCGTCGTAGGTGCTCGTGCCGCGACCGACTTCATCCAGAATCACGAGGCTCCGCTCGGTGGCCGTGTTGAGGATTCGCGCCGCCTCGGTCATTTCGACCATGAATGTGCTTTGCCCGCGGGCCAACTCGTCGCTGGCGCCCACGCGGGCGAAAATGCGATCGGCCACGCCGAGCGTGGCTTTGCGGGCCGGCACGAAGCTGCCCACCTGTGCCATAAGCGTGATGAGCGCGGCTTGCCGGATGTAGGTGCTTTTGCCGGCCATGTTCGGACCGGTGATCAGCAGGAATCGCGCCGCGCCGTCGATCGTCACATCGTTGGGTACAAACGTGCCGGCCGGTTCGAGCGCGTCGAGCACCGGATGCCGGCTTTCCTCGAGAACCAGACTCGGCTCGTCGACCAACCGCGGGCGGCAATAGCCGCGCTCGCGGGCCAGATGGGCCAGCGAGAGCAACCCATCTAGCTCGGCGATCGAAGCCGCCACCTGGCGCAGCCGCGGCGCGGCCTCGGTCACCATGTCGCGTAGTTCGAGAAACAGCTCGTACTCCAACTCCTTGGATTGTTCGTCGGCCGAGAGCACCTTTTCTTCGTGCTCTTTCAGTTCGGGCGTGATGTAGCGCTCGGCGTTCTTGACCGTTTGTTTGCGGATGTAGTAATCCGGCACCCGATCGCGGTGGACGTGGGTCACCTCGAGGTAGTAACCAAACACCTTGTTGAAGCCCACTTTCAGGCTTGGCACGCCGATTTGTTCGGCCTCGCGGGCTTGGTACAGTGCGATCCACTGTTTTCCGCCGCGGGTCAGCTCGCGCAGCGAATCGAGCCGGGCGGAGTAGCCCTCGCGAAAAATGCCCCCTTCGCGGGCAACGAGCGGGCAATCCTCGATCAACGTGGCCTCGAGCCGCGCGTGAAGGTCGGGGCAAAGATCCAATCCTGCTTGAAGCTCGCTCAGCAGCTCGCTTTGGCGGCCGTTGAGCCGCGCCTTGAGCTCTGGCAATCGCGCGAGCGTGCGGTCCAAAAAGCTCAAGTCGCGAGGACTGGCGCGGCCGGTGGTTACGCGGGACAACAGCCGCTCGACGTCGTAGACGTTGCCCAGCGGTTCGCTAAGCGACTCGGACAACCGGCTGTCATCGACCAGCTCGCCCACGGCATCGAGCCGGCGGTTGATCGCCTCCAGGTCGGTTAAAGGGTTCGCCAACCATTCGGCCAACCGCCGGGCTCCCATGGCCGTTGTCGTGCGGTCCATCACGCCCAGCAGCGAGCCTTTGCGCCGCCCGTCGCGCAGCGTGCGGGTCAGCTCCAAGCTGCGGCGGGTCGACTCATCGATTTCCAACGTGGCCGTGGGGCGATAGGGCGTCAGGCGGTCGATGTGTCCGAGATGTGTTTTTTGCGTTTCCGCCAGATATTCCAGAATCGAGCCTGCCGCGCGAATGGCCGCCCGCTGATCTTCGTTGAAGCCGAACCCCTCGATGGTGCGCGTGCCGAAGTGCTGATTCAGGCGTTGATAACAGGTTTCGAAGGCAAACGCCCAATCGGGCCGATGTGTCCACACCGGCCGCCCGTTGTCGAGTCGTGACGGCATTTCGGCGTTTTCAGCCAACAGACACTCGGCCGGACTGATGCGTGCCAGCTCGTCCAGCACCCGCGATCGCGGAACCTCGGCGGCGAAAAATCGCCCGGTCGAGAGGTCGACCCATGCCAGACCGGTCGTCTCGCCAGGCACGATGGCGGCCAGATAGTTGCTTTCGCGCGGGTCGAGCAGCGCGTCGTCGGTCAAGGTACCCGGCGTGACAATCCGCGTGACCTCGCGCCGCACGAGCCCCTTGGCCTTTTTGGGGTCTTCGACCTGATCGCAGATGCCAACGCGAAAGCCACGCGAGATCAGCTTGGCCAGATAGCTTTCCAGTTGATGGTGGGGAAAACCGGCCATGGGAACGGCGTCCTCACCCTTGCTGCGGCTGGTTAGCGCGATCTGCAACACGCGGGCGGCTGTCTTGGCATCGTCATGAAACATCTCGTAGAAATCGCCCATGCGGAACAGCAGCAGCGCATCGCCACAGGCCTCTTTGGCCTGTTGGTACTGTTGCATCATGGGGCTGGCGGCCATGCGAGCGTCCAAGCCGGGCGGAAGCCACGAAACAGAAAGGGAAGCCGGAACCTCGAGCGGGAGCGAAGCGTCTCACGCGCTTCACCGTGTCCGGCATGCTAGCAGATCGGCCGAGCGGCTCTCAAGGGTGCGGAGCGAACGCTTTGACCCCCGCACCGCACTGTGCGGCGTTGGCGGGCCGCGCGGCCTTTACTGAATGAACGTCTCGTCGGACTCATCGCGATTCAGCACGATTTCACCGGCGTCTTCCAGCTTGCGGACGATGTCCACGATCTGTTGCTGCATCTGTTCGACCGCCGAAAGCCGCACCGGCCCGAGATATTCCATCTCTTCGCGAAGCATGTCGCCGGCACGCTGCGACATGTTCCCCAAGATGCGTTCCTTGAGCTCTTCACTGGCGCCCTTGAGGGCCATGGCCCACTGAGAAGTTTCAACGTTCTTGAGAATCGTTTGAATTTCCTTATCGGCAAATTTCGAGACGTCTTCAAAGACGAACATCAAACGCCGGATTTCCTCGACCAATTCGGGTTCGTCTTGAGCCAAACTTTCCAGCAAGGCCCGCTCGGTGGCCCGGTCCGTGACGTTGAGAACTTCGGCCACGCTTTGGGCCCCGCCGGCTTTTTCAAAGCTTTGACTCATCACGCTCGCCATGCGCCGTTCCAACCCTTCCTCGACTTCGTGGATAATTTCCGGGTTGGTTTGCCCCATGCGGGCGATACGGCGAATCACGGACAGTTGCCGATCCGGCGGCAGGCCCTTAAGCACTTCGGCCGCGCGTGAGGACGGTAAATGGGTCAAAATGAGGGCGATGGTTTGCGGATGCTCGTCCACGATGAAGGTCAACAGGTTCTGGCTGTCGACCTTTTGCAGAAACGCGAACGGCAGCGCTTCGATGGATTGGCGGACGCTTTCCAGCGTGCCCGAGGCGTTTTTGCCGAGCGCTTTTTCGACCAATTTCTTGGCGATATCAAGCCCGCCGCTTCCCGAGGACAAGCTGCCAGGGTTGACCTCGGCAAAGTCGCGAATGACGCTCTCCTGCTCGTCTCCGGAAACCGGACCGAGCCGCGCGATCTCGATCGAGACGGACTCAACCTGTTTGGCGTCGAGCTTGCCCAATAGCGTGGCCGCATCTTCCTCGGGCAGGCTCATCAAGAGCACGGCGGCCTTACGAATCTCGGACGTTGCGACCATCGAACAGCCTTGTCGCGCAATGCCCGCCGCCAGGAGTGCGTGTGCCTCGAACGTCTCGGCACGTGCCAGGGAGGGCAAAAAGCGAAAAGAGGGCAATCTGCCGGCGTCACCCAATTCGGGAACCCGAATCGTTACGCCGCGCGATCGCATTATCGGCAATTCGCTAGCCCCAGCTTTAGCCCGAAACGCTCATAGGTGATCGTCGCGAGGAGCAGATCGACCATGAATCATCCAGCTTTAGGCAAGCCCGGCGGTCGCCATCGATCCGGCTTCAGCCGGAGCCGGTGCGAGCCCGACTTCGATGGCCAGTTCGCCCCACGGGCATTCGAAAGGCACGCACAGCGGCGTGACGTTCGAGGGGAAGCGGACGTCGTGCCCCTTGCCGGTAATCACGTTCGGCAGGCTGACCGACATATCGAACTCGGCCAACTCCGCCTTGGCCGCTCCGGCCACGATGTTCGCCATTTCGCCCACGGCATCGACCACGTCGTCGTTGATTTCCGTGTACTCGTCCATCAGCATGGCGGAAGCCGCTTTCAGAGCAACGCTTTCTGACAACGCCACGACGACCGTGCCGACGGCTTTCCCCGACAAACCGATAATGCCGCTGATTTCAAACTTGGTTTGCGGATCCCCTTTAAGGTGGATTTCGCCTCGCGTCACCTTGCAGCTCAGCATGGTGTCAAAGCCATTGATCAAGGCGCGAATAAACGGATTGATGTGCTCTGCTTTCACGGTCGGGGGTATCCGATGTTAGGGGGGCGCGCAACAGCCCGGCGTGGCTTCACCGCGGCCGAGAGGGATCAAAAACACGTCTGGAAAACATTAGGACGCGCTTTGGGAGGGGTCAAACCGATTCGCCAACCCTTATCCATACTCCGCGAGAGGGGGCTCCGATTCTGGCGGTCGCGCGACTGGCGCGGCTTGCCGGCTGTTGGCAGTCCGGGCGGCCGAGCGGTTCTCTCTTCGTGGTTCTAAGGCAACGTGCGGAGGCGAAGATTTCGGTAATCGAGCCGTGAGCCGTGACCTTGGAGTCCGAGATAGCCCTGCTTACGTTTCAGGCCAGGATGCGTTTTAAGCTTGTCCGCATGATCGTCGAGATTTGTGTCGACCACCGTCGTGCCATTTACCTTGACTCGCACTTGCCGGCCGTCGCAGCGGATTGACATCGTCTGCCACTGACCCGCCGGCTTGGTAACGCGCTTGGTCGCCGGCGAGACGTCGTAAACGCTGCCCGTGTACTGCGAAGGCCGCAAGTTGGCATACTTCGCGGCATGGTCGTCGAGCACTTGGATTTCCATGCCCTGATAGGCCGGATTGCCCTCGTGCGGAGCGCGCAGAAAAACGCCGCTGTTGCCTTCCGGAGGAACACGAAACTGGAGTTCGAGTTCAAAGTCGCCGTATTGCTCGGTCGTTGACAACCAGCCGCCGCCTCCTTCACAGTACAATAGGCCGTCGGCGACCTTCCAATGTCCCTCGGCGCCGGCGACCGGCTGCCAACCGCTAAGATCCTTGCCGTTGAACAATGCTTTCCACTCTCCGGCGATCGCGTCGGTTGAAAACAGGGCCGCCACCGAGGCAAGGAACAGTCCAAAAACAAGGCGTTTCATCGTCGGTCTCCGCAAGGAATCAACAAGAGTTTGAGACGGCCAAGCCCAGCACCAATGTACGTTGGGGCGGGATGACATGAAAAAAAACAACGCACAGAACCCCCAGTCCCCGAGACGCCAACATGCTCCCTCCGTGTGAGTTCACGGCCAGAGGGCTCATCGTGACGAAAATAATTACCGGCGGTTCTGACCCGCTCTAAGGTAATTGCCGGGGTGCCGGCATGCCACCGCTGCCCATGTGGCCGGCAAGATTCGATGCCCGCCCTTCCCCCCAACTTGCCGGGCATGATCGATCCCTTCCTCCCCCTCTCACGATGCTGGAACATCGCCGATCCGACCCCCTCAGCCGGTCTTGGCGGGGCTGAAGTCCCTATCGCGTCCTGGTTTGCCCGACTTCGGACGAGCCGACCCAAACCGGCCCCGGGTTTTCATTTCACGCTGCACCACGAAACCCAACGCCACACGGCCACATCATGAAAAAAAGAGGGTCTGGACAACCGGGAGAAGCGGCATCGTGCATGTCGATCGCGAAGAATTGTCCAGTTCTGACGGTTTTTCTGCCGATACCCTGTTTCGTTCGGCTTGGCGATTGCCACGGTACCAGGCTCGGTCGCGCCATGCAGGGCACGTCGACGTGCCGGCAACGTTGTATCTCGCCATGAGCCGGACAGGAATGCCCTGAAGCTTTGAAATTCGGCGTCGGGCGGGGGGTCGAGACGCACATGCCAGCGCGACACAACTTGGACTACATCGCCGCAGCGATCTTGGCGGTCGTCTTCGGCGCGATCGGATGTCAGCCTGCGAAGGAATTCTATTTCCTCCGGGATGGCGATCTATCCTATTATCGCAACGTTGCCACGTCGATCGAGGTTCCGCAAGAACCGGTCGACACGCCAAACGATCTCGAAGAAGCGCTGCCGCCGCGCACGTTGTGGAACCATGAAAAGACCGACTACTGGAACTTGTCCCTCGAAGAGGCAATCCGCATCGCGATGGCCCGAAACCAAGTCATGCATGACCTTGGCGGTCGCGTGGTGACCAACCCCACCCGGGTCGCGACGATCTACGAACCGGCGATCCAGGAAACCGACCCTCGGTTCGGCTTGGGCGGCGCGATGAGTCAATTCGACGCGAGGTTCGCGGCCTCGATGGCCTGGGAACGTAACGACCGCCAGATCAACAACATCTTTCTCGGCGGGGGGACGCGCGGTTTCCAGCAGGACGTGGGACGATTCCGTTCGGAGCTATCCAAACGCACGGGCGACGGCACGCGTTTCGCGGTGCGGCACAACGTCGACTACGACTGGAACAACGCCCCGGCCAATCAATTTCCCAGCGCCTACGACGTGACGCTTGAAGCCGAGGCGCGGCATCCGTTCCTGCAAAACGGCGGCGTGCAGTTCAATCGCATCGCCGGACCCGACGCCCGACCCGGTTTACACTTTCGCAACGGTATTCTGCTGGCTCGCGTCGACACGGACATCCGCTTGGCCGACTTCGAGGCGGGGGTTCGCGATCTGGTCAACGACGTGGAAAACGCCTACTGGGATCTGTACTTCGCCTATCGCGATCTCGATGCCAAGATCGCCGCCCGTGACAGTGCCCTGGCCACGTGGCGGCGAGTGCAGCGTTTGCGGGCAGCGGGGGCCGTCGGCGGAGAAGCCGCGAACGAAGCCCGCGCCAGCGAACAATACTTCTTCTTCCGCGCCGAGGTGGAAAACTCTCTGAGCGGCATGGCGGCGGGCAGCTCGCGGGCCGGGCTTGGAACTCGTAGCGGGGCTTTCTTGGGGGCCGGAGGGTTGTATGCCCGCGAGGCCAACCTACGATACCTGCTCGGGCTACCAGGCAACGACGGGCGACTGATTCGCCCCAGCGACGAGCCGACCACGGCCCGCGTGGTGGTCGACTGGAACGAGGCCCTTGCCGAGGCGGTCACCCGCCGAGTCGAACTGCGACAGCAGCGTTGGCGAGTCAAACGCCGCGAGATGGAATTGATCGCTTCGCGCAACTTTTTGCTGCCGCAACTCGACGCCGTGGCACTTTATCGTTGGCGTGGTTTCGGGGACGATTTGATCGATCCCGACAGCCGCGGAGCACCGCCTTTCGACAACGCCTATCAGTCGCTGACCGATGGCGATTTGCAGGAATGGCAGCTTGGGTTGAATTTCAGCGTGCCGCTGGGCTTTCGCGAAGGGCATGCGGCCGTGCGTAATGCACAGTTGAAGCTTGCCCGCGAGCGGGCCGTGCTCGAAGACCAAAAACGCAAGGTCTCGCACGATCTGGCCGCCACGCTGCGTGAGCTGCACCGGGCCTATACCGTGACGCAGACGAACTACAATCGCCGGCTCCGCGCCGCGGCTCGGGTCGAGGCGGTTCGCCGAGAACTGGAAGATGCCCAGCGAACGACGATCGACCGGCTGCTCGACGCCCAGAAAGATCAGGCCGATGCCGAAGTGGCCTATTTTCAATCATTGGTCGAGTACAACGTGGCCATCAAAGCGGTCCACTTCGAGAAGGGTTCGCTACTGGAATTCAACGATGTCTACCTGACCGAAGGCCCTTGGCCGGCCAAGGCATATCAAGACGCCCAACGCCTGGCCCGTCGTGCCGCGAAGCTGCCGCTGGATTACCGCATGACGATTCCTCTCCCGATAAGCCGCGGCATCTACCCCCAGCAACAACCGCTGGAAACCCCGCCGGCGACAAAAGCCGGCCGCCCCGAAGAGGTGCCCGCCCTGCCCGTGGGCGGCGCGGCCGCCACGCCCGTGATCGAGTGGTCCGGCGCTGTGCCGGTGGCCATCGACGACGGTTCCGTCAAAGCCACGGCGGGCGCCGTGCCCGAGGGGCCGGTCATCAAGCAAGCCCCGAGAGCCTTGTCCGCGCCGGAGATCGCGCACCAGCGGCCTTTGCCTCTGGGCAAGCCGGGCAAGCCTGCCTCGCATGCGGCACCTTCATCAAGGCCACCGTTCGGCTTCCGCAGCTCCGTGATTCGCGCGATGACGCAAGACGTGAAACCGTCCGCCGCGGCGCCACGACGGTTCGTCCCGCACCGCTCGGGCGTGCGTCCGACGGCTTTTTTCGCGGGCCCATCGCCCCGTACCGCGGCGCCGCGTTCAACCGATTCGGCCGCGGGTCAACTTCGCCGGCTTCCGGCAATCGATCTGCCGAAGCGGCAATAAGACGCTATGGCAGCCAAGACCACACTTCGACCATGAAGAAACGCATCAGCGGCCGGGCCAAGGCGCTGCCGAGTGTCTCGGGACGCACCTTGATTCGGGCATAGCCCGTCATTTCCGGCAGCAGCCGCTTGGGCGGGTTTTCCAACTCAGCAAAAACGCGCACGACGCGCGAATGGTCGGTCTCACCGATCTGTTCGGTCTGCTGTTCGCGGTCCGAGCGGTAGAGTTCTCTTTCGGCCGCGGTCGCTTTCACGGTGGTCAAGGCGATGTCGACCACGCGTCCCTTGACCAGCGCGCCGTTAAGCCCCCAGAAGCGAAGATTGACCCGCTGACCGATGACGAGCCAAGGGATCGCATCCTCGGTGGCAGCAATCTCGGCCCGCAACTTCGAGCCGTCTTGAATCACGGCGACCAGGTCGCCCGGTTGAACGTATTGGCCCAGTCGCGTCTCAATCCCCGCCGTGGCGATCCGACCGCTGATGGGCGAACGAATTTCGGCCAACGCGAGCTCGTCTTCGTGGTGCTTCAACAGCGCTTTGAGCCGTTTGACGTCGGCTTCGGCCGCGCGAATCTCTTCGGGCCGGAAGCCCGCGGTGAGTTTAGCCAGATTCTCGCTCGACGCGGCCAGCATCTTTTCAGCCGATTCTTTCTCGAAGCGTGTGTTCTCCAGCTCGGCTTCGCTGACCGTGTCGCTGCGTGCCAGCAGTTCGACCCGCTGCAAGTCGGTCGTGTGATAATCAACGCGTAGCTGCGCTAGCGCGACTTGCTGCCGGGCCGCTTCGATTTCTTCGCTGCGGGTACCGGCCTTGAGCAGATCGAGCTGCGCGACGGCGGCTTCCAACTCGGCGCGCGCCGTCTCGACGGCCGCGCGTTGATCGCGGGCGGCGAGTTCGGCAATCGGCGACTCGGCCGTGACCCACTCGCCGTCGGCGACATGCACCTTATCAATCTGTCCCGCAATCGGCGCGCGCACGCCGACCACCGACGCCGGCAGCAGACGAAAATCGCCCCCTACCTCGTGCGTATAGGGAATGAACGAACAGGCGACCAGCGCGGCCAGCGCCGCCAGCCGGATCGGCCAGCGGATGTACCAGTGCCCGCCGCCACGAACGAGCCATCGCAAAACACGGTTGGACATAACCCATTCCTCAATTGATTCGCTAAACCACCAGCATAACAAGACCAGGCCGACCACGGCGCCCGCCCCACCCAGCCGGCGAGTCAGAAACCAGCCGCCGCCGCCAATCACCGCGACGTGAGCCATGATCTTCCAAACGTAAATCGCAACTCCGTATAGCCGAAAACCGAACCGCTGCTCCGGCGGCAGCGCTTCGGGCGACGTGGCCCCCGCCAGCCATGCCCAGGCGTGATCCTTCGCCCGATCGAAAAGCTTGGGCATTTCCAGCCAGTAGCTCAGCGCCGCATAGATGTCGAGCGGCAGCAGCACGTTGAGCCGCAACAGCAGACGCACCCCGCTAGGAACGACCATCAACAGCAGCAAGGTCTGTAGCATCGAACCGCGTGGAGCCATCGCCCAGCCTATCAGCACAAGGCTGCCGATCAGCAGGTGCATCCAAATGCCCAGGGTCAACAGGGTCCAGCGCTCGGTTTCGTCCATCTGGACGAACGAGTCGCCCGTGTCGCACTCGAAATAGGGCATCGTGCGATGCAACCACGACAGCTTGAACTGTTGCACGCGGCCGCCGAATTTGCGACAGGCGATGCCGGTCGCCAACGCCAGGGGAAGACTAATCAGCAGCGTGATCTGCAACAGCCAAATCACCGCGATCGTAGCCAGAGAAAAACGCCGGGGCAGGAGCGTCAACTGCCGGTACAGTTCGCCGTACTGATGGATCAACACGCCACTGGCCAACAAAACCAGGCCGGCCAGCGGGACTAAAATGAGCGGATCCAACACCCAACCAAAAAACAACGTCAGCAGATCAAGCCGGTGGTTCAACCCGGCTCGCTCGTCAAGGGCCGATAGCGGCGGCGCGGGAACCTCTGGTGCCGCGCTAGCGGGCTCGCTGACCGACAAGGGCTTGCCTTCGAGCAACTCCTCGCGGCGGAGCTGTTCGGCGAACTCCTCGACGTACGAAAGCGGGATCCGCTCGCCGAAGCGTCGAGCATACGCCTCGCTGATCTGTTGCGGCGTGTGAGTTCCGTCGAAAAGCTCGACCAGAAAACGTTCTTCCACGCCCAGTTCAAAACCCTCGCCACGAAGCGGATCGCGCAGCACGAACTGCCGGGGTCCGGTGCGAAAAATCTGAACGTGGGCGCGAATTTTCGGCGGCATGCGTCAGGGCGATGGCGATGGCGGTGGAGAGTCCGCATCCGTGCCGGAAGAGGCCTCGTCGGGGTTCGTCTCTTGTTGCCGAGCAAGTGCCGCTTCGACCTCGGCCAAAAGCCGCGGCGCGACCGGCTCGCGGTCGTCGAGTTCGATCGCCGCGCGTAGCATTTCCGCGGCTTCTTGATACTGGTCCAATTTGACGTAGGCACGCCCCAGATTGACGTACGAATCGAACTGCTTCGTATCGACCTTAATGGCCGCCTTCAGCACGCTGATCGCTTCGGAGATTTCACCCCGCTCCAGATAAACCTCGCCCAAGCGGGCGTATGGCGTGCCAAGACGATCGTCCAGTTGGGTGGCTGCCTCGTATTCGGCGATCGCCTGCTCCACGTGCCCTTGCGCGCGAAGCGCGTCGCCCAGATAAACCCGGGACATCGGCTGCGTGGGGTTGAGCCGCGCGGCGCCAAGAAGTTGCGCGATAGCCTCTTCTTGCTCACCCGCTTCGCTAAGCAAGCGGCCCAAACGCATCCGCGGACCGGTCAGTTGTGGGTTGCGCTCGACGGAGTGTCGATAAGCCTCGGCAGCTTCATCCTGGCGCTGCATCTCGTACAAGATGTCACCCCGCAGCTCATAAGCGGCCGCGCCGTGCTCGTCATCGTCGAGCACCGGCGCCACGGTGCTCAGTGCTTCGTCCAGTTCGTCCTGGTCGAGATAAACCCACGCCAGCACGAGTCGGGCCCGCATCTGCTCGTCGTCCAGCCGGATGGCGGTGCGCAGATGTTCAATGGCCGCATCGATCTGCGAGCGGCGGACGAGCAGCGCGCCCTTGAAAAAGTGAGCATCGGCCAACTCGGGGTTTTCCGCCAACGCGGCGTCCAGCTCGCCGATTGCCTCGAGCTCATATCCCGACTGCGCCAGCGACTCGGCCAGCCCAAGATGCGCCATGGCCGAACGGCCCATGGGGCGTAATCGAGGAGCGAAATCGGACTGGAGCATCACGAAGGTTCCCGTCAAACCAGAATGGTACGGCAGGGGACAAGAAGCAAGCGGTGGTCCGCGGACCCAGTCTTTATCCTAACCACGCGATGACCGACGTCAAAATCGTCTCGCCAAAGCATTCTTCGGGGCAGGTTCCCGCGAAGCGGCCCCCCGACCCGGCAGTCCGGCGTAAAACATGCAGCGAAACCGGGCGGCAGCCACCGCCGCCGTGATCGATCAACATTGATTCGCCAAGAATCGCGGTTCGGCTTTTGTGCGCTGCCCCCACCGCACGGACCGGCCAGCCATGCGGTATAACTTATCTCCTACCACCCGCCCCGCGAAGCCGATGAGGCCAGGCCAGCGAGCCATTTTGGAAACGAGACCACCGTCATAGAAAGGCAACCCCGACGATGAGCCAAGCCGATCTTCAAGTGTCCTGCTGCCGAAATCGGCAGCAGAGGCTGCTCGGCGTAATGCGGCAGCAGGATGTGGATCTGGTGATTGTAACCCGACGCGAGCAGATTCAGTGGCTCACGGGCGTTCGCTATCGCGAGGTGTTCGAGCCCGCCGCGGCCTTGGATTCCCAGGGCCACTTGACGCTGGTGGCGCCGAATCGCGAGCCCGAGCAGGCCGCCGCCGATGCGGTGGTCACGTACGAAGCCCAGTGGACATCGACCTTACGCAACGACCAGCGTGAGGCGTCTTCGCTGGCGCTGAGTCAAGCGCTCCAGTCGCGTCCTCCGGCGCGCCGATTGGGGGTCGAGTTTTCCTCTTTCGCTCCGCATTTGGGGCAGGCCATCAACGCCACGGCTCGATCCGTGAACGCCGATTTGGTTGACATCGAGCCGGCACTGTATCGGCTGCGGCGCCACAAGGAGCCCGACGAACTTGAGCTGCTGCGCTCCGCCATCGCCGCCACCGGCGCGATGTACCACCGTGCCCGGGAAATCGTCGAACCGGGCATCAGCGAACTCGAGGTGTTCAATCAGTTGCAGTCGGTCGCCGTGGAACACTTGGGCGAGATGCTGACCGGCACCGGCAACGACTATCAATCAGGCCAGCGGGGCGGACCGCCACGCCCGCAACGGGCTCAAGCCGGCGAGCTATACATCCTCGACTTGGGGCCGGCGTTTCGCGGCTACTTCGCCGACAATTGCCGCACTCTCTCGGTGGGGAAAAATCCGACCGACCAGCAACTCGCCGCTTGGGAGCAAGTCGCCCGGGTGTTTCCACTGGTCGAGCAAAGGGTCAAGCCGGGATACCGCTGCCAGGCGCTGTACGAAGAGGTCAAAGCCGCACTCGACCAGTTCATGCCCGGCAGCTTCAATCATCACTTGGGGCACGGCATCGGGCTGAACCCCCATGAAGCACCACACGTCAACCCTCGCTGGGACGATACGTTCGAGGTCGGTGACGTGTTCACGATCGAGCCGGGCTTGTACGCGCCCGAGCTACGCGCCGGCCTGCGACTGGAAAACGATTACCTCGTCACCGACGAAGGCGTCGAGCTGCTAAGCGACTTTCCCTTGTCGTACGTCGCATGATCGGCCACTAGGCGGCGCGATCGGCCAGCCCGGCACCCTTGGCTTCCCAGGTCTCGGTCCACATACATCCGGCCCAGGAAAAGCCGACGCCGAAGCCAGCCAACATGCTGCGGACCCCCGGTCGCAGGCGACCCGAGCGGCGCAGCTCGTGCATGATGATCGGAATCGTCGACGAGACCGTATTGCCCACGTCGCGCAGCATCATCGGCATGCGATCTTCGTCCAAATCGAGCCGTTGCCGCAAGCGTTCGAGCAACATGCGGGTTGCCTGGTGCATTAAGAAGAGGTCGACCTGCTCTCGATCGAGCCCCGCTTTTTCTAAAACGCAATTGACGAGCTTCGGAACCCGGCGGGCCGAGATATCGATCAGACTGGGGCCATCCATATAGAGCGAGCTTTTCCATCGTTGGCGGCGGCGTGGGCGCAGCGCCTGTTCGTGCGGACGCGCGCCGCCCTGAGTGACAAACAGCGTATCGGCGGCACTGCCGTCCGTACCGAAGCTGAACGCCCCGAGCGAGGGCTGCGTCGAGGCTTCAATGACGGTCGCCGCCGCGCCATCGCCGAAGATCGTCCGTAGCGACCGATCCTCGGGATGAATGTACTTGGTATAGGTCTCCGCCGTGATCAGCAGGACGCGCCGAGCGGCCCCGCTTTGAATCAGTCCGTTGGCCAGCGACAATCCATAGACAAAACCCGAGCACCCTAAGTTGTAATCGAGCGCTCCGATCGAGGTGCGAAGCCCAAGGCGTTGCTGGATCAGACAGGCCGTGGTTGGCAGCGGATAATCAGGCGTTTGCGTGCAAAACAGCAGAAAATCAATCGAATCGCGATCGAGGTCCTGCTCGCGAAACAGTTTCTCGGCCGCCGCGATCCCCAGATCCGACGCACACTCATCAGCGTCCGCCACGCGCCGGCTGCGGATCCCCGTCTTTTCGTAAACCAGATCCATGTTCCACTTGGGAAACTGGTCGCCAAGCCACTGATTGGTTTCAACGCCCGAAGGCAAATGGATCGCAATCGGTCCGACAGCTGCAAACTTCACCGTGATGCCCTTGTTGCCAACGTCCTTTCTGAGACTCACGCCAACCGTACGCCGCATCGAAGCGGGCCGCCGCCGGCGCGCCAATGTACATCCGCTCGTAAAATCCGACGGTGGAACGACCGAATCATTACCCCTCTTCCGGCCGGCGCGCGGAATTGCCTTGAAAAGCAAGACGGCGGAGAGTAACACAAGCCCCACGGCACGGTCAATCGCACTCGTTCCATCCCCCGACACGTGGGTGCCACGGCACACACGGGGAGCGTGCGCATGACGGACCATCGGCGATCATTGAGGGCATGCGGGCGGGGATGAAATGGGTAAAATGCTGCATTGCCAGCGGCACGGCGTTTGGCGTAGCATGGCAGCGAACCCCCGGGTACCGCATGCTAGGCAGTCAGGCGATTTAGGCATGATAGAAAAAACGATCGGTTTCATCGGCGCCGGACGCATGGCCACCGCGCTGGCGCGTGGATTTTTGAGCGCTGGGCTCAGCGTCGCCGAGCGAGTGGTCGCCAGCGATCCCTCGCAGAAGGCCCGGCAGCGGTTCGCCACGGAGACCGGCGCCGAAGTCTTGAGCGACAACCGTGCCGTGGCCGCAAAGTCAGACATCCTGGTGCTGGCTGTCAAGCCGCAACAGATGGTCGCCGCGCTCTCGGCTTTGAGGGGGCGCGTAACTAAAGATCAGCTGATCATTTCGATTGCGGCCGGCGTGTGGCTTTCAACCCTTCGCCAAGAGCTTGGCGAAGGTCCACGACTTGCGCGTGTGATGCCCAACGCCCCGGCGCTGATTGGCCGGGGAGCCGCGGGTTTTTGTCTCGGTCCCAACGCCACCGTGCAAGACGGTGAGCTGGTCGAACAATTGCTCAACTCGGTGGGCCAAGCTTTTCAGGTCGAAGAGCACCTGTTGGACGCCGTGACCGGCTTGTCCGGTTCGGGGCCGGCGTTTGTGTATCTGATGATCGAAGCGCTCAGCGACGGTGGCGTGCGGACGGGGCTTCCGCGCGATGTGGCCACCGCGCTGGCCGTGCAAACCGTACGCGGAGCCGCGGAAACCGTGCAGGTTACCGGGGAACATCCCGCCGTGTTGAAAGATCGCGTGGCCAGCCCCGGCGGCACCACCATCGCCGGGCTCGAAGCCCTTGAGGCGGGCGGAGTTCGCTCTGGACTGATCGCGGCGGTTGTCGCGGCCACCCGAAGGTCCGCGGAGTTGGGGCGAGGTTCGTAAACGCCGGGTCGGATCCCCGTTATCGTGAAAGTGATCCCAAAGTATGCCGGAGCCAGGCCAGCGGAAATTTCTTGATTCAGACACATCCGCTCGACGCGCGGCCCCGCTTTAGGGAAAATGGTATCTGGTTAAACTGATGGGGCCGAGCCGAAGCGGCCGGGAAGCGAGCCGTTGAAAAAAAAGGCGCAAGCCAACCTCAACCGAGCGCCAAGGAACTTGAGTGATGTCTATTCTCTGCATCATTGACGACAAGCACGTCCCGCTTTACCGCATCATGTGGGTCTCGGCACTGCCGCACTTTTGTGGTTCGGCCGATTGTCAGCACGAGGGCGATTACGAAATCCGCCTGGAGCAGGGCGAGGTGTTATGGGCCAATCAAGAAGAACGTGACCACGTGGTCGAAGCCCTCGAATCGTGGCAGGGCGGGCTCGGCACCCCCGATGACGAAGAAGAGGAGCCGTGGTAGCGTTTCAAGGAAGACACGAACCGGCCGCTCGGGCCGAACCCCGTCAGCGGGAACGAACCCCGCGGGGCGGTTACGAGCCCGGTCAGCAAGGAACGGGCAATGTCCACATTCGAGCAAGACAATTATCGTTGGCGCGAAACCTATTTCGTGCTGTTCGACGCGACCAACCGACCGCAGATCGGCGAGGTTGAGCAAGCGCTGCGAGGGTTAAGCAGCCACTTTGACTTCGCCAATCTCGAGGCCGACGAACTCGGCCGATTCGAGTCGGTTACGCTGCTGGCGCCGGATGACTTTGCCGCCCTGGACATTAGCTATCTCGAAGGCGACGAAGTGCTGGAACATATTGCTCAACTCGCCGAAGAGTTGATCCATACCGCCGAATCACCGGAAGAGAAGGAAAAACTCAGCCGGCTTCCAATGCTCACCGCACGATTCGACGTGATGCACTTTCAGCAGGTCGCCAGCGAAGGCGATGAAGACGAAGCCGACGAAATGTTCGATCCCAGCGCGTTGATCGTGGTGCTCGAAGCGCTGAGCCAACTGACCGGCGGCGTCGGCGTTGATCCACAATCGGGATCGCTGCTCTAGGCTTTGTCTGAAAAGGTCGATCTGGCTTCGGCTTGCCGACTCACGCCCTAAAACTTCGTCGGGCTAAGTCGATCCGCTTGTTCGTCAAAGAACGGCTTGTCTTGGTTCAGGTGCTCACACCCCGTCCGCAGCGCAGCCGGCACCATGAGTCCTTGCCATTGAGCCTCGCAGGGGCCCTTTGCGTTGCTCAGGCTTGCGAACTGACCTGTTTAACAAGCTGCGGCTGGTCTGGGAATTCACCCGTCTCAAGCTTCGAATAAATCAGCTTCCCGTCGAGACTTAGTTCGAAGCAGCCGCCCGAGAAGGGGACCAGCTCGAAGCTGGAAATTTTCTGTTTCAGTTCGGTTAAAATTTGGCTGGCCAGGCTGACCGCCTGGGTTTCGTAATTTCAAACGGCGCAGTACTCAAGACGAAGCTTCACGGCGTTTCCTCCTTGCTGGAAAGGTTCAAGATCTCTTTTTCGACTTTGCCCGCGCGGCCTTTTTCTTGGGCGAAACCTTGGCCCGCGAGGTCTTCCGCGTTTTGGGACCGGTCGCCTTCTTCTTGGCGGCGACTTTCCTTGTCGAGCGATTGCCGGCGAAAATCGTTTCCCACCCCATGGCGTAACTTTCCGTACTACCAGTGTGCGTCACGGTCACCTGTGGTATCTCCCAGAGCGAATCGAAGCAATCTTCTTACAATCTCGAGACTGAAAGCGTCTTTATTTTACGCCCCCGCATGCAGGCACCGCAACGTCCGCTGGATCTCCAGCGAAGACCGCCATGCCACGGTTCCGCGCTTCGATCATTCCCACTCGATCGTCGAGGGCGGCTTCGAGCTAATGTCGTAGACCACGCGGTTGACGCCGCGCACTTCGTTGATAATGCGGTTGGAAACGCGGGCCAGCAAGTCATAGGGCAAGTGGCTCCAATCGGCGGTCATGAAGTCTTCGGTCTCGACCGCGCGGATCGCGATCACGTCTTCATAGGTCCGAGCGTCGCACATCACGCCCACGCTTTGCACCGGCAGCAACACGGCAAAGGCCTGCGCCGTTTGCCGGTAAAGCCCGGCCGTTTTAATCTCCTCGATAAAAATGGCATCGGCCTCGCGAAGCTTGTTCAGCCGCTGCCGGGTGACTTCGCCAAGACAGCGTACGGCCAATCCCGGGCCGGGAAAGGGGTGGCGCCAGACGATTTCCTCGGGCAGACCGAGTTCGAGCCCTAAGCGACGAACCTCGTCTTTGAACAGATCGCGTAGCGGTTCGATCAGCTCGAAGCCCAACTCAGCCGGCAAGCCGCCGACGTTGTGGTGCAGCTTGATCGTGGCTGCCGGGCCATCGATGGCCGCCCCGCTTTCGATGACGTCAGGGTAAAGCGTCCCTTGGGCCAGAAATCGCGCGTCTTCGATGCGCGTGGCCTCGTCCTTGAAACATTCGATAAACGCCCGCCCGATGCGGCGGCGTTTCTCCTGCGGTTCCGCCACTCCCTCGAGCGCCGCGAGGAATCGATCTTCGGCCTTGACCACGTGCAGATCCGCACGAAAGTGGTTCGAGAACTCTTGAATCACCGACTGCTCTTCATCTTTGCGCAGCAGGCCGTTGTCCACCAGAATGCAGGACAACCGATCGCCGATCGCCTTATAGAGCAGCGCGGCCACGACCGCCGAATCAACCCCTCCGGAAAGCCCGCAGATGACGCGGCTTTCGCCCACCCGCTCGCGAACCCGACGGACCGACTCGACGACGAACTTTTCCAGACGCCAGTCTCCCCGGCAGTGGCAAATCGCTTTCAGGAAATTGGCCAAAACCTGCTTGCCGCACAAGGTATGGGTTACCTCGGGATGAAACTGAAGCCCATAAAGCGGCAGTCTTTTATGACGCACGGCGGCATAGGGGCACGTCTCGGTATGTGCTAGCGGGACAAACTCGGGCGAGACCTCGGAAACCTGATCTCCGTGGCTCATCCAGACATCGATCTCGCGCGGCACCTCGGCGAACAGCTTGTCATCGGTCGTGATATGACAACGGGCACGGCCGAATTCCCGGGCCGGGGTTCGCGTTACACCGCCGCCCAACGCTTCACAGGCCAACTGCATTCCGTAGCAAATCCCCAAAATCGGGATACCCAACCCGAACAAACCGGGGTCGCACTTCGGCGCGCTTTCCGCGTATACACTGGCCGGACCTCCGGAAAGAATGATCCCCTTGGGCGCCAACTGGCGCAGGCGATCGGCCGAGATGTCGTGTCGCACGATTTCGCAGTAGGTGTGCTGTTCGCGAACTCGCCGCGCGATCAATTGCGCGTACTGAGAACCGAAGTCGAGCACGACGACCAACTCTCGGTCAAAGGCCCGCTCGGAAACACTCGGCGATGGCGCGGTCGCAGGCATGCGAGCCTCTTGGTCGAACAGCCGCCCGGCAATCTAAAAAGCAAGGCGTTGCCGGGTGCCAGCAGCACTAAACAAAAACGGCCCGTCAAGCGAGACGGGCGTGAAAGAGATGATTATAGCGCGATGTCGGCGAGCCGGCTAGTGTCGTGATTCATACCCCGGCGAGAGGTCGCGTGCCGAAAAAGAGAAGCGTTTTCTTTTGCCCGTTCCTCGGGCGCCAGCGTTTGCATGGCAAGGCGGTAGCCCTGCCACCAAGCGTGCGGCGCGACAATCAAAACGCCGTCAGTCCAAAACACAAGCGGGCGGCGCCGCAAGCGTGACTTCGCCGTGACGAAACTCATCCGGCAGGCTTGCCCTCAAAAGCAGTCATGGCAACCCAAGGCGAGGCAGCAGCAGACCGGAAGCGTTACTCGCTCGCAAGAGGCTCTTTCTTTTCCGTGATCACTTCGCACTGCGGTGCCATTTCAGCATTGAGCTCCGTGAAGTCTTTCCATTCCTCGGGCAGGTTGTCTTCGTGGAAGATGGCCTCGACCGGGCATTCAGGAACACAGGCTTCGCAGTCGATGCACTCATCCGGGTGGATGTAAAGCATCTTCTCGCCTTCGTAGAAGCATTCAACGGGACAAACCACGACGCAGTCGGTGTATTTGCACCCGAAGCACGGTTCAGCGACGACGTGAGTCATTTCAGAGAACTCCCTGTTCGGGTCCAACGACCCGCTGAAGGAACGTGAATAAAAGTTAAATCCTACAGCCAGCGTAAACGCTCACCGCGATATTGACGTTTGACGCAACTTCTCCGATTCTCCACAGGGGCGAAGCCGCCACGATCACCCTTAAGCCGGTTCTTTTCGTCTAGACCAGCCATCGCGGCAAGTGCGTTAAAACCAACACCTTAAGCTAAGGAATCGCCCATCCGCGCCCGAATCTTATGAACCTGTCTCTCGGCTGTCAAGGAGGTCTGCCAAACGGCTTGAAACTTCCCTCGCGAAACACTCGGCTTGCTCGTGATGCGGCCCCTACTTAGAATCGAAGATGAAGTGAAGTGCGGGCTTGGCAGCGGGTGTTCTGCCCGGCGCGGCGAACCTCTCATCTCTTGATTGATAACGTCGTTTCGGCATGGGCCGTATCAAGCGGTTAAGAAGGGCGCAGATCGAGTGGTATTTTCCGATATCGACCGCAGGTTGCTTGCGCGGTGCCTGGACCGAGAGCCCAAGGCATGGGAGGCCTTTGTCGACCGCTTCATGGGGTTGGTCGTTCACGTCGTGAACCACACGTCCCAAGCTAGGTCCATCCGGCTGAGCCCTCAGGACCGCGAAGACCTTTGTGCGGAGGTCTTTTTGGCGATTGTCAAAGATGATTTCTCCGTGCTGCGGCGGTTTCGCGGGCAAAGCAGCCTGGCAACCTATCTGACCGTGGTTGCCCGGAGAGTCGTTGTCCGACGGCTGATGAAAAGCCGCTCGATGGCACGTTTGGCCGACGCTCCGTCGGGCTCAAACCATCCCGCCGAAGATCGCGTCGACAACCGGGAAGAAGTCGAACAGCTTATCTCCCGGCTCGATCGCGATGAGGCCGAAGTGGTGCGTCTCTACCATCTCGAAGGGAAAAGCTACCGCGAGATCAGCGACCGCGTCGGCATGCCGGAAAACAGCGTCGGCCCTCTCTTAAGCCGAGCCCGCCAAAAAATGCGCCGCACGACCGCCGACAAGTAATGTCTACAAGTAGAAGCGCCGCCCAATACTCGGCGCTTCCTCGACATCGCGGACACCTCCTGTTCGCCTGCCCCCACCGGGGAAAATACACCTTATCAGGATGTCCAATTTTGGGGGTCCACTTCACATCTCGGCACATCCAGGCAAAACCTCCTTGATCCGGCGATGGTCGCGGAGGTTCAACAAGCCTTTCACGGCACACCGAACCGTCCGGGTTAATTTAATACTGCGAGCCGAACTGGACCCACGACTCGATCACGTTGACCTGATCGTAGCCACCGCCGCGGGGAATGTAGATCGAACTTCGTGTTTGGCGATAGCCGCTGCGCACGAACTCACCATAGGTGGGTGAAAATGTCGCCCGCCCCGTGGCCGCGCGGCGACCGACCGTGACCGGATGGGACGGATGGTGGCTGTAGTAGGAAGGCCGAAAAAGCCAACTATTGCCGGCCGAAGCCGGTTCGCACAACGCGACACCGACAAGAAACACGAAAAAGAGAGTGAGACGTTTCATGGGGAGCTCGTTTCTTGGTGCAAGTCTCGGGGGGCGGTGGGATGGTCTGCCGGGGCGGAGAGGATGCCCCCCTTGCACGAGACCAAACGCCGGTCTCGGCTCGGTTCTGACAGACGCGAGGTTTTTGCGGATGGGGTAAGGGCGTCTTGCCCGTGAACGTTTATGACGGGACACAGGCGTATGCGTGCCGTTGACGCCGAACGCATCAACGCAGCGCTGGGGTTGAAGCACGGAGCATCAAACGGATATCCCGCATTGAGCGATCCGCCGGTTTGCCGGTGGCTCAACGATCAGCTTGCCGCGAATTGGAGTCGTACACTTTTCGCTGCCCGGCAGATCGCTCGTGCAACTTGATGTGACTGGTGTTTTATTCTCTTCCGCATGAACTCGTCATGTGGACCTCAACGGCACCC
>Ga0114931_10002618_pt1 | contig 22833 bp, 37 predicted proteins | sample 2SBtaG_FD_89579 | JGI IMG/M metagenome (GOLD analysis project Ga0114931, IMG submission 89579) | Deep subsurface microbial communities from Kolumbo volcano to uncover new lineages of life (NeLLi) - 2SBTROV14_V59a metaG | ecosystem: Environmental > Aquatic > Marine > Volcanic | place: Kolumbo... | reverse complement strand
GGGAAATATGTCCTCCTGATAAAAATAAAGGTACTATATGGTGAGAGTACGGCAACATTCCCCCTGTCTGCTGTTGTGATGTGGTGAGGGGACATAACTCCTTATATCTCCTCCTGCGGTGAGGTGAAATGAGGCGCATTCGCCCTCACTTCAAGCGGTTTTGCCAATAATAAAAAAAAGGCGGAACCGCTAAAGGATTCCACCTTACCATAAACTGTGGGCGGCGAATAAGGACGTCTGCCGGTCACGGAAACTCGTCATTACCGTGAAAACATCTTTATTCGTCATTACCGTGAAAACGGTAATCTATCTTTAGATTCCTGCTTGCGCAGGAATGACATAATTATCTTCTATCAAAAATGACATATTTAATCTTCCATCAGGAATGACATTTTCAAGCCATCATCAGAAATGACATTACTTAATCTACCACATTAATAATATCTAAATGCCGTCCTAATATCACCCTAATACCATTTGGGGACAAACTTATAACCGTAACTGAGAACTCCCTGATCGCCTTCGGCCTGAACACGACGGAACTCAATCCGTACTTCCATACCAATTTTGACATCATTGACATTACAATCGGTCAATTGAGCCATCAAACGGGTGCCATCGGTAAGCTCGGCAATCGCCAGTGCATAAGGAGACTGGTCACCCCATTGACTGGGAGCCACACGAATAACGGTATAAGTTATAATTTTACCCGTATCGGGAAGCTTGACGGTTTCTTGTTCAGTATCACCTGTTTCGGGGTCAACAATACGTTTGGGGAAATATGTCTTACCGCTTTTTTTGAATTTGGAAGCCTCCAACCGATACCGTTGAGGATATTCACGCCAGTTGCGAGCACTAAACATAGTCATTATGCCACCTCCATAATATGAACGACTGAAGAACCACCGGAACCACCCATATTCTGGGTCATCCCAATTTTAGGATTACTCTTGATCTGGCGGCCATTTTCCGCTTGTCCGGTAAGCTGTTTATAAACTTCCGCTACCTGCGCCACTCCCGTAGCACCTACCGGATGGCCTTTCGATTTTAATCCGCCGGAAGTATTCATTGGGAATTTACCTTCCAAAGATGTCTCTCCCGCCAAAATGGCTTCTCCGGCTTTACCTGGTTTATATTTACCGATAGATTCCGCTACCATTATTTCAGCAATAGTAAAGCAATCGTGAACTTCGGCAAAATCAATATCATCAATGGTTTTACCCGCCATTTTAAAAGCACCTTGGGAAGCAATAGTGGAAGCTTTGATCGTGGTTAAATCTTCACGTTGTGCTAAAGCAATGGTATCCGTTCCGACTCCCGATCCGATTATTTTCACATAAGGTTTGCCCAGTTTTTTGGCAATGTCAACCGTAGTCAAAATTGCCGCCGCAGAGCCATCGGTAATCGGGGAACAGTCGAGAATATGTAAAGGATCGGCAATCATCACCGACTTTTCTACCTGTTCGGCGGTAACTTTAAAAGGATACTGAGCGACCGGATTCATAGAACCATTATGATGGTTTTTTACCGATACAGCCGATAACATCGCTCTTGTGGTGCCATATTTTGCCATGTGGGCATGAGCCATCATAGCATACAAACCAGGGAAAGTGGCTCCGTTAAAAACTTCATACTCTTGATCGGCTGCGGTTGCCAAAGCAAAAGTAGCATCATTACCGGAACAATCGGTCATTTTTTCCACTCCTGAAGCCATCACAATATCAGATATTCCCGAAGCTATTTCAATAAACGCTTGCCGTACCGCCAAGCCCCCGGAAGCACAGGCGGCTTCAACGCGAGTGGCGGGGACACCCCGCATACCCAGATAATCGGGCAACATTGACGCCAAATGTTCTTGCCCCACAAAAAGACCTCCCGTCATACAACCGATATACATAGAGTCAATATGGTCGACTCCGGCATTTTTAATGGCGGCTAAAGCGGCATCGGTGTGAAGGTCGCGGATTGACTTCCGCCACACTTCACCCCATTTACTGAATCCTACGCCAACAATACAAACTTCTCTCATCGCTGCCACCTCCTAATAATTCTTCTTGATTTTATGACGATATTTGGAGTAGGTGCCATAGTCAACATAAATCAAGTTTTCTTCTAATAGTTTACGAGTTCGTACTGCTTTATCGCGCACTTCATCAATGCGGTCAGTAACTTTCCAAACAAATGCATCCGAACCGGCGCCGGAACCATAAGAACACATAAAGATTAAATCTCCCGGCCGGGCAACATCAAGAGTCGCCGTCAAACCTATCGGTGATGCTCCCGAATAGGTATTGCCAAGCATAGGAGCTAACCAACCCGGATCAATTTGTTCTTGAGTGAAACCAAGTTGCAAAGCTACCCGTTGAGGGAATTTTCCATTGGGTTGGTGAAAGACAGCATATTTAAAATCCTGCGGTTTCATCCCGGCTTTTTTCAGAAGTGCTTTGGATGCGCCCTTGGTATGCGCAAAATAGGCTTCTTCACCGGTGAATCTGCCACCATGCTGAGGATAAAACTGATTTTCACGACGCCAGAAATCGGGCATATCGGTCATATAGGAATGAGTATAAAGACATTCGGCAATCAAATTTTCACCGCCCATAATAAAGGCACCGGCACCGGCAGCAGCTGAAAACTCCAAAGCGTCCGAGGGAGCACCCTGCGAAGTATCAGCAGCAATCGCCAGAGCATATTTCATCGCTTTGGAATCGATATGACTCATAGCAACAAACATCGCTTCCGAACCGGCTTTACAGGCAAACTCAAAATCGGCACAATGGATGTCGGGAGTAGCACCGATCGCTTCCGCAACCGTTGTTCCCGATGGCTTGACCGCATAAGGGTGTGATTCGGAACCGATATAGATGGCCCCGATATCCTTGGGGTCAACGTCTTCGGCTCTTTTCAAAGCGTTCTTCGCCGCCTCTACCGAAAGGGTAATAGTATCCATATCCGGAGGAGGTACCGATTTTTCTTTTAACAAAAGACCCTTTTTGTAACTAGGTGCATCCGAACCCCATACTTTAGCAATCTCTTCGACTTTGATGCGATATCGGGGGAGATGGGCACCATATCCAACAATTCCTGCCATAACAACCTCATCTTTATGGTTTAAGTATCTGTAAACAAAAATTATTAACTTCTATTCAATTGACCAATAAAATAAAAATTATCTAAAAAAAAACAAGCATTCCCTCTATATTTTTAAGAAAAATTGAAAGTTTTTATTTGGCTCCCTATAAAAGTTCACTAAAAATTTATAATGCCGATATTAATATTATGCAATTTTTTATAGTAATAGTAATGTTCTTGACTTTATTAAGCGGAAAGGTTATTGCCGATGACAACACTTCCGCCATGAACGACAATATCGCTTTCTATGAAGGAGAAAATCATAATTATATAATCCGTCCCCCAGATAATTTCAAAATGATTACCGATGAAGCTTTCGGTGATGGCTATTCTTTTGCTTTTATCCCCGACAGCGAAGATTATGATTCGGCATCAATGATTATAGGCGTCAACATTTACCAAATAACAAAGAAAAAGAATTTCGATATAGAACAACTAATTGAAAACGACACCACTTCTCTACGAAAACATTATGGGAAAAATCTCTCTATTTCAAATGTAGCCCCACTGTACAATCAAAATGGTGACCGACTCAAAACCATATATCTCAACGATACCAATCAACTTATTTCCAATGTGATGATGGCATATTATCATAATGATAATGAGGTTTTCATCTTTGATTTGAATATCTCGACATCCTTCCCCCGTTTTTTGGCTGAGAAAATATTTACCGCTTGCTTAAAGCATTTCAAAATTCAGGTAAAGATAAACAAAAAATAGACATAATCTATTGTTTTAATCGAATTTAATAAAATTTAATTAAAAAAGTCAAAAAATGTGAAATTATTCACGTATTTAACTTGACAATCCTATGACAATTTATATTTTTAAACTTTAAATGTAGTTAGCCCTAATTAACTTTAGGAAAAGTTTTGAAAATTATATATTTAAAAAAATTAAACGGAGACGGCTATCTATGGTGACTGATTTTATCCATTGTCATTGTCCTCGAGCACCTGCCCAAAAATTAAAATTATTAAATATTCAAGGAGTTAATAATAAAGAGGAATAAACGGAAATAAAAAAGGATATAACTTATTAGTTTTAACAACCAAAGGAAGATATACAATGTATAAGAAACTAATCGTTTTAGCGGCTTTGTTTATGTTGTTTGTTGGTATTATGTATGGTTGCAGTGATGATACTGTATGCCCCACTTCTCCACCATCATCCAATAATGTAACCGCTTTACCGGCTAATGCTCTTCATGTTGCCACAGCCGGTCAGGAATACTTCTATAAACAGGAAAATGGTGGGATAGAACAGATAACCCATATCCCTTACGACAATATGTCTTGTAAGGATTGTCACGTAGAACAAACGGGATGCTCTTCCTGTCATACAGCCGATTCGGTGGGAAATTTACAAAAGCCCGAAGATAATGCCTGCTTTGCCTGTCATGGACGCGAAGCCATGATGAAGCAGATTTATCCGGACGTTCATATGACGACCAATGGGATGAAATGCGCTGACTGTCATTCCCAAGAGACTGTCCATGGTGATGGCACCGCTTATTATTCTCTTTCTCAAAATGGCGCCGTAAAAGAAAAATGCGAAGACTGTCATGCCGTAGCCAACCTTTCACCGACAGCTCACACATCCACTCATCTGCAAAAAGTCGAATGTACCGCCTGTCATACTCAAGCGAGTGTTACTTGCTACAATTGCCACTTAGAAACAGAAATTGCTAATGGTCAAAAAATTCCCTACAAGGCAGGGAACAACTGGAAGTTCTTGGTTAAAAAAGATGGCAAACTACATACCGCATCCATTATGCCCGTAGAATATGACAACAAGATGTTTATTGCCATCGGTCCCAACGTATCTCATACTATTTATAAGCCATCCTGTTCAAATATTATGTCCGAATGCCATGGTAATTCCATGTGGAGTACTTATACATCAACCGGCAAAATGCCGTTGGTAACCTGGGATAGCACCGGCGATAGTTTAGTTTTCTATCAAGGAACAATCCCTATCCCCACCGATTATAAAACAGCTTTCCAATTTGACTTTGTTACCAAAGACAGCGTTGGTGATCCCGGTTGGCATCACCTTATTCCCGACACACTTATTTACCAAATGCTTCTCTGCGAACCTCTATCTTCATCAGACTTACCGTAATATTATAAATGACCAATAAAAAAAAGGAGAGAAAGTGATTTTCTCTCCTTTTTTTATTGGTAGCTATTATAAGGGAATAATTAGTCTCCAAAACGAGGATTGACGATATTGTTGTAAATAGAACCAAAAGTATAGCTGATTCCGATAGAAGTCCAGTAAGAATAACTGGTAGCGAGTTCTCTTTGTTGTAAAAGGACTTCTTCTTGATTGGCTGTCCCTTTTCTAAGAGAAAGTTGGTCATGAATACGAGAGACATGACCTTGCATTTCCAGAGAAAAACCCTTAATAAGATTTAAAGAAATATTGCCATATAGCTGTAATCTATTTTTTTTGAAGTCATAAAAATAATGCGAACCATTGAGCGATATGCTTATCGAACCCCAAGGTTGAATCAGACCCAAGGAAGTTTGCAAATTTCCCGATGTCAACCACTCCTCAGTTTTATCAAAAATAGTCACTTCTTCATATTTAACATATTTTTCTTCTACATAATAATCAATGGTAAATTGTTTCCGGCTTGATTCGCTATAAGGAAACAGATCATACTCAACCGCCGGTGATAATGATGTCTCAATATTGATATTTCTAAATATAGAAGAATTAATATGAGAGAACAATCCCGCTGACCAATGCTTTGAAAGACTAAAGACAACACTTCCGGATCCTTCTTTATGCCTTCTAATACTTAAAGTTTTATAATCTTCATAATCATATTTACTCTCATTGTAAGAACCTGAAAGTCCAAAATTTAATTTTAGGGCTTCTGTCACTCGACTGGCTGAAAAATCTCCCCAGATACTAAAAGACCGGGAGGATTTTTCACCGTTTATAAAACCATTAACTTCAGCTTTGAAAACCCAATAGTTCCACTTATCTTTTATTTCCTGTGTTTGAGCCGGCTGGGAATAATTGATAGAGATATCTTTGGCAATCGGTGTCTTGGCAATATACCGCATCAAGCCTTGTTTAAAAGTTTGGGTTAAAGCTTTTCTAATCTGGTCATCGGATTCGGACTCCAAAGTTATGATTTTCAAAGTATCAATCATATTTTCGAACCTCTTTTGCCCAATAAATTCAACGGTAAATTCATCACCACCACTGCCGGTGTTTCTTTTGGTAACAATAATATGAATATCAGCCAATTTACGGTCTCGGACAAAATTGACAAAAGTTATTTCGCGCTTCAGGTAATCAAAATCACAGAAACGGCAATCGAAATATATATTGGGAGTATTCGTTATTAAACTATCTTCTGATGGTTTGGAAACTTCCTGAGAAAAAGAACTATTGCTCCACAAAAAAAATATGAACCCATAAAATATTATTGGATAAAAAAAAGATTTCATTACCTCTCCTTTAAATAGAAATCGGGAATTCCTGCTACCCTCATTTAGATTTTTACATGCATAAAGGATACACCAATAAAATAACGATTATATATAAACTATTGTTTTATCGATTATACGGAAAAGTTTACGGGAAGTTACAGAATATATCCGAAATAATATATTATTAAATGAAATCCACAATAATCCAATATAACATTTTACAATGCATATCTTGAGCAACAAAAAAACCCGCTGGAAAATACAGCGGGTTTTAAAATACAATATTTTTTTGAATTATTTATTTTTGGTGCCCGGTGTGGTAGTCTGATGAACATTGGTTTTAGTTTTAGCTCCTGTTTTCTTTTTGGTATCTCCAAAGGTTTCTTTTTTAGAGCTTTTCGATTTGGCACCGCTACCGGTTGTTTTCTTTTTTGATTTTTTACCTTTTTTACCCTTTTCGGTAGTCTCTTTTGGCTTCTCCGTTAAAAGTTCCACCACAGAAATAGGCGCCCCGTCTCCTCGTCGGACACCAAGTTTAACTACCCGGGCAAAACCGGATGTTCTTTCTGAAAATTGAGGTACAATTTCAGAAAACAATTTTTTGAAAACAACTTTATTTTTTACGGTTTTTGCGACTTGCCGTTTAGCGTGCAAAGTATCTTTTTTGGCGGTAGTAATTAAGCGGTCAACCAATGGTTTTAACGCTTTTGCTTTGGCATCGGTCGTTTTTATTACCCGATGGGTAAACAATGACATAGCCATATTAGCCAACATAGCTTCACGGTGTGAACGGGTACGTCCTAATTTTTTTACTTTATCTTGATGTCCCATTTTCTACTCACTTGGTGTTAACTTTTCTGAGGTTCCAGATATTTTGAAATATCCATCCCAAAAGACAGATCCATTTCATCTAAAATTGAGCTTATTTCATTCAATGACTTACGACCGAAATTCCGGTACTTAAGCATTTCACTTTCCGTTTTGGTGACTAAATCTTTAATCGTTTGTATGTTAGCCGCTCTAAGACAATTGGAAGAACGGACAGAAAGCTCCAGTTCATCGACACGCATATTCAAAAGATTACGTACCTTCACCACTTCTTCATCGACTTCAGGTTCTTCTTCCACCATGATTTCTTCATCAAGATGAATGAATAATTGCAGATGATCTTTCAATAGTTTTGCAGCATAACTCAAAGCATCCTCGGGAGTAATAGCTCCATCGGTGGTAATTTCCATAATCAAACGATCGTAATCTGTTTTCTGCCCCACACGGGTATTTTCGATATTGTAGGAAACTTTAACTACCGGAGAGAATAAAGCATCGATAAAAATAGTTCCCACGGGGGCATCGGGACGTTTGTTTTGTTCGGCAATATTGTAGCTGCGCCCGGAATCAATATCGATTTCCATTTCAAAATCGGTATCGTCAGTTAGTTCACAGATATGTAAATCGGGATTTAAAATTTCAATATCCGGATCACCTTCAAACATACCGGCGGTAAGCTTACCTTTGGTATTAGCTGTTAAACGAAGAGTTTTTATTTCATCGGCGAACATGCGAACGCGGATATTTTTTACATTCAAAACAATATTGGTTACATCTTCATAAATGCCCGGAATAGTTGAAAATTCATGCATACATCCTTTGATACGCATAGAAACAACAGCCGCTCCCTGAATAGAAGAGAGCAGAACCCGACGAAGGCTATTTCCAAGAGTAGTCCCATACCCTCTCTCGAGCGGTTCGACAATAAAACGAGAATAGTTTTCCGTAGCCGAAGACTGATCGTTGACCACCTCTTTCGGCATTGTTAATGGCTTCCATTTCATATTTATTTAATTCCTCCCAAGAGTATTACTTGGAATAAAGTTCTACCACTAATTGTTCGTTAGCCGTTAATGGAATTTCCGAACGTTTGGGAATTTCCAACAGCTCACCCTCCAAAGCGGCTTTATTTAACCTAAGCCACGGGAGTTCCTCACCGCGACCAACTTCTTTCAAGGCAGCATGAATCAATTCCAGATTTTTGGATTTTTCTTTAATCTTAATCACTTGTTTGGGCTTTACTTGAAAAGAAGGAATATCCACAATCCGATTATTTACGATTACATGACGATGTCTTACAAGCTGACGGGCGGATTTACGAGAAGGAGCAAAGCCTAATCTATAAACCATATTATCCAGTCTTGTTTCCAACATTTGTATTAAATTTTCACCCGTAATACCGGTTTTTTGGTCGGCTTTTTTGAAATAATTATGGAATTGATTCTCCATCAAGCCATAAGCACGACGTATTTTTTGTTTTTCACGTAACTGCAAACCATAAGCGGAAACTTTCCGACGTAAACGTTGACCGTGTTGTCCGGGTGCATATTTTCTTCTTTCCAGAGCACATTTATCGGTATAACACCGGGCACCCTTTAAAAAGAGTTTTTCTCCTTCACGGCGGCATAGTTTACAATTAGCCTCACAATATCGAGCCATTTAAACTCCTTATATTCACAACATATTTTTTCAACATAATATTTCTTTATACACTTATACACGCCGACGTTTTGGTGGACGACAACCGTTATGCGGGATGGGAGTAACATCTTTAATAACCGTTATCTCAAGGCCAGCCGCCGACAAAGAACGAATCGCCGCTTCACGGCCGGAGCCTGGTCCTTTTACCCAAACCTCGACTTTTCTTAATCCCATATCCATAGCTTCTTTTGCCGCTCCGCTGGCAGCCAATTGAGCAGCAAAAGGAGTTGATTTTTTAGAACCCTTAAAACCAACTTTACCGGCGGTTCCCCACGAAATAGCTTTTCCGGTGGTGTCGGCAATAGTTATTATGGTATTATTAAAACTGGCTTTAATATGAACAATACCGTTAGCTTCAACCTTACGTGATTTCTTTTTTCTTGTTTTCTTTTTTGGATCTGCCACTTAATCACCTCTACAAATGGAATTATTTTTTCCCGGTCGGTTTTCTTTTCAAACCGCCAATCTGACGTCGTGGTCCTTTGCGTGTGCGAGCATTAGTCTTAGAGCGTTGTCCACGAACAGGTAACCCTCTGCGATGACGTAAACCACGATAGGAACCGATATCAATTAAACGCTTAATATTCATTGAAATCTGTCCCCGAAGAGCACCCTCAACGGCATAATCATTCTCAATGACATTACGCAGTTTTGCCACATCTTCATCGGTCAGTTTATTTACGCGGGTATCTGGATTAACACCGGTTTTTTTCAATATTTGTTGAGCTCGATAAGGTCCGATACCAAAAATATATCTTAAACCGACCTCTATTCTTTTTTCCTTAGGTAAATCTACACCGGCAATACGAGCCAATGGTTTCTCCTTTATTTTAAATAAATGTTATCTTCTAACCTTGACGTTGCTTGTGACTGGGGTTTTTAGAACAGATAACCCTCAAAACGCCTCTGCGTTTAATTATTTTACAGTGTTCACAACGTTTTCTAATAGCTGACTTAACTTTCATAATAGTATCCGAATAAAATTATTTATATCTATAAGTTATACGTCCACGATTTAAATCATACGGCGACAGCTCCAAAGTAACTCTATCACCGGGTAATATTTTTATAAAGTGCATCCGCATCTTTCCTGAAATATGAGCTAAAACAATATGACCGTTATTTAGTTCCACTTTAAACATAGCATTGGGCAGTGTTTCCACTACCTTACCTTCCACTTGAATAGTTTCCTCTTTAGCCATAAGCTCCTTAAACAATTGACAAAATATCAGCTTCGTTTTCTGTAATCACCACGGTATGTTCAAAATGTGCCGACGGCAAACCATCAGCGGTAACGAAGGTCCATCCATCGGGCATTGCTTTTACTTCATAAGTGCCCATATTAATCATAGGTTCAATAGCAATGACCATACCAGACTTTAAAATTGGTCCTTCATCGCCAGTACCATAATTGGGTACTTGGGGGTCTTCATGCAATTTCCGCCCGATACCATGACCGACTAACTGACGCACGACACCATACCCCTGTTCTTCAGCTATCTTCTGAACAACAGCCGATATCTGCCCTAATTTATTACCATTTCTGGCTTTGTCAATACCAGCCATTAAACATTTTTGTGTAATTTCCATCAATTTGGCTTTTTCTTTCGAAATTTCACCAACAGCAAATGTCCGAGCAGAATCTCCATAAAAATCTTCATAAATTGAGCCAACATCAACAGAGACGATATCGCCTTCTTTAATCACTCGTTTTCCGGGAATTCCGTGAACAACTTCTTCATTTATAGAAATACACGCGGAAGCCGGATAGCCATGATAATTCTTAAAAGCGGGCAGAGCATCTTTGGAACGGATAAATTCTTCTACCATACGGTCAAGTTCCAATGTGGTCATCCCCGGTTTTATATTTTCTCCTGCCATAGCCAACGTTTCGGCAACAATTCTTCCTGCTTGGCGCATAATTTCTATTTCATCTTTAGTCTTTAAAGTGATCACGATAATTTAATTCAACCCATTCAACAAGTTTATCAATGCTTGAAATACTTCATCGGGACTCTGTTTGGCGTCTATTTCCGCCAAAATAGATTCTTTACGATAATAATCTTCAAGCGGTTTCGTCTGCTTTTTATAAACCTCGAGTCTGTTTCTCACGACATCTTCTTCGTCGTCAGGTCGTCGTTTTAACTCGGTATTGTCGAAATCACAATGTCCCTCTACTTTGGGCATTTTAGTCGGATAATTGTAACTGGCATTACATTTTGGACAATACCAGCGACCGGAAAGGCGTTTTACAATTTCATCATCATCAATATTAAATAAAATAACTTTATTTAATATTATTTTATTTTTAGCAAACATCTCTTTAAGTTTTTCAGCTTGATTGATAGTTCGCGGAAACCCATCAAGCATAAAGCCGTTGAGAATCTCACTATCGGTAATTTTATTCTCAATTAACCCTACGATTAACTCATCGGGAACCAGTTCACCTTTTTTCATATAACCTTCAGCTTGTTTCCCAAGTTCCGTACCATTTTTAACTGCCGCTCGAAGTAAATCACCGGTGGACAGATGAATCAAACTTCTTTCCTTGGCAAGTTTAATCGCTTGCGTTCCTTTACCGCTTCCCGGGGGACCTAAAAAGACCAAGTTCATCGCTACATTGACCTTCCACGAATTTTGCCTTTTTTCATAAAGCCATCATAATGACGCATAATCAAATGAGATTCAATCTGTTGCAATGTATCCAAAGCCACCCCGACAACAATCAAAAGGCCGGTGCCACCAAAAAAGAAATTAACGTTGGCTTTGGAAATTAACACCCAAGGTAATACGGCAATAGCGGCAAAAAAGAGGGCACCAGGCAAAGTTATGCGAGTAAGAATTTTTTCAATATAGTCAGCAGTGTTTTTCCCGGGCCTGATTCCGGGGATATACCCGCCATTACGGCGCATATTGTCAGCAATCTCCACCGGATTAAATACAATGGCCGTATAAAAATATCCGAAAAAGATAATAATTAAACTATATATAAGAGAATACCATAATCCTCCGGGGATTAAAGTATTGGAAACAAGATTTTGAATCCAATCGGTAGTGGGAAATAATTGCGCCACGGTAGAAGGTAAAAACATTATTTATTGAGCAAAGATAATAGGAATCACACCGGCGGAATTGACAGAAAGAGGAATAAAAGTGGTTGCGCCACCATATACCTTCCTCCCAACAACTTTTCGAGGATATTGAACCGGCACTTTGCGCTGGGCTCTGGTGACCAAAATAACAGCGGCGATAACAGCAATCATCATGGCTACCATACCAATCTCTAAAACAAAAGAGCGACTGCCATAAAGAACCATCTGAGTTTCCTCAATAACAGCATCAGGAAAACGAGCAATGATACCTATAAAAATTATCAAGGAAATACCGTTACCAATTCCTCTTTCGGTAATCTGTTCACCAAGCCACATGATAAAAATACAACCGGCTGTGAAAGTCAAAATAGTAAGTGGTATAAATGCCGCTGTGTTCATATGAACCGCAGAGACACCGTTGAGATTGATAGTTGTCAAGAAACCGGCTGTTCCCCACGCTTGCAAAGCGGCGATAAGAACCGTTAAATAACGAGTATACTGGGTAATCTTACGCCTTCCTTCTTCGCCTTCACGCTGCAGCCTTTGTAAATAAGGAACCACCGCACCCAACAATTGTAACATAATTGAGGCAGAAATGTAAGGCATAATACCCAAAGCAAAAATGGTAGCTTTGGCAAAAGCACCACCGGAAAAAAGGTCGATAAGACCAAAGATTGAATTGGAAGACAAAGCCGCCGTCAAGATACTACCATCCACCCCGGGAGTGGGAATATGTCCCCCTATTCGATAAACGACCAATAGAGCTAAAGTAAATAAAATCTTTTTCCTCAGCTCTTCAATTTTGAAAATTGATTTAAAAGACTCTATCACTTAACCACCTCGGTTTTTCCTCCAGCAGCTTCAATTTTCTCCTTTGCGGACTTTGAGAAAGCTTGAGCTTTTACCATATAAGCTTTATCGACATTTCCCATACCAAGGACTTTAACGGGGATATCAAGTTTTTTAATAAGACCGACATCTTTCAAAATTTTACCGTCAATTTCATCTGTCTGACATTTGGCAAAAGCGGCTAGATTAACCAGTTGAAACTCTTTTTTAAATATATTGGTAAAACCACGTTTGGGAACTCGGCGACTCAAAGGCATCTGTCCACCTTCATGACCTCTTTTGCGTTTAAAACCACTTCGCGACCTGGCACCTTTATGACCACGACCGGAAGTTTTACCCCAACCACTACCGGTTCCACGTCCCAGTCTTTTACGTTTTTTCTTTGAGCCATCAGAAGGCTTCAGTGTATGAAGTTCCATATCTATAACCTCAATAATTTTTATTCAACCTCTTCCACAGCAATCAAATGCTTCACAGCATCAATCATCCCGCGAATCTGAGGAGTATCGTTATGAACCACACTTTTCCGTATTATACCCAAACCCAAAGCTTTAATAGTGCGTTTTTGAGGTTCTTTACGGTTAATAGTACTTTTTATCTGTGTTATTTTAATTTTTCCCATTTTTTCACCTGTATCAACAAAAAAGATATCTTACCCTTCCTCGCGAAATTTCACTTCCTGTTCTGGAGTTTGAAGCTCTAAAAGCCCATTTAAAGTAGCTTTAACAACATTATTAGGATTTCTACTTCCCAAAACCTTGGTCAGGACATCCTGCACTCCCACAGATTCCAAAATAGTACGAACTGCCCCGCCGGCAATAACACCGGTACCGGGAGAAGCGGGACGCATCACCACAGTTGTCGCGCCAAATTGTCCGTTAATTCGATGAGGAATCGTACCACTAACCAAATTAATCTGATTCATATCTTTTTTAGCACTTTCACTGGCTTTACGAATAGCATCGGAAACTTCCGGCGCTTTACCGTATCCGACACCAATTTTTCCTCTTTTATTGCCGACAGCCACCAAAGCCGTAAAACTAAAACGACGACCACCTTTGACAACTTTGGCAACACGATTTACATGAATTACATGCTCTTCAAATTCAACATTTTCAACATCAAATCTTGCCACCTAAACCTCTTCTATATCCAAAAGTAACATATTTTTCAAAACTAAAATTTAAGACCACCTTCACGAGCTCCATCAGCGACAGCTTTTACACGACCGTGATAACGAGACTTGTTGCGATCAAACACCACTTTCGTGATTCCTTCTTCTTTAGCTAATTCAGCTAGCACCAAACCCACTTGATGAGCTTTTTGTGTTTTATTCATATTCTTTTTCAGAGAATCTTTGATAGCTTTTGAATTCGTAGCTACCGCTAATAATGTTACTCCCTTAACATCATCGATAATTTGAGCGAAAACATTATTGAGCGACTTAGCAACGGTCAGGCGAGGACATTCCGGAGTGCCAAAAATTTTACCCCGTATTCTTTTCTGACGTCGTTGAGCTCTTTTTGCTTTGACAATACTTTTATCAGCCATTATTCACACACCATTATTACAAATTAACCAGCGGTTTTACCCGCTTTTGTCCGTACATATTCACCAACATATCTGACACCCTTACCCTTGTAAGGTTCCGGCTTACGAAAAGACCTAATTTTGGCAGCAACCTGACCTACCAATTCTTTATCAATACCGGTTACAATAATTTTATTTTCTTTAGGAAGCACCTCAATTTTAACATCGTCCGGAGGGGATAACACAATAGGATGCGAATACCCCAAATACATAATAAGATTTTTCCCTTTCACCTCTGCCCGATACCCGACACCAATCATCTCCAGTTTTTTGGTATAACCTTCCGTAACTCCTATCACCATATTGTACAAAAGAGCGCGAGTTAAACCATGTAAAGCTCGATACTTTTTGATGTCGGAAGAACGGCTTACGATAATCTGCTTATCTTCGACAACAACACCAATCTCGGGCTTTTTCTCAAACGAAAGAGTGCCTTTGGGTCCCGTTACGGTTACCAAATTATTTTTGATTTCCACTTTAGTTTTATCGGGGATTAAAATCGGTTGTTTACCTACACGTGACATACTATAATCCTTTCCTTACCAAAGCCGGCAAAGTAATTCTCCGCCAATACCCTTTTTAGCAGCTTCAAAATTAGTCATAACGCCTTGTGAGGTAGAGATAATCATCAAACCCCGCATATGATGAGTGGTGGTGCCAACTTTTTTGGCGTCATAATACTTACGCAAACCAGGGCGGGAAATACGTTGTAAACCTTTAAAAACCGTTTTGTCATCCCGGTTATATCGAAGATAGACCCGTAAGATACCCTGCTTGTTATCAGGCAATTCAATCATATCATTGACGTACTTATGTTCCATCAAAATACGGATAATTTCCCGTTTGACGTTGGAAGCCGGGACATCAACGGCATTTTTCTTTGCTTTGGAGGCGTTCCTCAACCTCGTCAACAAATCAGCAATAGGGTCAGTCATACTCATTATTTTTTATAACTCCAAAACTTTCATATTTACCAACTGGCTTTTACTACACCGGGAATTTCACCGGACAAAGCCATTTCTCTAAAACAAATACGGCACAATCCAAAACGGCGGATATAGGCTCTGGGGCGACCACAGCGCCGACAACGATTGTATTCACGCACCTTATATTTCGGTTTACGTTTTTGTTTTTCAACAAGACACTTCTTAGCCATAGGTCTCCTACTTGCGGAAAGGCATGCCGAACTCCGTTAGCAACTGACGAGCTTCCTCATCATTTTTAGCGGTAGTTACTACGGTTATATTCATGCCACGAATTTTATCAACTTTATCATAATCTATTTCCGGGAATATAAGTTGCTCTTTTAAACCCAGATTGTAATTTCCTCGTCCATCAAAAGATTTGGGATTTATTCCTCGAAAATCACGAATACGAGGGATAGATACATTAATCAAGCGATCCAAAAACTCATACATCGCTTCCCGTCTCAAGGTAACGGCACAACCGATGGGCATTCCTTGACGCAGCTTAAAATTGGAGATTGACTTCTTAGCACGGGTAATAAAAGGTTTCCTTCCCGTTATAAGAGTTAAATCGTTAACAGCGGCATCAAGGAGCTTTTGGTTCTGAATAGATTCTCCCACACCAATATTTACAATAATTTTAGTTATTTTGGGAACTTCCATAACCGAAGTGTAATGATTTTCTTTCATCAGTTTCGGTTGAATTTCCTTTAAATATTTATCTTTCAATCTCGCCATAACACTCGATCCTTAAATCTGTTCTCCTGTTTTTCGGCAAATCCTAACTCTGATCGCTTTGGTGCCTTCATGAATAATTTTGGTAGATACTTTCGTCGGTCCTGAAAGAGTAGAGCTATAAAGAGCAATATTACTGATATGGACAGGAGATTCCATCGTAATCACACCGCCTTGAGGGTTTTTTTCAGATGGTTTTTGATGACGTTTTCTCATATTAATACCCTGTATTATTACTGTCGATTTTTTAGTATCCACGAATAATACTTTTCCGGTTTTCCCTTTATACTGCCCGGTACGAACGTAAACGATATCACCTTTTCTAACTCTCATTTTAATCATTCCCTCCTACAACACCTCAGGTGCCAGGGATACAATTTTCATAAATTGTTTTTCTCTTAACTCGCGGGCAACAGGACCGAAGATACGAGTGCCACGAGGTTCCCTTTGTTCATTAATAATAACAGCGGCATTATCGGAAAAACGTATGACGGAACCATCTTTACGCTGTAAACCGGATTTGGTTCTTACCACCACCGCTTTACAAACTTCCGATTTTTTCACGGTACCACCCGGAATAGCTTCCTTTACCGTCACGACAATTATATCACCCACACTGGCATATTTCTTACGACTACCAAGGATGCGAAAGCACATAACCTTTTTAGCGCCCGAGTTGTCCGCTACCGATAGTTCAGTATATTCTTGAATCACCTTCTAAATTCTCCTCAAGAGGCTACTTGATTCTTTCCACAATTTCTACCAACCGCCATCGTTTTTTCTTTGAAAGAGGTCTCGTCTCCATCACGCGAACGACATCACCAACCTTGGCTTCATTCTTTTCATCATGAGCATAAAGCTTGGAGAAAGTACGAAATATCTTTTCATATAAAGGATGGCGCATTTTCCGATCGATACGCACCACAATACTTTTATCCATTTTATCAGAAACAACCGTTCCCACACGAACTTTCTTTAAATTTCTTTTTCTTTCTTCTACCATTCTATAACTCCACTATACCTTATTATCTTCATTTTTGCTTTTATTGTCGGTACCAGACAAAATGGAAGTGCTGCTTTCCGCTAATTTTCTTAGCCCCAACTCGTCCTCGTGCAAAATTGTCAGAATTTTAGATATCTCTCGACGAATTTGTCTTAAACGTAAAGGATTGTCAAGGGCTTTAAGAGATCTTCTCATATTCAGATTAAACTGTTCGTCCAACAAGTCATGTTTTTTCTGAAGAAGTTCATCGCGGGTCATTTCTCTCAATGTTTGAACCTTTAACACAATTAAACCCCTCCCGTATCAGAACGAGTAACGAACTTCGTTCTCATGGGCAATTTATTAGCCGCCAACCGCAGAGCTTCCCGAGCCATGTTCTCGGCAACGCCTTCAATCTCAAACAGAACACGACCGGGTTTAATAACCGCCACCCAATATTCGGGAGCACCTTTACCTTTACCCATTCTTGTTTCTGCTGGTTTTTTGGTTACCGGTTTATCGGGGAATATACGAATCCATATTTTACCACCACGCTTAATATAACGAGTCATAGCCACACGCGCGGCTTCAATCTGCCTGTTAGTCAACCAGCATGGTTCTAAAGATTTAAGACCAAACTCACCGAAACTAACTGCTACCCCGCCTTTTGCTTTACCTCGCATGCGACCCCGCTGAGCTTTTCTAAATTTGGTCTTTTTAGGCATTAACATCTATTTTATCTCCCAATCCTCAACATTATGCCTCTGATTTACCAGAGGAGCCTGATGAATCAGATTTTGTATTATTCTGTTTACCCAAAGCTTTTTCTTTAGGTTGTTTTGTTGCTTTGGCTTGCGGTTGTTGTTTCTTCTCAGGCTTACCTTGAAAATTTTGTTTTTTCGCTCCATCGTTAGCCTTCGAAGCTCTTTGGACATTTTCTGTCCTGGTATTTCTATCGGGACGGCGACCTCTCGGAGGAGTTGCCTTCTCGTCTTTTCCTCTATAGTCTTTTTTCCGACGAATCCGTCCCCGCGGACGTTTATTTCTTCTTTCATCTGCCTGACCGCGTCTTGACCGGGAAGGAACCACATCCTGTGCCGCGTCCTGACGATCTTTAGCACTTTCGTAAAAGTTGCCGGTTTCTAAAATTTCACCACGACAAATCCATACTTTGACACCAATACAACCATAAGTAGTATGAGCGGTTGAAGTTGCATAATCAATATCAGCACGAAGGGTATGAAGGGGAATTCTTCCTTCTTTATACTTTTCTTCACGTGCAATTTCAGCACCGCCCAAACGTCCGGAACATTGAACCTTGATACCGACAGCACCCATTTTCATAGTAGCTGCGATAGATTTTTTCATTGCTCGACGAAAAGAAACCCTACCAACCAATTGCCGCGCTATTGAGTCAGCAACCAACTGAGCATCAAGCTCCGGTTTTCTAACTTCCACAATATTCAGAAGGATATCATTTTTGGTAAGGAGTTGTAATTCGCCACGCAGTTTATCAACTTCCGCTCCTTTACGACCGATAACAATACCGGGACGCGAAGTATGCACATCAACAGTAACTTTTTTGGGGGCTCGTGATATTATCACCTTTGCAATACCAGCGTTATCAAGACGTTTATTTATATAACGTTTAATAAGCATATCTTCATGAACAAGATCAGAGAATTTTTTGTTGGATGCATACCAACGGCTATTCCATGACTTGATTATACCTAATCGAAAACCTATCGGGTTTGTTTTTTGCCCCAAAACAAGCTCCTTAAAATAAACAAATTAATCTTCTTTCTTTTCATCTGTATCATTTTTTGTATCGTTAATGTTTTTAGTTTCCGCACTCTTTTCCTTTACCGCTATTTTCTTATTATCTTTTTTATCATTGACCTCAACACTTTCCGCCTCAACACTTTCTTTTTTAGCGGTCTTTCTTTTGGATTTCTTTTTATCGGGCGCACTTTCCATCTCACCCTCAAGTTCGATAGTCAAATGGCAATAACGTTTACGATAACGGTAAACTCGCCCCATAGAGCGATAACGAATTCGCTTGGCCGTTGGAGCAGCATCAACAAAAACATCTTTAACCATCAAATCTTCAGGCTTCAAGTGTTCCGTACCTTCAACAGAAAGAGCATTGGCCGCCGCTGATTTTAGAGTTTTGGCAAGGTGATGAGCGGCAATTCTGGGCGTGAAATTAAGAATCCCCAATGCTTTCTCCACCGGCAATCCCTTAATAGAATCAGCCACAAAACGCATTTTACGCGGCGGAATGCTAATGAATCTAAGTCGGGCGGATGATTTTACCAGCATTGTCAACTAACTCCTTTCAAAGAAGAAGAGCGTTCGGCAAGCTTCCCTCCGTGTCCGCGGAAGGTTCTGGTGGGAGCAAACTCTCCTAATTTGTGACCAACCATATTTTCCGTAACATAAATAGGCACGAATTTATTACCAGTATGCACAGCAAAGGTATGACCGATAAATTCCGGTAAAACCGTTGATCGACGCGACCAGGTTTTGATAACTTTTTTCTCGCCACTATCGTTAAGTACTTGAACTTTCTTTAAAAGGCTTTCATCGACAAAAGGTCCTTTTTTCAAAGATCGAGGCATTTATAATTCTCCGTACCTAAATTTTTACTCGCCGATCTTGTACAAGATGATCGGACGATTTACGTTTACTTCTTGTTTTATAACCTTTAGTGGGCTTTCCCCACGGAGTGCAGGGATGCCTACCACCGGAACTTCTTCCTTCACCGCCACCCATAGGATGATCGATAGGATTCATAGCCACCCCACGAACGGAAGGACGTCTTCCCCGCCAACGGGAAGCTCCCGCTTTACCCCAGACAAGGTTCTTATGATCCAAATTCGACACCTGCCCAATGGTAGCGTAACAATTTTCAGGCACCGTACGAACCTCGCCTGACGGCATTTTTAAAATGGCTTTCCCACCTTCTTTAGCTACCAATTGACAGAAAGAACCCGCCGCACGTGCCATTTGACCACCTTTGCCGGGGCGAATTTCAATATTATGAACAATAGTACCCAAAAGCATTTTCCCCAAAGGCATAGCATTTCCCACTTTATTTTCAACGGTCTCACCGGACATAAGCATATCATCAACTTTCAATTCGTTGGGAGCGAGAATATACCGTTTTTCACCGTCAACATAATGTAATAGAGCAATACGCGCCGAACGGTTGGGATCGTATTCTATTGAAGCTACGCGAGCGGGAATGTTATATTTATTTCGCCTGAAATCAACAAGACGATACTTTCTCTTATGACCTCCCCCACGACAAAAAGCAGTAACACGTCCCTTATTATTACGCCCGCCACTCTTTTTCAAGGGCCTTAAAAGAGATTTCTCGGGGATAACCGACGTAATCTCTTCAAATGTTGAAACAGAACGGAAACGAAACGATGGTGTTGTTGGGCGATATTTCTTTACGGCCATAATTTATTCCAATCTTTACCTATATATTCTCAAACATAGAGATTATCTCACCCTTTTTCAGCCTTACTATAGCTTTTTTTCGGGTAGGAGTTTTTCCTTCATTCTGACCCATGCGACGGGTTTTCCCGGGCATAACCATGGTTCTCACGGTTTCGACTTTTACCTTGAAAAGACTTTCCACGGCTTGTTTAATAACATGCTTATTAGCTTTTTTATCTACTTCAAAAACATATTCGTTATTAAGCTGCCGCAATAAAGTCGAACGTTCCGTATTTTTATGCAACTTTATTATTTGGCGAGGATCTCTGCTCATCCAAACACCTCATGAACTTTCTCCAAACCAGCCTTGGTTATCAAGATATAATCGGCATTTAACAAATCATATCCATTCGCTAAGACCGCTCGCGCATATCTCACCTTTTTCAAATTACGACATGAAAGAATAAAATATTCATTACGTCCCTCATCGAGTATCAGACACTTTTTATTATCCACATCAAGTTTGGCAAGAATACCTAAAATAGCTTTGGTTTTGATTTCGTTTAATTTTATTTCATCCAAGATTTTTATACTATCCGATTTCGCCTTAGCAGAAAATACCGAACGAATAGCCAGTCTCTTCATTTTTTTAGGCATATCATTACCATACAATTTCGGCTTCGGGCCAAACACCGTACCACCACCCGGCCAGAGAGGAGAACGAATAGTCCCGGCGCGCGCTCTTCCGGTACCTTTTTGACGCCATGGTTTTCTTCCACCACCTCGAACCTCACTACGCTCTTTAGTCTTAGCATTACCCTGTCTCTGGCGAGCAAGGTAATTGGTAATATATTGATGAACCAGCGCTTCATTCGGCTCAACGCCAAAAACAGCATCCTTCAATTCCACTTTTCCAACTTCGGCGCCTTCTTGATTATATACTTTTACTTCCATCTTACTTATATTTCCCTAATTAACCTCGATTCGTAGAACGAACTTTAAGTAACGATCCACGAAAACCAGGAACTGAACCTTTAACTAATAATAAATTTTCATCTTCTATAATTTTAACAACTTCAAGGTTCAAAACAGTAACCTTATCTTTCCCCATTCTTCCAGCCATTCGCACCCCTTTAAAGACGCGCGAAGGATAAGACGACTGCCCGATTGAACCGGGAGCACGCCAACGGTCTGATTGTCCATGGGTTTTGTTGGCTCCGGAGAAATTATGACGTTTCATAGTACCGGCAAAACCAAGACCGCGCGAAATACCGGTGACATCAACCCGTTCACCGACATTGAAAATTCCCACCTTAATTTCTTTACCAACCTCTATTTCTTCATCGTCGAAACGGATTTCCCGAAGATACCTTGTTGGCTCTACTTTGGCTTTGGCAAAATGACCCGTCATAGGTTTATTTATCAATTTTTTGCGCCTGCCACCAAAACCAACCTGATAGGTATGACTGTCACTTTGTCCTTTTTCTTTTTTTGCCACCACAGGACAAGGTCCGGCTTCGATTATCGTAACTGAAACGGCTTCACCGCTATCCAAAAAGATGCGTGTCATTCCCAATTTTTTTCCTAAAATTTCTTTCATCATTAAAAGCCCTATCAGGTTTTTATCTCCACATCAACTCCCGCCGGTAAGTCCAGCTTCATCAGGGCATCAACCGTCTGCGGAGTCGATTCGTAAATATCTATTAAACGTTTATGGATACGAGTTTCAAATTGTTCTCTCGACTTTTTGTCAACGTGCGGAGAACGCAGTACCGTATAAACAGTCCTTTTTGTCGGCAGAGGTATGGGACCAACGATTTTTGCGCCGGTACGTAATACCGTGCGTGCAATCTCTTTGGTCGACTTATCCAAGGCATAATGGTCGTAAGCCTTCAACCGTATTCTTATTTTCTGAACATCCATCATCAACACACTTTCTTATTCAACGACTTCCGAGATGACGCCGGCACCAACCGTGCGACCACCTTCACGTATCGCAAAGCGAAGCTCTTTCTCCATCGCTATCGATGTTATCAATTCCACATCTATCGTTACAT
>Ga0114931_10002617_pt1 | contig 22836 bp, 21 predicted proteins | sample 2SBtaG_FD_89579 | JGI IMG/M metagenome (GOLD analysis project Ga0114931, IMG submission 89579) | Deep subsurface microbial communities from Kolumbo volcano to uncover new lineages of life (NeLLi) - 2SBTROV14_V59a metaG | ecosystem: Environmental > Aquatic > Marine > Volcanic | place: Kolumbo... | reverse complement strand
TGAAGGGCCACCGGCGGCCTTGGCGGTCGGCAAGCGATCTGGATGTTTCGGAGTTTGAGCGGAGTGTCGCGATGAAAAAGGCTGACATAAAGGTCTATAAAGAGCGTTTGCTGGCGCTGCGTGCTCGCCTGCGAGGCGACTTCAGCCAAATGGCGGACCACGCCCTGAATGGCAATCGGGCGACCGTCAACGGCGACGCTTCGAGTATGCCCATCCACATGGCGGACCTTGGCAGCGACGCCTTCGAGCAAGAGTTCACGCTGAGCTTGATGGAAAACGAAGGCGATACGCTGGCCAAAATCGAACGCGCCTTGGAGCGGGTCGAAGACGGGGTCTTCGGCAAGTGCGACGAGTGTGGAGGCGTGATTCCTAAGAAACGACTGAATGCCATTCCGTATACCGCCTACTGCATCAAATGTGCTGAAAAGCTGGAACAAGGATGAACCAATCGGGCTGAAAGGCCGCTGCCATGACGGCCGTACCGAAAAGTCGGTACCTTCTGTTCTTCGCGATTGTCGCGGTCGGCTTCGCGGCTGATCTTGCCACGAAGTCCTGGGCCTTTCGCGAGCTGTCCATGCCGGGGCCCGGCGCGGGGATCATCTGGATTCTCAATGGCGTTCTTTCGCTCGAGACGAGCCTCAACGAAGGCGCTCTGTTCGGCATCGGTCAGGGGGGCAGCCACTTGTTCGCGGCGCTCTCGGTGATTGCCGCCTGTGGCATCATCATCTGGCTGTTTTGGGCCGGCGCGGCCGCCGACCGATGGCTGACTGTCGCCCTGGCTTCGGTTACGGCGGGAATCGCTGGAAATCTATATGACCGCCTCGGAATGCCCGCGCTCAAGTGGACGTTTCCCCCGCAGCGTGTTGGTCAGCCGGTCTATGCGGTACGGGACTGGATCCACTTCCAAATCAACGGCGTCATCGATTGGCCGATCTTCAACATTGCCGATAGCCTGCTGGTCTGTGGCGCCGCGCTGCTGGCGATTCATGCCTTGTGGCTCGAAACCCGTGAGCCCTCTAAAGTAGAACCGGAACAGGCCAAGCAGCAAGCCAAACCGCTCTGACGGCACGCCTGACGCTCGATGCGGCTTGCTTTGTCGACCTTCTCAATCGTAATCGTGCTCTCTTGCTTTTGGCCGCTCTGCTTATGGTATGCGTGAGCGTTGGAACGCCGAATGGGATAAATGCTAGTTTGTCCATGGTTTGACAGCATCGGTGTTTGCAAGGCAGAATGCTGATGAGACATGTCGCTTTGCTGATTGGTCGCTTCGGGCCAGGGGGGGTTGGTCCTTGCGTCGTGTCGGTGCTTCGCGGGGATTGGAGTGGTCGCTTCGGCGGCTATTTCGCCTTGCAGTCGGCTAGGTGGGCGGTTTGTCTCCCGTGTGTATGTTGATTGCGGGGTGGGGAAGTGGGCACGCCGCCACCGGCGAATCTTATGCTGTGATTCGTCGCGAGCGGTTTTGTCAATTAGCATACGTTGGCCAGGGATCACGGCTTTCGATGCGCGGCCCAACACGCTCCGCACATCGTCAGGGAAGCGCAAAACGCATGAAAATATCGCGCACGGTTTCGTATGCGATTCAAGCGACGATTCAATTGGCACGTGCCGGTGGAGACGCACCCACGCCTTGCAGCCGCCTGGCGGCCGAAGGCGAGATGCCGGAGCGGTTTCTGCTGCAAATTCTTCGCAATCTGGTAAGGCACGGAATTCTCGAGTCAACCCGTGGAGTCGACGGCGGCTACCGGCTTGTCCGCAATGCCGATAGCATCTCGCTGCTGGAAATCATCGAAGCGATCGATGGTCCGCTCAAGCCGGGGCTTGCCCCACGGCGCGGTCTGCCGGAAGATGTCGAACAGAATCTGATTCGCTCGCTCGAATCCGTCACGGCACTGTGTCGCCGGGAACTCGAAGCGATCAAGATTTCGAGCCTGATGATGTCCCGCGACGAAGTCGATGCGGCCGAAAGGGCCTCGTCGCAACCTTGAGCCCAGCCATCAGTCGTGTGCGCGGGAAACGCCACCTTGCCCACAAGCGGGCAACGACGCACACCCAACCGGCTGAAGCACGACCGGCGACGTTCTCGGACTCGCCAGGACGCCGCAACTCGGCGGCGGATGGTTGGCGTTGGTTTTCGAATTTCACATTTCTTTCTTCCCCACGAACCACGGGTGAAGGGGGAGGGCATGGGCGGAATTAAAATCAGAATTTCAGAACCAACGCTTACTGCTTGCGTAGGAACCTCATGGCCAATGTGCCTGCGGCACGTCATGTGCGGTCCTTAGAATTTGGCAATCGAAGCATTGAACGCCGGGTGGTTTCCGGGAAGGTAAATCATTCCCCCGGAAGGCCGACGATCGCGGTGAATTGCGCGGGAGCCAGGGAGAGTCCTTTTCATGAAACTATCACGAACGTTTACCTATGCGGTCCAGGCGGTGCGGGAGCTTTGTGCGGCACCGGTGGATCAAACGGTCACCTGCAAGCAGCTTGCAAAACGGGGCGGCATGCCGGAAAGGTTTCTGTTGCAGATCCTTCGCAGCTTGGTAACCGGAGGTCTTCTGCAATCGAACCGCGGGGTTCACGGAGGCTATCGGCTCAATCGCAAACCGGGTGAGATCTCGATGCTCGATGTGCTGGAAGCGGTCGAGGGTCCGGTGGGGTTTGACTCACCTCAACCGCTGAGCAACGGTGAAGAACTGACAGAATTATCAGGCCTGCTCGGCGAGGCCAGAAGTCGCATCCGCCACAGTCTGTCCGAGATCAAGATCTGTCGAGGCGGCCAAGAGGATGAGGGCGAAGATGATTCGCCGCGCGAGCAATATGCCGTGGCGGGCTGAGAATGCGGGCTGCGGTCAAAGCGGGTGGTCGCCCTCTTGGGTGCCACCGTGCTCTTCGGTTTCCATTTGGACGCGGTCGAGAAGGGTTTCGACGCGGCTTACCGCTTCGTTGAGCGAGCGGACCGCCATTTGGAAGTTGGTGTGCGTCGAGACGTCGGCTTGCAGCCGCTCGAAATCGGCGGCTGCCCGTCGCAGCTTGCCAAGCTTTTTGCGTGCCACGCGAAGATAGGCCGTGGCGTCGCGGTGCTGCCAGGCCGGGCCCAACGCCAGCATCGCGTCGTACAAGGCCCGGGGAACGGCCAACAGCTCGTCGTCGTCTTGCGCCTCGTCGCAGTGTTTGAGGAAATGACGCACCATCCACACATGGCTCAGCGTGGCGTCGATGCGCCGCATGGCCTCGTCGGGCGTCACGACGCGGAGTCTCCTCCCGTGGCGGCTTGCGTGGCCGCTTCGACGGGCGATGAAACGGCTTGCGGAGGATGGTTGCCGTGCGCGCCAGCCGGTGCGGGAGCTTTGGGGGCGAAGAACAGCACCATGAACGCGCCCATGGAAACCAGGATCAGTCCGGTCAAAAACATCGGGGATTGGCCGATCTGCCGATAGCTTCCGGCCATCAGCACCGACAGCAGGGCGCTAACCACCGGTGCTCCGCCAAAGATCAGCGGCATGACCCACACCGGGCGGCCCCCCACTCTGAAGGCCAGGATAATTCCCAGCGCGCCGACGGCCCCGGCGATGCCGGCGGCGAAGCTCCAAAGAACGCCACGCACGCTCCACTGCCCCGACTCGCCGACCGATTACAACACAAACACGGGAACGATCACGCCCACGACGAAATAGGCCAAGCCGACCATCAGCAGCGGCCGCATCCGGCTATGCTCCATGGCCTCTTGCCCACGATGCAGCACCGGGCCGTACATTCCCCAGCAAATGATGGTCAAGACAATGAACGGAACGGCGGAAATCCACTTCATCGGTCATGCTCTCCCGGCCAGTAAGCCAACGTATGTATCTTGCAGAGCCGTAATCTAGCAGAATCGTATTGTCCCTGCACCACGCGTCCGCCGCGGCAGGGACTGCCGAGATGGTCTGATCAGCAAAAAAGGCACGCATTTATTCGCCGCGGAGTGCCGAAAGCAGCGGGGCCCGCAACATGGTCCGCACGGCCCACGCGCCGACGACCATCCCCACGAGAAGCACCGCCGCCAGCATGGCGACGAGCGACTGCCAGGGGATCGAGGCTCCTCCGGTGAACCAGTGGGGCCCCACGGCGACCAGCGCGGCAAAAATCCCGATGGCCAACCCCCCGGTGAGCAGGACGCCGTTTTCCAGCATGACCAGTTCGCCCAGCCGGCGACGGCGGAAGCCGGTCGCGCGGAGCAAGGCCAACTCGCCGCGCCGCTCGAACACATTGCGAAGCTCCACGGTCGCCAGACCGAACGTGCCCAGCAACAGCCCCAATCCGCCCAGGCTCTGAAAAGTCGACAGATACGTATTCTGCACGGCGAAAAAACTGGCCAATCGCGCGGTGGTCCGCACGACGTCGAAACCCGTGTCACCGAGCGACGTTTCGAGCACCCCGGACACCGCCGCGGCCGTTGCCGGCGGGGCGTCGATCAGAAAAAATCGGTAACCGCTCAGCTCGGGGAAAAGCCGCTCGAACCACGTTTCGCTGATCAGCAACTGACCTTGAAAGATGCTGTTTGCCAGCAGCCCGACGATTTCGAGCGTGATTTTTCCACCGTGTCCATCCGCTAGCTCGTAGCGCGAGCCGACGCCTTGCCACAGGTGCAGGCTATACATGGCCGTGTTCAGATCGAGCACCACGGGCACCACCGGGCGATGATCGTCGGTACGGCCAAGATCCCGCTCGAGCAGCAACCAGGGGTTGCGGCGCTGCGGGTTGTCCGCCGCCGCGGAATCGGCCCACTCAAAGCCCCCCTGTTGAATCACGGCCGCCGAAACGCCGAGCACTTGAGGTTGCCTGGGCTGGTAAAGGTTCAGACAGCTCGCGTCGTCGCCGGGTCGAACGCGCAGCGGGGCGATGTGCACATCGCGAAGCCGCCTGATTTCGTCGGCCGACATGCCCAGTTCGGCCAGCGACCGGCTCTGGTTAAGATCGTGGTAGATCGGCACCGCCGATTCGGCCAACAGCGAATAGCCCCCGGTTCCGGTATCGCGCCGCGTGGAGCTTTCCGGCGGTTCGAGGCGAAAGGCGCTGATGGCGACGATCAAGAAGCTGGCCGCCGCGACCAGACCGATGGTCAGCGAGCTACGGCCGGGATTTCGCGCGGCGTTTCGCAGGGCCAACCGCCACAGCGCGCCACGGCGCACCGCCGCGATCGATGCGGTGGACGCCGCGCTGAATCTCGCCCAAACGAGTGCCAGCATGCCGCAGAGCACCAGCGCGCCGGAACCGAAAAAGGCGCCGGCCTGCGCTTCGCCGCCAAGTCGCGGGGCCACCGCGGCCAAGGCGATTGCCGCGGCGATCGCGCCCCAGCCCAGCCAGGCGGCCAAGCGGCGCTGGCGATGCACGGGCCAGCGGTCGTCCGTCACACGGCCGGCAAGCAGATTGCGCACCGATGAGCCGCCCGCCCGCCAAAGCGACCAAACCATCGCAGCCAGCGAGACGACGACGCCCGCGACGTAGCCGACAAGCATGGTCACCGGGTTCACATAGAGCCGCAGAAACGGCGTCGTGATGGCTTCGAGCCACCAGGTGCTTAGCCCGGCCAGCATGATCCAGCCATAGAAGACGCCGGCCCCCACGCCAACCACGGAGCCAAGGGCGGCCACCGCCAATCCCTCGCGCGAAAGCAGCCCGCGGATCTGACGCCGCCGCAGGCCGACCGCCGTGAGAATGCCGATCTCGCCGGAGCGTTGTTCGATCGACAGGCGAAACAACAGTACGATCAGCATCAGTGCCGAGGCGATGATGAAGAAACTGAATCCGAGGAACAGGCCGTCGAACGAAGTTGTGCCCGACGAGGCTGCCAGTGCGAGGCGTTTGACCGGGCGAAACACAAACCCCAGCGAGGCCGGATTCAAGTTGCGTTTCAATCGGTCGCGAAGTGCCGCGACCGCCGCGTCGCCCGGCGTGTCGGGCACGATTTGAATCGAGGTCGCGTCGCCAAAGCGACTGTTCCATAAGGCCGCCCCGCGCGCCAGCGAGACAAAGGCCTTCGGCGTGGCCCCGTACTGATCCCAGTAAGCCTCGTCACGGTCGGTGATCCGTGTGCCGTCGAAGGGGAACGGTGGATCCCAATCAGCCATCGACAATTGGTCGGTCACGCCGCGCATCTCGGGCGTAAGCTCTCGATCGGCCGCCGCGCCACGGATCGCCGCGACGGCCTTCAGGCGAAAGCTTGCCGTGGACTCGATGATCTCGCCGTGCGTGCTTTGCGGCTCGAAATAGGTTATCTCGATCGTCGCTCCCGGCCGGACCTCGAGCGCGTCGGCGGCCCACTGGTTCAGGATGATTTCATCGTCGGCCAACGGACCGATGGCCTTGCCTGCCGGCGTGCGTAGCGGGCCCCATGGCGGCTCGACCGCGAAGTCGGCCGCCGTGATGGTCGAATAAGGAATCTCGCGCCCGCCCGAGGCGATGGTGTTGGCCAGATAGGTGAACACGACTCGGTGGCGAAGGCCCGCAAACGCCCGCAGCGCCGCCTGCTCGACCCGCGGTTCAAGCAGCATGCGCTCGGCGGTGAGTTGGACCTCGCCGTGGTCGGTCGGCTTGAGCGACAACCCGTAGTCATCGAGCGTCGGTCGCAGGAGGGTTTGCAGCGCCGCGGCGCTCCGCGGCGCGGTGGCGTCAAGCGTTTTGCCTGCCACGAGCAGCGTGTTGACTCGCCCGGGCTTGTCGAGCATCGCCTGTGCGGTTTTCAGGGCAACAAAGGCATTGCGGGGCAATTGCTGGTTGGGCCGCAGTCCGAACCGCCCCAAGCCCCGGCCGGCCAGCACTTGGCGAACGGTCAGACGGCGGCTGCGCACCAAGCCGGTCTTACGTCCCAACGGGCTATCGGCGGGAATGTCGCTTTGCCGGCCGAGGCGCACGATGATGTCGTCGCCCGGCCGCGCGTGAAGTTCGTCGGCCAAGGTTTGGTTGATGACCACTTCGTCCGCGCGTGGCGGTTCGTCGGGTCCGCCTTTTCCCAGCGCCCAGAAGCGGGTATCACAGCCGAGGATGGTTACGTTGCCCGCTCGCGAAGCGAGCTGGTTCGCCGCGGACGAATCGGCCGGCCGCTCAACGGTGCCTGGCAGGATGACGGCCGGCACGACGCCGTCGAAACGGTCCGCGAAACCTTGGCCGGCCGCTAGCTGGTTGCCAAGTTCCTCTCGGAAAAATCGCTGACCGAGCAGGGCCTGGTCGATGCGTCCCAGTCGATCGAGGGCCATGGCTCTGAGGCTGCCGCGGACCGAATCCCCCACGACCAAGGCGCCGGTCAACACGGCGGTGGCGGCCATGACGCCCAGCCCGACCGCCATTTGCGTGCGGCCGTGATAGGTCAGGCTTTCCCAAATCAGTCGCCAACGTGACATGAGCGATCGCGCCACGGGCGTGGCGTCCTTTCAAGGCCTTGCCGGCTTGTTGTGCGCGGCGATCAGTGGTTCGTACCCGTCGGCGAGGGTTCCGCGGGGCTGAGCCGTCCGTCGTCCAATTCGGCCCGGCGCTGCATGCGGCCGGCCAGTTCGAGGCTGTGCGTGACGACAATCAACATCGTGTTTTCCTGGCTTTGAAGCTCCAACATCAAATCGGCCACGGCGGCGGCGGTCGTGCGATCGAGATTGCCGGTCGGCTCGTCGGCCAACAGCAGCACGGGGTTTAAGATCAACGCGCGGGCGATCGCCACGCGTTGCCGCTCGCCGCCGGACAGTTCGGCCGGACGATGTTCCAGCCGATCCCCAAGCCCCACGCGATCGAGCAACCGGCGTGCGCGGTCGATTTGTTCACCGCTCGTGCCGCCGGCGGCCAGCGTGGGAATCAAGACGTTTTCCAGCACCGTGCATTGGGGCAGCAGGTGATGATCCTGGAAGACGAAACCGATCCGGCGATTGCGAAACGCGGCCAAATCCGGTTCGGACAACACGAACGGATCCTGTCCGTCAAATTTTACCTCGCCCGAGGTGGGGCGATCCAGCGTGCCGATGAGGTACAACAGCGTACTTTTACCCGATCCGCTAGGGCCCAACACGGCCAGGTTCTCACCGCTTTGGAGCGAGAGCGAAACGTCGCGCAGCACGACCAGCGGTTCGCCGCGGGTGGGAAACTCCTTGCCCAGGTGTTCAACGGTCAGTTCGGCCATGATCTCCACGTGCCTTGAATCGTCCGAGTTAAGGTTTTTGTCGGCGTGTTGAAGTCACCCGGCCGGCCGGAAGTCACACGCCCTGTAGGACGTCACCCGCCCGGCAGAGGGTCGCCGAGCGGTGCCAACAGGGCCAAGGTGCCGAGCCCGTAGAAGGTGTATTCCACGTCGCGGTGTTGGTCCCACGCCGCCGCGTGAAAGCCACCGTCGGCGTGCTCCAGCGATTCAGCGTAACGTTCGAGGGCCGCCATGTCGATTTCCGCGGTCGCTTCCAGATCGACAAGCGTCAGCAGGCCGGTGAATGTGCTCAAGAGATCGGCCACCGGAATTCGCGTGTTGGCGCGCAGCCCACCTTCGCCGGTTTGCATGGCGGCAAGCTGCCGCACGACGCCGCGGCGAGTTGCCAAGTCAAGGGCGTCGCCGCGTTTCAAGATCGCCACGGCGGCCGCCGTGGGGTTGGTGGCGCTGCGGGTGACCGCGGGAAACTCGACAAACCCGCCATCGTCGCGGCGGCGACTTTGCACCATCGACACCATGCGTGGCGACACGGTGATCGGGCGATCGATCAATTCGGCGGCGATCATCGCCAAGAATGTGTAATAGGTGCTGCTTTGCGGACTGTTGGGCGTTTTGGCAAATCCGCCGTCGTCGCGTCGCAGCTGCGCGAGCACCTCGGCCACGCGGTCTTGCCAATCGGCGCCGGCAGCGGCCAACGGGTCGATACCCGCGGCTTGCTTCAACACCGCCGCGCCATAGAGCAGCGACAACAGATCGATCATCGGCACGGCGTGGGACAGGCGCGATCTGAGAAATTGCGCGGCCCGAGCGGCCGTTTCTTCACCCATGCCCTCGACCAGCGCCAAGCCGCGCAGCGCGAAACCGGTGTAGTACAGGTCGCTGCCTCCTTCGCGGCCGGAAAACCCACCGTCAGGGTTTTGGGCCGAGCGAAGAAAGTCTCGATGCCGCTGGCGCCGCGCCGCGGGAAACCGGTCGGCTCCCGTGGCCAGACGTAAGGTCAGTTGTTCAAGGTAAATGCTCATCGTGCGGTTTGCGTGGGTCGCGCGGCCACGGCGGTTGAGCGCCTTGCCGATCTCGATCCTCTTCTTGTCGGTCCCGGCGTTACAAGGTCCGCGCGGCATGGGTCGCGCGGCCGACCATTTTTCTCAAGCGCGGGGCGAATCGCCCCGGCGATCGTTTCCGTCGGCCTTTCGCTTTGGGCGGTCAATCGCGATCCCCGCTTAACTTGCGGCGGAACCAGTCGGGTACGGGAATCGCGCGGGGCGGTTGGTCCGCTTCGATGCGACAGCAGGCGGCCGTGATTTCACCGTCCGCCACGGTGTGGCCATCGCGCAGGAAGACGAAATGGTAGGTCACGCTTTTCTCGCCCACGCGATCGAGGCTGACCACGATGTCCACGACGTCGCCGAACTTGACCGGGGCGAAAAAATCGCAGCGGACCGAGACGCGCGGCCAACTGATCGTGCCGTGTTGATCCTCGCAGGAAACGCTAAGCCCCGACTCGCGCAGCAACTCGTACTCGGCCTCTTCCATGTGACGAAAGAAAGAGGTGAAATGCGCGATGCCGGCCGCATCGGTATCGGCCCATTCGATGCGACGCGTGGTTCGATAGACGACCTCCGCTTCGGTGGGCTCGTCGGCCGAAGGATGGCGAGGCTTTTTGCGTTCCATGATACTATTCGGCTCAGCGGTTCGAGGCGGCCGGTGGCGGCTCGCTTGAACGGTCGGCGGGCTCGCCGCCGGTTAATTCACGATACAGTTGCAAGGTGTTCTCAGCCATGATGTCGTCCGTATAGCGGTCGTGAACCGCACGCTGCCCTTGGCTTCCGTACCGCTGAATCAGTTCCGGCTGCTCGATAAAGCGGCGGATGCCCGCGGCCAGCGCCGTCGGGCTTTCCGGCTGACAGACGATCCCTCCGCCGGTGTCTTCCACCATTTCCGGAAACGCGCCGTGAGCGGGCAACACGACCGGCACCGCGGCGGCCCAGGCTTCTAAAATCGATAGCCCCTTGCTTTCGTGATACACCGTGGGCACGCTCATTACGTCCAGCGTGCCGAGAAAGGCCAGCTTCTGCGCGCGATCGACTTCCCCCACATACTCAAAGCGGTCGTAGCAGCCGTCGGCCTTGAGCCGCGATTCCAGTTCGTCGAGATACCCGCGAAAAGACCGGTCCAGATAGCCCGCCACACGCAATCGAATCGGCGGCAGGCGGTCGTCGGAAGCCAACATGCGAAAAGCGTCGACCAGATGATGCAAGCCTTTGTCCGGGTCGATGCGGGCCAGATAGCCGATGGTGAACGGCGCGGTCTCCGAGTTGCGGCGCGTGATGTATCCGTCGAGATGAAGCCCGTGAGGAATCACCTCGATCCGTCGCCGATCGACCGCCAGATAGTCGCTCATGAACTCGGCGTAGTAGCGGTTCAGGGCGACGAATCGATCGATGTGCCGGGCATCCTGTTTCAGCAATTTGTGTGCGCGTGAGTAATGAGGCGCGACGAGTTTTTCCAGAAAGATATCTTCGCCCGAAAGCGAGCAGACGATCGGCACGTTCATCCGGCGGCGAATCGGCTCGGCCAGCGCGGCGAGCATCGTGTTCGACAGATGAATCACGTTTGGCCGGACGTGGTTGGCCAGCCAGTCGACCAGTCGGGCGACCTCTTTGTGCTGATGACCGTGCTCGCCTTCGAGCATGGAAACGGTCAGATCGCCAAGATCCTCGGCCTTGGTGCTGATGCCGCGTGAGGCCAGCCATGAAACCAGACGTGGCTCATCGAGCCATCGATCCAGCAGCCGGGGGGTGTGCCGGAAGAGGGCCGATTTCTGTTGTAGATAAACGTTGATCCCGCCCAGGAACAGCCGCCGTTGGCTAACGTTCGGCTCGTCGGTTCTAAGCGGCGTATAGGTGGGGATCAGCAGAATCTCTTCGCCACGTCGCAAGAGGGCCGCCGCCAGCGTGTTGTCGTGCAGACAACTGCCGCAGTACATGTTCGCGGCACCGGCGGCGATGTAGGCGATCTTCATGCTTCGTGGGGGGCCGAAGGCCAGCGTGTTGATTCGGGAAGACAGCGACCGCACACCGCCCGGTTCGCCATGCTCCACGGGAACGGATGCCAAACGGTCGTGCCAGGGCGGGGGGGAAATCGGCCGCCCGACGCGACGAAAAGCCGATCAAACGCTAGCTCCGGCCTGAAAGAACTTGCGGATGGTCGCTTCGCTCGGCGGCCGCGTGATGAGCGAAATCAACACCAAGGCCACGGCCGAACTAGCAAAGATCGTCACCACGGGCATCATTCCCAGGAACGTATAGTGCGGATTTCCTCCGTAAGCGGATTGGCGGAACAACGTGCCCCAGACGACGATCACCGTCACGACGCTTGCCATCGCGCCGGCGGCGGTAAGACGCTTCCAGTATATGGCGGCCACGACGAGGGGGAACAGGCTCGAAAAGCCGCTAAAACACCAGATGCCCAAGGTAAACACGCGCCGCGTGGGCATGAGGCTGAAACCGTACGTCAAGGCGACAATGGCCACGATGAACAGCCGGGCGAAGGCCACCTTCTGCCGCTCGCTAAAACGGTCGGCCCCGGCATAGTGCAGCACGATGTCGTTGGTGAACATCGTGCCCAGGCACAGAAATTGGCTATCGAGCGAAGACATGATGGCGGCCAGAATGCCGGCCGTGAGAAAGCCGCTGAGCACCGGCCCGGCGAGCCGCTTCACCATGATGGCCAACACCGCATTGGGATTCGCCTTGGGCGGCACGACCAAATGGCCGTCGATCATGGCCGACGTGGCCCAGATTCCCACCAGGACGCAAGGCACCCACACGATGAGAATGAAGATCGGGTGCGCCACGATCGGCAGCTTGAACGATGACGCGCTGCGCGCGGTTAGCCAGTGCTGGAACAGGTGCGGAAACATACCCACCGACAGCGGCACGAGCAGATAGGTGAAAAAGGTCAATTGGCTTATTCCGGCGCGGGTAATATGGTCGGGGTGCCGCGAGACGACGGCTTGGGTCGCGCTCTGAAGGCCGCCCAATTTCTGGCTGATCATAAAAAACGTGACCACGCCGAGAACCATGAAAACGATGGTTTGAAACGTGTTCGCCCAGGCCGTTCCCCGCATGCCGCCGAAAAAGACATACATTAGCACCACACAGCAAATCACCAGCGAACCCAGCCACGGAGGCACGCCGAACTTCGCGCCGGCGAACAGGTGATAGGGCTCGAAGGCCCCTTGGGTAATTCCGTTGATTACCGTTCCAGAGGAAATCACGCCGATCAGCAGATAGGGCACGACCAGCGAGACGAGCACGGGAAAGAGCAGCAGGCCGATGGTTTGGTTTTCGAGCCGGTCGCGAAAGAACTCGATCTGCGTCATGTAGCCGTAACGTTTGCCGAAGTGCCATAGACGCACCCCGACCACGAAGAACACCAGCGAATGCACGATGCCGCTCGACGAGGCGAGCATGCCATAGACGCCGATGCCTTCCTTGAAGGCCTCGCCGCTCGAACCGACCAGGGCAAAGGCGGTCATGGTCGTGCCGAAGATGGACATCAGCAGCAGAAAGGGGCCAATCGAATGGCTGGCCACCATATAGTCTTCCGACGTGCCGCGGAACAGGCGGCTGGAGAGCAGCCCCAAGCCCAACAGCAGGGCCAGATAGCCACAGATGATATAGACCGGTATCAGGCTTCCCGTCATTAGGACGGTCTCCCGTCACCGCTCAGGCGGGACTCTTCTTCGTCGACCCAGTGTGGCCAACAAAAAAGGGCTGCCAGCAACCAGACCCCTCCTGCCTCGAGCGACAAAGCCGCATGATAGGCAAGCCCGATCGGCATGAAGCCGAACACCAGCGTGCTATCGTCTCGGAACCAAAAGTCTTGGTGCAAAACGATCAACGCGACCACCAGGCCGCAAACGACGTACTTCATGGAACCATCACTCGGCAGGAAAAATAAAACTGGTGCCGCTTCGGGCCATACCAGAAACCGGGCAGGATGAAAGCCGGGATTCTATCCGATCGGCAAGGCGCCGACCAGCATCGCAAAACCGTGGAACGTTACAGTGTCGGCGCGACGCGCCACGACCGGCCAAGTGTCCGCGTCGCCGTGACCGCGGCGGGCTACGAAGATGCGGGAGACGGATCATCGCGCTGCAAACGCGCGATCCACGGATCCATATCGTCGAAAATCATGTCGGCATCACCGGTGAACACACGCCCGACAAGCAAATCAGTCAGCCGGCGACGATGCTCTGGAAAGGCCTTGATGAACTTACCAAAGCTGAACTGCTCGACATAAAAGGCCTCGACCAGTTTGCGGATCAGCGTCATGCCGCGATTGAACTCAGGTGCCCAACGACCAAGCTGCGCGGCGTCGGTCCGCTGGCTAGCCAACCCTTCGACGATGGCGTCGGCGGCCATCTCACCGGACTTCAGCGCAAAGAACACGCCGGACGAATAGACCGGGTCGAGAAAGCCCAATGCGTCGCCGATCAGCACCCAACCGTTGCCCGAGGGCTGACTGGCCAGATAGGAAAAGTCGCGCGCCACGCGGAGCGGACCTTCTTGGCGAGCGGCGGACAAGCGCCGGGCAAGCGCCGGGCAGCGAGTCAACTCCTCGGCAAACGCCTGTTCGGCCGCGCCGCGGCCCCGGAGCAGCGATTCGACATCACCCACCACACCCACGCTAGCCCGATCGTCGGCAAGCGGAATGAACCAGAACCACGATGTCCGGTCCGACGTGTGCAAGATAATCGTGGCCCCTTCATCCACGCCGGCGTCACGGGCCGCGCCGAGAAAGTGCCCCCAGATCGAAGCCTTGTGCAGGCGGGGATCCGCTTGGCGGATTTTCAGCCGCGTGGCCAGGAAAGACTGCTGTCCGGAAGCGTCCACCACGACGCGGCAGGTCAGTTCTTGCGATCGTCCGTCGGTCGATTTGATCCGCACGCCCACGGCACGCTCGCCGTCGAACAACATGTCGGTCACCCGTGTCGCCTCACGACACTCGGCACCTTGGGCCGCCGCGTTGTCAAAGAGCATCCGGTCGAACTCGCTGCGCAACACCTGCCAGGTTTGCGAACATTCGTGATCGTGGTGCTCGAAGAAATAAAACGGCGACGAAGCACGGCCCGCCGGGTTGACGAACTGCACGCTGAACTTTTTCGGACAACGCGAGGCTTTCAGCTTTTCAAGCACGCCCAGACGGCGCAACGTCCAGTAGGTTTCGGGCATCAGCGATTCACCGATGTGCAACCGCGGAAACTTGTCGCGCTCGGCCAGCAAAACGCGATGTCCGGCTCGGGCGACCAGCGCTGCGACGGTCGAACCGGCCGGTCCGCCGCCGATGACGATCACGTCATAGTCGCAGTTCATCATGGTTTCGCTCACCGTTTTGCCCACCTCGAGAAAGGCTTACGCCGGTCCAGCCGCCGGCAAACGTCCGGCGAACCAGACGTCCTGCTACGCTACGGCAAAGTTCATTCTAAAGAGCATACTTCCCGCCGAGTAGGCCGCACGACTGACAAAGTCTCCGTACCGCATCAGGTGCGGTCGAGGTAATTTTCCGGACCATCGCCGGGGATTCGCGGCGCGCGGTCACGTGGTGTGACGCGAAACACGCAATACGGCCGCGGCGTTCTTTAAGCCCCACGGGAAGCCCTATTCCTCGGGTGCCACGATTTCCAACAACTCGATGGCCGGCTCGTCGTCGCAGGTGATCAGCGCCGTGCGGCCGAACGTTTCCAGCCACGGCCCGGGGCCAAAGTGATCGCGCAGTTCGTCGCCCGGAACGACGCGCCACAAAGACGACAGATGAATGCTGCGGAACACATTGTGGCGGATCAGGATGCGGCCCAAAGGCGTTTCGGCGGCGAGAATCTCGTCGCGAACCGGGGGGCGAAATACGTCGAGTCGCACGCGCATGATGCCGAACTGCACCACGCGGCCATCGGACGTGCGACGCAGTAGGATCTTGCGGGCGTAGTGCGTGGGAGTCGTTCGCCGATCGAGCACTTCGACGTCGACCGGCGCGTGGTGGTGCTTTTCGACCGTCACGGTCATGTGATGTTCGTGCGCCAGCAGCTTGCGATAAACCTCCGGCATCGCCGATGCGGTGACCGCTTCAAAGCGGGCCAGCCGACTTGGGTCGTCGAAGAACAGGCTCGTCAGAGCGCCGAGGTCAATCGTGGTGGGCAAGGGCTCGTTCACCAAAAAGTTAGAGGTTCGCCGCGCGCCCGTTTCGCGGGTGGGACGGCCAGCGCATGGTCTTGCTCGTGGCGGTCTGCTTGCGTGGCGGGTTAAGGTTCGCACGCGATGGCAGGTGAGCGAAAAGCCGACCTCAAACGCGAGCGGGGGTGGAGTTCTTACGGCGCCGTGGCGACGGGCAACGGCGAGTCGATCGTCGAGACGATCACCGGCGGCGGCTCCTCGGCGGGACGTTCTAGTACGGTATCGATCAAGTAATACAACAGGCAACGCAGCTCTTTCGGCTGAACCTCATCGGCCACCGCTTCGGCACGCTGTTGATATTTATCGACCAGACGATGCGCCTGTTCAAACACTCCGGCCTGACGGTATAAGGCCCGCACCCGGGCGACTTGCGAGGAAGTCAAAGGTCGTTCGGCGACCAACTGCTGAAGTTGTTCGCGATCCTCGCCCTTGAGCCCCTCGAGCGCGAGCGCCCACAGGACGGTCGGTCGACCGCCCAGCACGTCACCCGCGGCGATGCGTTTGTTCGTTTGATCGCCTTGCCAATCGCCCAAGTCATTGAGGATTTGAAACGCGACCCCCAAGTGGCGCGCGAAGGCGGCCACCGCGTCGCGATACGGCTCGACCGAGCCGGCCAAGCGCAGCCCGGCGTACAACGCGGCTTCGAAAGCAGGCGCCGTTTTCAGGGCATAGATCTTTAGCGCGTCGATCGGTTTGAGCGGTTTGGCGGCCGTATCGCGCCAGTACAGCTCGGCCCCCTGACCCTCGCTCAGCCGCATGTGCGCCGCGGCCAACCGATCGAGAATGTCGCCGGCGACCTCCGCGCCCAAGGCCTCGGTTTCGCGGCTCACCAGTCGGTAGCCGAGCCCGATCAAATAGTCGCCCACGTTGATCGCCGTGGGGGTTCCGAAGCGGTGGTGCAGGGTTTCTTCGCCGTAACGATAGAGATCGTCGTCTTCGATGTCGTCGTGAACCAACGAGGCCTTGTGAAAGGTTTCGATGGCCATCGCCGCGCGCTTCACCGCGTCGGGAAGCTTGGCCACGACTCGGGCGCCTTCGCCGGTCGTAGCGTGGCCGCCGGTCACCGCGTCATAAGCGGCCAGCGTGATAAAGGGGCGCGAGTGTTTGCCGCCTTGGGCCAAAAAGTCGAGCGCCAACGTTTCGGTCACGGCAATCGGATCGGCGGCGAGCTTGCCCCGACCGGCAAGATCGGCGGACGGTCGATGACGCATGGCCAACCGATCGAGTGGCGGGCCTTGAAACATCTCCGCGGCGGCACGCATCAAATGAACGTAGCTGCGCGTATGGACTTTCGGTTCGACATGCGGCGTATTGATCAACTCGGCGACCCAATCTTCGTCGACCGAGGTGTTGCGGCAATCACTCGACAACAGCGGCACGGCCATCGAGGGCACGCCGGCCAACAGGATGCGGTCGATCGCCTTTTCCAGCACGTTCAAGCATGCCACGCCGACTACGGCGTCGACATAACCGCCGACGATGATCTTCATCACGATGGGCGATCCCTCGGCCACCAGCACCTTGTAACCCAACGCTTCGGCCCGCGCGCGAAAGTCGGCGATCGAACAAGCCCCGCACTTGCGGCAGTCGAGACCAAACTCGTCATAATCGGCCGGGCAACCCTCGGCGTGTTTCAAGCAATGCGGCAGCAAGAACAGCCGCCGGTCATACGGAACGGCCGCCACCTGTGCGCGCCAAAACTCCGAGGCAAAAACGACCATCGTCCAGCCGAGATAGCCTTCGGGCAAGTTCAACTCACTGAGCACCGCGCGCGAGACAGCCTCGGTTTCTTCCTTGGAAAGCGGCCGCGACTTGTCGATCCGCGCCGCGGTCGACACCGCGCGATCACGAATCAGCTCACGCAACTGCCGTGATTCGGGCACGACCTTTAGATGTGCGGTGCGGCGACGTTTGCTTTTCTTTCGTGGTGGACCATTCGTGCCACGTGCGTCGGCCGATCTTGGCGTGATAACCTGATCGCGGTCGGTCGGTGCGGAGGACAAGGTTTATCCCTTTATTTCAACGCGAGGCGGGTAAGATTCGGTGGATGACGCCGACGAGCCGTCGGGCCGTGGACCGTCGCAACGCTCGGCCACGGCCCGGCCCAAAGCGGACGCGCAAAAGATCAGCGGATAGAGTCTCTCATAATACCACAGCTTGGCGAAGTAGAAACCAATCGGCGAAGGTTCCCGGTATCGGCCCGACTGAACCGACTCGACCAGCCAGCGAAGCCCCCGGTCCACGGCGGCTCGCACTTCGGGGCCGGTTTCGTGCGCCAAAAGCGCTTCGACCGCCACGCCGGTTTCCTCGACGCTCGACCGCCACGCGCCGCTCGCTGCCGGTTCGCCCCCAAAACCGCCGTCTTCATTCTGATGGCTCAACAGCCACGCCACGCCACGCGCGGCCGCCGTTTTCTCTTGGCCAGAGGCAGCCTCGCCAAAGGCGAGCAGCACGCGGGCCGTTCCGTAAACCGGATTTTCGTCGTCGGGGTTGGACTGATTTCCAAACCACAGCGGCAGCCAACTTCCATCCTCGCGTTGCTGTTTGCTCAGAAAAGCAAAGCCGCGCGCCGCCGCACGATCCATGCGCCCGACGAGACGCAAGGCGCTTGCCCCCGTCTCGCGCAAGGCGATCGTCTTGTCGCTTGACGGAGAAAGTCGGCTTCGCCAGGTCTCGAATGCCCGCAGCACGTGGGCCGTCAGATCGGTTCCGCTACGATCGAAGGGCAGCTTTCCCCAACCGCGACAGAACGTCGGCCAGCCGCCATCGCGATTCTGTAAACCGAGCAGCCACTCGATGCCGGCCACCGCCGCGTGATCGATCCGCCGGCGGGTGGCGTTGTCTTGCGACGCGCGAAGCGCGTCGAGCGCCAACAGCGCGGCCGGCGTGTCGTCGCCGTCAGGCACGGCACCCGAAAGGTCGCTCCATCCCCATCCTCCCGGCGCCGCGCCGGTGAAGGGATGCACCGTGAGATACTGGCAATCGAGCAGCCAATCAAGACACTCGGCGGAAGCTTCCCCTCGCCCGTCGGACGTCAACGCGCCGAGCGACAGGCTGGTGACCCAGGTGGCAAGGTTCGTATCGATGGGCCATGAACCATCGGGGCGAACCGAGCGCAGCAGAAAATCGACTCCGCGGCGGACGACCGCGTGGTCGGCGTGGCCGCTGCCGGCCAAACTCATGACGACAAAACTGGTCAGCGGCGTCGCTTCGAGAAAACCACCGCTGGAAGGCTGAATCGACTCGAGTACGGCCAGGCTGCGGGCGACCGACGCCGCACGAAGCCATCGTATCAGCGGATTGAGCGGTGGCCGGTGAACATATCGCGCCTGGCCGATGGCGATCAGCGCCGGCAGGGCGTAGCTGACCACCGGGAGCCGCAAAAAACGAAACGTCGATTGCGGCAGACAGCTCAACTCGAACGGCAAGGGGGCCACCGCGTTCCACGGCACCATGCCGGCGAGTGCCGCGTTGGCCAAAATCGGCACGGCGAATGTTTTGTCCTTGCCGTAGCGCCGGCGAACGGCCGCCACGCCCCCATCGCGGCGACAATAGGCCTTGGCTCGCTCGAGCAGATCGGCGTGTTTGGCCGGCACAGCCGTTAGGTGAAACGCGGCCCGCACGATCATGGTCGTGGCGATGTTCGAGCGGCTCTTCTCCGTGTCGCCCCAGCCGCCGTCTTCGTTCTGTGCCTTGGCCAGCCACTTCAGCCCCGCGGCGATCAGCGATTCGTAGCGATCTTGCTCCAGCGCGGCGGGGTTGGTCGATCGGCCCGGCGCGGCATACCGCCGAACCAGCGACAGCGCGCTGACCGCCGTGGCGGTGGACAAGGCCGAAGAGGCCAGTTCGCCCGTCCAATGGTCGGCCCCGCGGCGCTGTTCGATCAGGTCGCGGCGCACCTGCTCGTAGGCCGCCCGTAGACGATCATGGTCGAGTGATTGTTTTAACATCGACGCGTCCAGGGTCGGCTAGGTGGAGGTAGATAACGTTTGGGCCAAAAATAGGATGGCGGCAAGCGGCTAAAGATCCATCTCGTCCAGTTCGTCGATCAGTGCATCAAGCTCGTCTTGGTCGCTGGCCGGCCGACCCTGCTGGCGTTTAGGAATGCCGACCTCCATGCCCACCGCGTCACGCCCCGCGGCAAGCAGTTCGCGATCGCGTTCCTCGACCGCCGTGCCGATTCCCTGCTGCGCGCCGAAAAGCTTGGACAGATCGATCTTGAAATCTCCCGATTCGACCAGCGAGCTGCCGGCAATGGCGGGTGACTTGTGTTGCGGAAAGATAATCGCGTTTTCCGGGCAAACGCGGCTACAGGCCGGACATCCCTTGCGGCAGTTGTCGGGCTGCTCGACCAGGATCGTCTCGGCGGCATCCACGCCATACACGCCGAACAGGCAGAAGTCGATGCACTCCATGCAGTTCGTGCATCGCGTAAAATCGATCACCGGATACCAGCGGCGCGCGGTCGATTCCTCGACACGCAACAGGCGACCTTCACCGTTTTTAGCGGCGGCGTTGCCGCCATCGCCCGGTTGTTGAGTCCCGTTGCCACTCGCACCATTGCCGCCGGTCCCATTGCCGCCAGTCCCATTGCCACTCGCACCATTGCCGCCGGTCCCATTGCCGCCGGTCCCATTGCCGCCGGTCCCATTGCCGCCGGCACGATGACCTTCCGAGAGAGCGGGCCGCGGCGCGGCGGCGGCGTTGTCGGGCTTTGGCGCCGCGGCGAGATAACGTTTCATTTGCTCGGGCTTGGGCGTGCCGCCGATCCAGCCCAGCAGATCGACCGTCTCGACCGAGACTTCCGCGACGATGCGACGAATCTCGTCGACGAAATCCTCGACACGCGAACTGGCACGAAAGTCGAGATGATAGATTGTCCGCCCATCGGCACTCGCCGCGTTGTCACTCTGACCAGCCAGCGCGTGGCGCGCGTCTTCGGCATCGCCGGCTTCCGCGTTTTCTAAATCATCGGACTCCAGGGCGTCCCGCGATTCGTCCATCTCCGCGACGAGCAGCGTGCGTCCCAGACGGCCGCTGATCGCATTGCGCGCGAGCACCCAGTGGGCCGCGCGCGAATAGAGCCAACTCACCACGACCATATCAGCCGAGATGCCCGAGAGCGCCAGGATGCCGGTTCCCTCGGGTTCGAGATCGTAAAGATGCGGGATAACCGTCACGTCGACGCCGGGTTCGACCAGCAGCGCGGCGACCAGCTCTTCCTCGAGCTGCCGTTTGGCCGGATGCGCGCTTTGGCCTTGCGAGACGACCACGTTGATCTTGCGAGCCATAAGAGTTTCACCGCTTTCGGCATTGGTTTTCTGTAGATCAGTTGCCGGAAGATTCGCCGGAAGATTCATTGCCCTGAGAGATCATTCATTGGCCTGTCCCTTGATGGTTTTTTGCGCCAGCGACCAGGCGTACTCCAAATGTTTCAGATATTGCTCGGCGGAAAGCAGCGACTGACCCGATCCTTCGATTTCCAGTAGCCAGCCGGCTCCGTAGGTATCGACGTTGATTTGCGACGGATCGGACAGCAGCGCCTGATTGATGCGCGTCAGTCTTCCGGCGAGGGGAGCGAACAGATCGCTTTCCGCCTTTTCACTCTCCACGCAGCCAATTTCCTGGCCAAGGCTTAATTGTGTCCCATGGTCGACGGTCCAATCAAGGAAGTACACGTCTTGTAGCAACCGGACGGCATAGGCGCTGAAACCGAATCGGTACCCCTTTCCGGTGGTTTGAGCCCACATGTGGTTTTTGGCGTACTGCCGGTCAAGCGGGAATTGAGCGGCATATTTTCCCATCTGGAAGACCAGCGTGCCGCTCACGTGTAGCGAACCCCCTGGTGTTGGGGCTCGAAGAAGGCCGGCAACAGGCCATCCACCCGCAGCAGCCCGGCGCGGGAAAGCCGGATCGCGCCGTCTTGAATCTCGGCGAAACCTTGGTCTTCGTAACGCCGCCAGACATCGCGCCATTGGTCGACGATGTCGGTGGAAAACTTCTGCCGGAAGTAATCCACGTCGAGCCGTCCGGTCTTGAGTTGCAAAATCATTTCGCGGATGAGTAACTGGTGCGGCGAAAGCCGTAGCCCGCGGAACAGCGGCAGCTCATCGCTCTCGAGCGCGGCGAGATAGGTCGCCCATTCAGGGTGGTTCTGGTAATGCACGCCCGAGATATGGCCGAAGCTGGCCACGCCGGTTGCCAGCAGATCGCTGCCGTGCCAGAGATTGTCGCGATAGCTGAAGTTTACCCGCTCGGGATCGCGGAAAAGCGTGCAGGTGCTCGACACCTGATAGCCGGCTTCGATCAGCCGGTCGAAGGCGTCGTCGACCCAGGCGCGTTTCGTATCCCAATCGGCCACCGGCGTCGGGGCGCCTTGTTCGAGCATGCCCTTGGAATAAACCGTGTTGAAGGGTAGTTCCATCTGATAGATGGTGACGCTGTCCGCCCCGCAGGCGACCGTCTTTTCGACCGTGTCGCGCCATTTTTCATCCGTCTCGCCGACCATGCCGGAGATCAGATCGAGATTCGTATTGTCGAAGCCCACCTGCTTGATCCACTGCCATGCGCGAAAGGTTTCGGCCGAGTGATGCGCGCGGCCGTTTTCTTCGAGCACGGCATCATCGAAATGTTCCACGCCCAGGCTGATCCGCGTCACGCCCAGCCGCTTGAGGGTTTCGAGTTTCTTGAGCGACAGCGTACCCGGCTCGCACTCGAAGGTGACCTCTTCGGCGTGGTCCCAGTTGATGTTGGCCTTCAACCGGTCGACCAGAGAGGTGAGTTGCCGGCTGCTGAGGAACGACGGCGTTCCGCCGCCGAAGTAGACGAAACGAAACGGGCGACCCCCCATGACCGGCTGCCGGCTGACTAGCTCGATTTCGCGTGACAGGGCGGCGACATAGCGTTCGACATCCCGCGAGTTTTTGTCGGTGTAGACGCGGTAATAGCAAAACTTGCACCGCTTGCGACAAAACGGAATGTGCAGATACAGCCCCAGGGGCACCTCGCGCGGGGCGGCGGACATCGCCTGCCGCACGGCCGGCAATTGATCCTTGGTCCACTGTGAAAAGGGGGGGTAGTTGGCAATGAAATAGCTGCCGACCTCGGTTTTCGTGCTGTCAGTCGCCATCGTGCCGGTTCCGCTACGAACAAGAAAGCTGTGAACAAATAAACTGAAGCCATCGTCCAAGCCGCCGCCCATCGCCGTTTTCGGCACACCCCTAGGATCTCCATCATGCACGATTCGGCCCGAATTCTCAAACCGATTTCACGGTCGAACAGCAGCGGGCGATCCGCCGCGGCTGGACGCTGCCGCACTTACTGGTCTTGCCTGCCGTGGCGGCGGGGATGTGGATGATTTATCATCCCTGGCCCCATGGAGACTGGCTCTGCCGAGCCGGCTGGATCGTGCTGACCGGCTACGCGCTGTTTTCACTGACCAGT